>Ga0224559_1000897_pt1 | contig 17467 bp, 12 predicted proteins | sample 714S33034metaG_FD_180676 | JGI IMG/M metagenome (GOLD analysis project Ga0224559, IMG submission 180676) | Peat soil microbial communities from Stordalen Mire, Sweden - 717 S3 30-34 | ecosystem: Environmental > Terrestrial > Soil > Wetlands > Peat | place: Sweden: Norrbotten County, Stordalen... | reverse complement strand
AAATTTATCTTTCATTTTAAGTCTCCTTTACCCATACTCACAAAAATAACACTCTTTGTTAAATATCAATTTGCATAACATCTGGCACTGACTTTTTCTTCAATTTCCAATTTATTCTTTTCTTCATCTTGCCATATTCCTTTTTCGTCATTATATGAGAATATTTTTAGACTAGGCTTTTTTAGTGCATTTGTCACTACTGATATACAATAATTTTCTTTGAATTCCTTCATCTTTTCATATTCATTTGACGTGAGTTCTATGGCTACATTTTCTTGTGATAGGCCTTTAACTTCTATTTTTAATTTTATTTTATGCATAGACGCTTCAAGGTCCCATCCAAGATTGTCTTTTTCTTTAGACTCTACAGTATACCCATATTTCTCATAATATTTGATAGTTCTATTTATTGCAATTATCTCAATTTTTTGACGTTTATATGTGTCCATTTGACGATAAATACTCTTTTTTCTTTTCTTTTCGTCCTGTAAAGGGATTAAATTATTGTATATATATTCAAAAACTTCTTTTTTGAAGTTTTCATTTGATTCTTGATCAGCATACCATATATTAGACTGACCCATCCATCCTTTACCTCTCTTAATATGAAAAACCCTTTCGTCGATTGGTAAGAGTGTTATATCTTCTTCTTTTGCTTTAACATTATATCCAACCTTTTCATCTTTATAATTTCTATTTAAATCCTCAGAATACTGATATTCCTTAAATAAAGTAGCATTTTTATACCAACCTACAATTACATTACCACCAGTAGGTCGTTTAGCAACCCATACTGCAAGAACATCATCTATAGAAGCTTCTTTTGGATCTACTCCAAGTCTCTCTTTATGCATTGTAGTTGAACGTGGAGGTTGGACAAAACCATAAACAAAACCATTTTTCGGCAAAAAATTATAAACTTCATGTCCAAATTTATTTTCTTTTATATAAGACCCACCACCTTCAATGGTATCAATACCATCAATAATGCCATGGTAACTCTTCATCCACCCAATATTTAAAAAAATAATTTTTTTATTAACAGAATCCATTGTTTAACCTCTATAAGATATTTATTTTTTCATTAAATTCCGAATCGCTTAATACGGGCACCATACCCTCAAGAGATACATCTTTTTTTAGATTAGCATATCTAATAGCTCCCGGAGTAGGTTCAGCCCAATAAGGTTCTTTTAGTTTATAAACTCTTAAAATCCAAATGAAAGCATTTTTGCCAGTCATGTAATTTTTCACATGCTCTCTGGTCCATATGTAATTTTTATCTGAAGGTATTCTAGATAATGGCTTCTCAACAATCTTCTCCAACAAAGCATAATATTTAATCAATACTTTGTCACCTTTTTTCTTGGGTAAAGCATTTACTTCAACAAAATCTTGATTTTTACCCTGAAAACTATCCAAATAGTTATCCTTCGATGCATAACTCACAGTTGGATACAATAAAAATTCACTAATGTTGGTTTTATAGTTTCGAACCAAAATAGTCTGTTTTCCCTGACCTAATGCTTCTATAGTTGAATTCCACTCTTTTAAGCATTTATTTGCCTTTTTCAAAACAAAACCTCCTCATTTTTGTATCTTTTCTATTATAATTGAATAATAAATTTTGTGTGACGAATTAAGCTTGGAATTGTAATTTGAAAAGAAAAAAAATATAGTTCTTATCATCTAATATTATTCTAATTTTAATTCCTCTAGATTTTGGATTATTTTCTTTTCCAAATCCAATATCTTTTGCTTAATTACTTCTGGAGGCTCATATTCAATTTCATCATATTCAATTTCTTTATAATTAGAAATACTCAAACTATAATCATTTCCTTTTATCTCATCAAATGGGACCAAAAAACACTTGGCTTTCCGATCGTCAAGGTTTGCATTGTCTTTATTACAGAACTTTTCTAAGATATCCGGAATGTCCCCTTTACCATCAATAAAAGTCCTTTTATCATCTAAAGAATAACCATCAGATTCCATATCATAGAACCAGATTTTTTCTGTTGGCTCACCCTTAGTAAAGACTAATATTCCTGTTGATACTCCAGCATATGGCTTGAATACACCTGATGGCATGGATATAACGGCATCCAACCTACAATCTTCTAATAATTTCCTTCTTATGGATTTATGGGCATTAGAATTACCAAACAGTAATCCTTGAGGTACAATAACTGCACATCTTCCCCCAATGGTTAATATATTGTACATTAATTCCAAAAAGAGTATTTCAGTTTTTGTTGTTTTTATAGAGAAGTCATCACTCAATTCGTCCTTATTTATACTTCCCTTAAATGGTGGATTTGCTAAGACGAGATCAAAGTTAGGATTTTGGCTATATCTCATGGATAGAGTGTTAACCTGATCTATTTTAGGGTTATTTATACCATGCATCATAAGGTTCATCAAAGAAATTCTAACCATGGTCTGATCAAAGTCAAAACCATATAATGAACTGTTTTTAAGAAATTGGAATTCATTTCTGCTCAGTTTGTCCCCTTTGAAATTATATTCATAACCCTCATCATCTATTCTAATTAGATCCTTAGAAGTATTTGTTTTGAGGATATGTCTGTAACTATTGACTAAAAAACCAGCAGTTCCACAAGCAGGGTCGCATAAGGTTTCTCCAATTTTGGGATCTAACAATTCAACCATCATTCTGATTATATGACGTGGTGTACGAAACTGACCATTTTTTCCAGAAGTCTTAAGTTCTGATAATAAATATTCATAAATATCTCCTTTAGTGTCTAAATTTTGCTCCTTGATATGCATACCGTCTATAATACTAGTGGCCTCAGTTAAAAGAGAACCCGTGGGAATGGCAAATACTGCATCTTTCATATAACGGCTGTATAAAGTGTCTTCATCTCCTAAATCTCGTAAAAATGGAAATACTTTATCCCTCACATGGTTTAACATATCTTCCGAGGCCATGTTATTCCAGTTGGACCATCGACATTCAGGACAGTTTTTAAACAAGGATTCGTATACTTCACCACTGAACTTAACATTCTGTTCTTTGGCCTTCTCATCATCATCTAAACGCTTCATGAATATTAAATAAGACATCTGTTCAATGGCCTGTAGGGGGTTGGATATTCCACTACTCCAGAATTTGTCCCATAATTTATTGATTTTAGATTTAAGCTCTGAATCTAACATAAAAGTTCTCCTTTAAAGGCTTTTTGCATCAATACGTTGAATAGGTTATTTATTTCATGTTTGCATTGTAACTGCTGTATTTTTAGGCTTTCTATTTGTTGGACTATAATGGCAAATTGATTTTGAAGCTTAATAGAAGGAAGTGGAATTTTTAACTTTCTAATTTTACTCATATTCAAAGCAGGTTTAGCCGTATCTGTTGTAAATTTTTTGTATTGAATTTTATTTTGATCCAAATTTAAAAATCTCATTAAATAGAATGGATTCAATACATTTTTATCTAAGCTAGTAATTTTAGCCACATTAGGAGCTAGATGATATTTATTTGATTCACGAATTAATGCCACATCCCCTATATTTACACCTATATAAGTCATAACTACATCATCTTTAAATAATTTAGAACGAATTAAAATTTTCGAAGTCTCATTATCAATATATTTAATTTCATCTAGTTTCAATTTACAATTTTTTACATTTAATCCCCTAATAACAATTATATCCCCAGATTCAGCATATTTGATATGTTTAGTATACTCATATCCTGCTAGCTTTGTTACATTACAGATACTACCTAAATCATTAACCGGCCAATTCATATTATTTTTAAAAGGATCTCCAAACATTTCATAAAATAAGCTTTCTAAATAAATATTAACTAAAGTATCAGCTTCAACTCTCCATTCTTTTAGTTTTTCGGCTTTTTCCAGGATTTCTACTATTTTTTTTTGGGTTTCTAAAGGTGGTAAAACAATTTTCTTATCTTTTAAATACTTATAATGCCTATCATATCCATGGTTTTCAATTTTAATAAACTTTAAAAAATAATAAAAATATTTGACAATGAATAACTCTTTTTTAGGGATAATAATCTTGGTACCATCTGCACCTAACGAAAATGGGAAATCTATATATTTAAAAATTCTAGTATGATCACCAAAGATTATAACTGGTAAATCTCCTGTAAATACTTTTTTTGCATTATTTGTGTATCCAATAATGAAATTCGCTCCCTGATCAATAATGGGATATTCCCCTTGATCCAAATAATCTTTTTTTGGGACCTTTAATTTATTTGGGGCAGTTGTTTTTTCAATACAATCAGAAAAATTAAGAATTTTCCAATTTTTTGGCAAATTTTCTTCTTTAAACATTTCTAAATCCTAAACCCTTAAATACCATATTTCTCTTCTCTTTCCCTGAATGCTCGTTCTCCACCTTCTAATATGGGTATGATTTTTGCACGAGTATTTGGATTTTCTAAAGAACCACAGTCATAAAATATCTTGTTATTATCAAACTCCGCTACTATGACCTGTTCTGCATCAGTGTTAACTAATAGATTTGCATTATTTGTAGCAATAATTATTTGTCTTTCAATCTTAGCATCTCTAAAGGCACCTACAAGCTCATTATAAATAAATTTATTATCAAGATTATCTTCAGGTTGATCAACTAGTAATGGATATTCTCCCTCTGCTAAAAATAACTTGAGTAAAACAGTACCTTTTTGACCCATTGAAAGTTTTTCCATTGATCGATCATTGAAAAATACATTAGTTCTTAATGAGAAATAATTATCAAATACCCATTTATAAAAGTCTTGATTATCTGATCTTTCTCTTAAAGAATTTTTAGTGGAATTGATTTCTTCTATGAACCCAATAACATCATCAAGATAAGGATTATCTAATAAATTGTTGAGACTTTGTGAAATGCTATTCAATTTTTCATTTTCGATTCGCCTACCATCTATTATTTCAGAGCCTTTATCAATAAAACATTGTCTATCGAAATGAATCTTGGATTCGAAGCGAATATCCGTTAATATCTTGTCTTTTCCTTCAGAAAATATGTCTATAACCTTTTTATAATATTTATTCCATTCTAAATATTTATTTAAAAGATTTAAATATTTTTCATTTCTTTCGTCCTCATAGGATGTTATTACTTCTTTTTTTTCATTTAGATCAAATATAATAGCTTCAATAGATTCAATAGAGTCTTTGATTGTATTGATTTCTTCAATTAGGTTGGCTTCTGCTAATTCATCTTCTGAAAGTTTATCCTGCTGTGATTCGATTTTGTCAATATCATATTCTATATTTTCAATTTCTTGATCTAAAAGTTTAAATGTTTCATCGATTTCAATAAATTGTGTATTGAAATCAATATTGATTAAATCAAAATTAATACCTAATTTATCTAATTTAACCTTGATCCGACGAATATCTACATTACTATCTTCCAGAAAATCATTTAATATTGTATTAAATGACTCTAGTTCTTCTCTAGTTTCTAGTAATGCATAATTATCTGCCTTCAATTTTCTTTCTTTTTCTTTAAGTATCTCAATAGTAGAACTTAAATCATCATTCAATGTCTCTTTAAATTTCGTATATTCGTCGATTTTGTCTTCTAATTCCCCTTTTTTAATTTTTAAATTATATTCATATTCCCTGATGATAGAATCTTTACTTTCTTCTTCTAATTCATATATTTCAAAATTAATTTCATCTAATTCTCTTTTTATTTGAATGATTTCAGTTTTAGTTATATCAAATTGCTCTTTACAGCCCCTTTCACGTATTTCATCATTTTTAAAAATAATTTCTTCAATTTTTTCATCTAATAGTTTTTGATCACTACTATAATCTTCGATTCTTCCTTGAGGAAGATAAGTAATTTTTGAACTAACAATCAACGATTCTTCAGTGATGTCTTTTGAAAAATTTTCAACAGAATCTCCAGAAAATTCAATTTCAATGTTTAAATCGTCTTTATTTCCTTGTATTCTTTGAACAAAAGAATTTTTATCTGGAATATCATTTTTTGTTCTTATACATCTGTCTTCAAAACAATTAGCAATCAAATCTAATAAAGCTGTTTTACCAGTTCCTTTTCCACCAGTTATAGTTACTAAATTATCATTCAAAGAAATTGTACCCTCTGTGATAGATAATTCATCATTAATATCTGAATTAGAAATTTTAATAGAACTTATAGTATGAATATTTTTTCTATGATTGGGATTTTCTTTTTGAATCTTTACACGCTCTTTGGGATCGAATATAATAGTTTTTAGACCTTCAAAAGTTGTATCTGCTTTAATCCAACAATATCTATCATCATCAGGTTTACAAATTTTATCAAAAGAATGTGCATCAGAACCATGTATGCATGGTTTAAGTGATTTAAATATTTTAACAAATTTTTCTTCAGTTATGTCTTTCTCTCCCAGCATCCATTTAATGGTTTCAGGGTTTGAAGAAAAAACAGTATGTGATGGAAATAACATTGATCTTTTTATTTGAGCCGCTTGATCTAAAACACTTTTATCTTCAAATTTTAAAGTATCCCAACCTCTTTCAGCTAAAACAAGAAGATATTTGCCTCCAAAAATAGATTTTTTCTCTTCTAATGTCTTAATAATACTCTTTAAACTTACATGTGTATGTTTACATCCTACTTCAAAATCAGACCCACTATCTCCACTATCCTCTTTAAAATACTTTCCAACTTCTTCTATGTTCGTTTGACATAGAGTTCGTGGTTCCATGTTAGAATAACTAATAATTTCAAGTTTTTCTAAAAATTCTCTCTCAATAACTTCTGGTTCCAATTCATTACTAAAAATGATATGATAATTAACTTTTTTCCCGTCATCACCAACTTGATCAAGTCTTAATTCTATATTAGGCATTATTTCGATATTATTAAGATTTCCCTGGTTTTTATACTGTAAAACCTTTTTATACCCATCCAAAGTGAAATAATCTGTTATACCCAAAACTGCTACATTACTTATTTTTTCAAGTTCATCGAAATATTTTTGCCAAATATCATCATCATACATGTCCTTTTCATTCTCAGAAAACTTAAAATTTTGATAGAATGAAGCAGGAGTATGTATATGTAAATCCCATCTTCGCCATAAAGATCCTTGCATAATTCCCCCACCTTAAATTTTTCACAGTATTATTGTTAATCTTTTTAACATCAACACATCCGAATACTATTACACTTCTCTACAATCCCTTCTAATTCTTCATATCTAAATAAATCCAAAGGATTTTCCTCTGCAAATGGTGGTCCACCTAGATCCTTCATTTCTATGTGCTTTCTCTCTGCAAATACCATTTTCAACAACATTAAAAATTCTAGCTGTCTGGATGTGTAATACACATTTTCAACTATGAAATCATCAAAGCGTTTCTCAATCATAGTCCGGGGATTATCTTCCCTTTTAATGTGTATAATATCTCTTAAAAATTGTAAGAAGTCTATTTTCTGCTGTTTTTGAATTTGTTCTATGGTAATTTCCGGTTTTAATGAAGAAAGTTCCTTTTCAAGTTCAATTAATTCAATCGAATTGATACCTTCACCCTCTTTTAATTTACGAACAGCATCACTTCTCTCAAGAAGTCTTTTAAGATCTTCATCCTCTTTTATCTCTTTTTCAAATTCCGTCCAGCTTAAAATTTCATCAACTACAGGTATATCAACAACTGCCTTACCCGTAGGTACATAGTACTTCATTAATGGTGCAATCTCTTGGACTAGAAATTCAACATCTTCAAAGGTCAAATCTTCCCAAAATTCTGGTTTCCTTGCCCTGATTAATTGTGCTTTTTTCTCACTTATTGCTTGGAGGTTGTCCTTTTCCATGACAATTCGTATCATAAAAGTTAGTTCGCTGCGTAATTTTTCAATTTTTTCCTTATCACATTCCAGAACATAATCAAAGAGCTTTTCAGCTTTCAATATAAATGATGAAACTTTAGAATTCGATCCAAACTGTGTGATCATTAAGGGAGATATTTCCTCGATTAATTGGTCTACATAGCTATCCAAATTCTTACTATTTTTAATCTCTGTAATAATGGAAGTTTTTTCTCTTACCAAAAAGAAATCTTCATCCAATTCATTAATAGTAGCTCTAATTTTACCACTAATCAGCTGATTTTCAATTGGACTTAAATTTTTCTCTAAAAGAGCCACTCTATTGTTAAAAATAGTAGTTAATGCATCATTTGGAATAACTGTACCTTTTCCTCTTTCCATTTCATGGTATTCAATATTAGAATGTCCTCCTATCATGAAATCGAAGATTAAAAAGTCTTGTTTGTTGTTTGCAGGTAACCAGTCTTTGTGTTTGCATGCTTCTAAATTTCTTGTTCCTCTTCCTAACATTTGCCAGAATCTTATATGTGAGTATACTGGTTTTACAAATACTAAATTACAAACTTCAGGAATATCAACTCCCGTGTCTAGCATTCCTACTGACAGAGCTATTCTTGGATTTGATTGTTTTTTAAATCTATCTACCTCATCATCACTACGGGCCATGTTTGAGGTAATTACTTGTACTTCATTTGAAAATTTGGGGAATAAATCTATAAACATGTTTTTCATGTGTTCGGCATGATTTCTGCTGGCACAGAAGAATATTGACTTCGCGGGTTTGCCTTCATCTGATTTATAACAAGTTTCCATAAATATTTTTATTATTAATGCATTGGTATTATCATCCATGAAAACTCGATCAAATTCTGATCCTGTAGGTTCAAACGTATCAGGATCAACTTCTTGTCTTCGTAAAATATCTTTAAGAAATTTATCAAGATTTTCTTGTTTTATTCCTTCTCCTAATACTTTTGTGGAGATAATATGGGCAGAATATGGGACTAAAACTCCATCTCTTACTGCTTCATCATATGAATATTCTGCAGTGGCTTTTCCAAATAAATCAAATGTGCTTTGGGTTTCCCTTTCACGTGGGGTTGCCGTTAATCCTATTTTTATACAATCAAAGTATTGATAAATTAGATTGTTTTTATCATATATTGAACGATGCGCTTCATCGAAGACAATTAAATCAAAAAATCCTGGAGAGAATTTTTCAAATAACCTGTTTTTTTTTCCTTGCATTGTAGTCTGAACAGTAGAAACATAAAGTCTACTGTTAGAATTAAATCCGTCCCTTAAATCTGCAACAGGTTCTGTAAAGTATTTCTTAAATCCATTATCCTTTGCTTGTCTTACAAGAGCTACACGATCAGCTATAAAAAGTACATTACGAACTATATTAGATTTAATCAATAGATCGATAATGGCCATTGCGACTCTAGTTTTTCCTGTACCTGTAGCCATTTCAATTAAAGCAGTTCTATGGCAATCTGAAAAATGTTCACTTAACTTTCGGACAATCTGCACGCTACGGGGTCTGTCTACAATATTAGTATTTATTTTAGCAGTTCGAGGATCTTTACGATTTTCGTAAAGGTCTCGACGACGTTTCAAATCGCTCTGGGAAAACGGTCCACTAATTTTTCTTTCAATACCATATTCATCAATTAGAACCCATTTTTCACCGTTAGTTAGGAAAATAGGTATTTTGTAATTTATTTGATCTTCAATATCTTTTGCATAGGTACGTGCTTGTATACGGCCAATATCGGGACTTTTAGAATATCTTTTTGCTTCAATAATGGCCAATGGTGTATTATCTTCATCTAATAATACATAATCAATGAAGCGATCGATATTACGTTCAATATTTCCATCAAAATAAACTAACTCTTTATTTTTAAAGTCTGATTTAACAGGATTGACTTCTTCTTTAATATATTTCTTTAACCATCCCACTCTGTCTAAAGATGGATCAATATACTTCTTCCTTGTTTCAAATTCACTAATTGATCCTAAAATGTCTTTAGATCTATCCATAATATGAATATCTTGGTCTTTTATTTATATTTTGGCAATATTTGGGATTAAGTTGAATAATAGCATGCCATAATCAAAATCTTTTTTAATTAATATATGATATTCATAGCCTTCATAAAAATCTTAGTTTTTTTTATAGTATCATAAATCCATATTCTCTTGTTTTTTCAGTATTTTAAGCAAATATGCTTCTTCTTCGGGAATATTATCTTTTTTCTCAAAGTAATTTATAATTGTCTTTGAAATATTTTTATTAGGATTAGATTTAAGGATTTTATCTGTTTTTATGGATATTGTTTGAAGATCATTTTTTATTTTTTCTAAACATTCTTTTTCATTACCCTCATCACAATCATTGATATAATTGATTTCATTTTCAAGAAATTCCTTATCAATGATCAAACCAACTAAATATGCTGAAAGTAAGGTTATTTCCATCTTTCTATGTTCCTTCTGAAGTTCTTCAATGATTAAATGAGGAGTTTCAACTACTGCTTCCACAGATGCTCTATGTCGTTTCCACTCTTCAGTTTCATTAATTAAAGTTTCCAAAACTGTTAATTTTTTTTTAAAGGCTTCAGAGTCTTTTTTTATATATAAATTGTAATGTATGTCATAAAAGAGACTATGGAACAATTCTTTTAAACGAGGTTCTGGAATATCTTTAATTGTATCAATATATTCTTTTTGAAGTTTGTTAAAAGTCATTTGATCATTCCTCATATTATTTTATTATGTTTTTAAATTATGTATTATAATAACTAGAAAGTGAAGTTATTTTAAATAGGTTTTAATATGTCCCCCTTATTAATCTCACTTTTTCAGTAAAAACCTTCAGATATGATATAGCTTATTTATTGTGTCTAATTCACTCATTATATACCTCAACTATTGATTAACAATCTTAATACTATTACACTTATTCACAATTCCCTCTAATTCTCCATAAACTAAAGAAGTACTGAATTGTCACCATAATCAAAATAGGAGGGGATATGCAAATGTAATTCCCATTTTCTCCATTCAGATCCCCTTTCTGAATATTCTGTCATAATGATCCCCTCTATTTTATAAGGAATATTTAATAATTTTTTTCTAATAATTTATTTAAAACAGGTTTTAAATCATTAATTTCACATATTGCAAAATCTTTGAGATTTGAATATTCACTTTCAAGATCTAATACTCCTTTGAATTTTTCGTTAAGATCATTGATTTGTAAACTCTTCTGACCTCTTTCAGGTTGTTCTGGAATTACAACTAATAGTAATATCTTCGAATCTTTGTCTATTAATTCATATTCCTGTTTTTTGCCATTTTCTTTGTTAATAACGATTTTTCTGGATATCATATATAGAGGTATAGGTCCTACAATGTCTCTAGGTGGGGTAGGTTTATGCTGTAATATTTCAATAGCTAGTATTGGTTTATCGTCTTTGATTACCATCATACTAGAATATAAAATTCTATATCTAGATTTTTCTCTGTCGATAAGGACAGGTTCATCAAAAAGAACAATATTATTAATCCCACCTTTTCCCTTCATATAAATTTCTTTAGGTTTAAAAATTTGAGTTAATGCATCAAATACAATATTAGAAAGATCTAAAGTTTCTCTTACCATTCAAAACACCTAATTAATAATTGTCGTTATAAGTAAATAGTTTTATTATCTACAATTCAATATTAATATTATATTTTCATTCCAGGGGGTTGGAAAAGATGCTGAGAGATTATGTTGAAAAAGTTCTTATTGAATATAATGATGTTCGAAATAAAGAAAATTTTTCTGATAATCCTCTTGCTAAAGTTTTGAGAAATGAATTTCCGAACTATTTAAAAGAATTGACTGATATTCCAGGAAATTATAAATTTTATGGATCAGCAGGTCAAGGCAATTGGACTTATTCACCATGGGTAGCTGTTTTTAATAAAAAAATTACAGAATCCGCTCAAAAAGGATATTATATAGTATATTTATTCTGCGAAGATATGAAAGGAGTATATTTATCACTTAATCAAGGAATGACAGATATTAAAAAACAAACTTCAAGTAATTCTCAGACTAAAGATCTGCTTAGTTCTCGTGCAGAAGACTTTAGAAATCAATTGAAAGATAGTTTATCGAGTGAATTATTAGAAAAAATTGATCTCGAAATAGAAAACTCTCCTAACGCCCCTTTCTATGAAGCTGGGAATATTTATGCTAAATATTATTCTCTAGAGAATTTACCATCTGAAGAATCATTAGAAGCAGATTTTAAAGAATTTTTAAGATTATATGATTTACTAGTTGATAAAAGAAATATTTTGGAAATAATTCAAAATCCTCAGGAAATTAAAGAAGCACTAGATAAATTTTTAGAAATAATGTACAATTACGCCGATGAGGTCATTGCAACAGAGAAATTTGATCTAGGACCCAAAATGAGAGTTGAAGTCCATTGGTCAAATGATCTAAGAATATATATGGTCAACAGAGAACTTGATTTTAATCGTTATATGAATGCTTTTGGAATTCAAAAACCCGATGTTAACATTAATCTTTCAGTTGTTTGTGAAATTAACATTCCAAAAGACGGTATAAATAAAAATGTTCAGGGTGCATTCGCTAAAGATTTAAAAGAAAATGTATATTTAATCCACCGTGGAAATATTGGAGGCAAACATCCTAAAGCTGAATTTTTTGATAAATACACTGGTGAAACGGCACAGATTCAAGAAGGGAATACAGTAACAGATGTAATATTAATAGGTTATCTGAATCCTAAACTACCTGAAAAAGTCAAAAATTTTGTTTTTGAAGTGGCCAAAATTAAGGGGCCAAATAATGATATATCTCCTAAACCCTTACAGAATACTGGTTACAATGTAATTAACAGCCTATTCATTGAGTACAAAGAGACATTTCTAAATACGCAGATGGGAAAAGATCATTTATTAGCTTATGAATTGTATTGTAAAGATGTTAATAAGCACTTTAACACAATTATGAATGATCCTGAAATTGTTAATGATACCTCAGATTCTATAATAAATTATTTATTGCCAATTAAAGGTAAACCAATAGCTCCTGCGGCTGTTGGTGATATAAAAGCTTATGGATATACTGCTGAGGATATTCCTTTGCTGACAAAAACTGTTTTTAAACTTGTAGATGATTTAAATAATACTAATGATAAAATTCAGCAAAAAAAACTTATTGTAGAATTTAAAAATGGACCATTTAAGAAAGGATTCCAAACTGCAATGATATCTCCAGTATTGTACTGTATCAACAAACAATATTGGTTATATAACAACAAAACCGTTCAAACATTCAAATTACTTTCTGAAATTTTAGAAGAAAATGATAAAATTGATGGAATTTTAGAGAATTATATTGATAATTTGGATAAATTAACTAACCTTGTCGAGGATATAAGCATATATATACCTGAATTTTCAGATTTTAAAGTCTTTGACGCATTTTGTCATTGGATGTGCGATCCTAAACTTGGTTACTATGCAATGGACCCAACTAAATATGCAGAATGGTTAAAAATTAATTTTCCAGAAGAACTTAAAATAGATAATACACCAAGAACATTTGCTGAATTTTTAGTTGACGAAGGTTATTATTTCGAACCTGAAATGATAGAAAACTTTTTATTATCCTTTAAAGCAAAGCGATTTGTTATCTTAACCGGTAATTCCGGTACGGGTAAAACAAAAATTGCTCAATTATTTGCTCAGTATATTTCTAATTCAATGGTTAAAAATTCGTCTATAAATACGAAAGTGAAAGTTGGAAAAGCTACAAAAAATAAAGGATGGACACTTAAAAAAGATGTTTTAAAAGATTTTGGAATTACGAATATTAATGGGTCATATGATATTAAAATAGATGGAGTTAAAGGTAAAGGCAATTTATACATGCTTTCCCAGTTATTTTATGTAAAAGATAATGAAATACAATCTAAGTTGAAGGATCTCGAAATTAATGATCCTGATCAGGAAATAGATTTAGAAATAATATTACCATCAAATGAAGGTTTTCAATACAAAATAGTCCCTGTTGGTGCTAATTGGACTGAAAATAGGCATATAATTGGATTTTATAATGTAATAACGAATAAGTATATAACTAGTGAAGCATTAGAATTAATTTTAGAAGCATCTAAACCTGAAAATAAGGATAAACCATTCTATTTGATATTAGATGAAATGAACCTATCTCATGTAGAACGTTATTTTTCTGATTTTTTATCTGCAATGGAAAGTGATGAATATATAAGCTTGCATAAAAGTAATGACAAAATTGGTTATCCGACTGATATTAAGATACCTAAAAACCTATTTGTAATTGGAACCGTGAATGTTGATGAAACCACCTACATGTTTAGTCCTAAAGTATTGGATAGAGCTAATGTAATAGAATTTTCAACAATTTCAGCTAAGGATTATATGTTAAATGGAGTTACTCAAGATCAATTAACTGGAAATGTTAATTATTTAGAAAATCCGTTATATGAACATAATTTAGTCAAATCCCTCAGTGAAAGTAGAATAGAAAATTTTAGATCATATCTAGAAAACATTGAAACAATTGAAGGTAATAAATTATGGGATTTACTATCTGACGAACTAAATATATTCCAAGAAGTTCTTAAAACAGCTGGATTTGATTTTGGTTTCAGAGTAATAGATGAAATATTACGTTTTATGTATGTTGCATGGTATTATGAAGGTGAAAATGAAATTTGGGATAATTGGCAACGTTATTTTGATGCTCAAATTAAGCAGAAAATGCTCCCAAGAATTCATGGATCCCAAAGAGTGCTTGAAAATACTCTCAATGAATTATCTCAGTTATGTGTAGATTATCCAACTTCAAAAGCTAAGATTGAAGAGATGGAAGATGTATTGTACAAACAGAGATACGTTTCTTTTACCAATTAGAGGATGAAAATGGAAAATCAAAAGATAAAAATTCCTTTATATGTGAAAAAGGAAAAAATAGGATATTTAACTATAATCTCCCTCTATCCCTCAAAATTCATTGGTATTAATTTCAATAATAATTTAGGAAGTTTTTCAAATATCATAAAAACAGAAATACCTGATGATACAACTCCAATCCAATTCTGCAATCTTGGGAATAAACATTCTATAATGCTTTTGGAAGAAACTCCATATCAAATCAGTTTTAACCCTTTAAACAGCTATGAGGATATAAAAATTATTCCTACAATTCAAGAAAAAACTAGTTCGGTTTATGAATCATTTAAATTACCATTGGACAATCAATTGAGCGGTTCAATCAATTTTAAAAGTTTTGCCGGGAAATCCTTTTTCGATATAGAAATTGATGGAGAAAGATCTAATTTAGTTCCATTTGAAGTTAGATCTAAAAAAATTAACTATCAACAACATTATACTAATATGATTGGAGATTTGGCACAGGCAGTTTCTGGAATATTATTCCAACAAAATACACCTTTATTTGAAAGATTTTATTTTGATGATAAATTAAGGAATACTTACTACGAAGATTATATGTTCTTAGAATATCTTTTTTTAGATGAAAATTTGCCTTACGCCTATGAACATATCCGTAAGAATGTATATGTTAATCTTGTGGAATATAATGAAACAATTCCAACATCATTTGCATCAAATTTAGGCCATTCAGGATTGATAAATATAATTTGTAGTCCAGAATATTTGCATAAAACTGAAGATCCACCAATGAACTGGCCTAATAATATGAAAAAATTTGTTCCTGAAAGTATTAACCAATCATATTATGAAGATTCAGTAGACACTCAAGAAAATAGACTATTAAAATATTTTTTAGAATCAATCGACACATTAATTGAGTCTTTATTGAATAATTTGGACGAAGAACATAATATTAAAGAAAGATTAGATCTATTTGATGAAAAAATAAATGAATATCTTTCAGATAAATGGTTAGAACACGTTGGTAAACTTGAAATTGTTCCTATGAACTCTCAGATTCTTCAAAAGAAAGAGGGATATAGAAATATTTTCAAATATTATTTGAACTATGAATTCGGATTCAGGCCTCAATGGGAAGAAATTGAAGATTTAATAAAAGGTTACGAACGTAAATTAAGTGAATTATACGAATTTTGGTGTTATTTTAAACTATTAAAAATAATGGAAAAATTAAGTGGCAAAAAATTGAATTATGAAAATGTCTTTGAAATTAATACTAATCAGTGGACATTGAACCTAAATGTGGGGCTTAAATCGAGACAAACTTTTAATTTAAATGTTGAAGATGAAGAAATAACTTTAGATCTATTTTATAATAAATCTTTTATGAAAAACAGTACCTATAAGTCTTATTCCTTAAATTTGGTACCAGATTATACACTTAAAGTAAACTTTAAAAATAAATATTATTTTTTACACTTTGATGCTAAGTATAAATCTAAGGGAATTCCAAACGATGCGGAATATAATAAAAAAGATCATGTCTACAAATTTGAAGATGTTTATAAGATGCATACTTATAAAGACGCTATTGTAAACACTAAAGGAGCTTATGTGTTGTATCCTGGAAATAAGACAAAAATATATAGAATGGAAAAAGGAATAATTCCGTCAGTAGGAGCTTTTCCATTAACACCAGATAATACCCACGAACAGGAAGAAAAGTTAAGCAAATGTATTTCTAAGTTTATAGAAGCTTTATATTTAGAGTATAAAGGTAAAGAATATAATTCCGGAGATATAATTGAAAGAATTGAATATTAAACAAGTCCTACAATTATATTTAATTTCTTGTGTCCCTTCAATTATATTGTTATATGCCCAAATTCCTGATTATCTTAGAGTTACTCTTCTTAGTTCCTAAGTATTAAATTTAATATTCAAATCAATAAACTTATTAGTGTTACAAATCTCATCTGTGCATCTATTGGTGTTTTTTCTCCAATTAAATGTATAATCACAGTTAATATATTATGATTATTAGAAGTACATAATTACATTAAGCCAGATATAATATTTTATTTAAGGGGGGGTTGTTTATGATTTTTTTAATTGGGAAGGATAAAGAATTGAAAAAAATAATTGAAGAAGTTAATTTCTCCAAATTGGGTATTTGGGAGCGTACACATATGGAAGAGTGGATTTCTGAAAGTCCTGAGATATTAGGTGAGGAATTATTAACTATTACAACAGAATACGATAGATTTGATAAAACCAATAAAAGAATTAGATATCTTAGCGATCGATAAAAAAGGAAAACTTGTAGTTATTGAATTAAAACGTGATGTTGCTGAAGCATTTGTTGATTTACAAGCTATACATTATGCGGCATACTGTTCTACATTTACTTTAGACCAGATTGTAGAGATCAGATCAGAATATAATAATGAATCTAAAGATAAAAATCTAGAAGAAATAATAAATTTCATTAAAGAAGAAAACTTCTTAGATTTTGATAATCAACCAAGGATAATTCTCGTTGCTAACAATTTCCAAGAGGAAACATTAGCTGCAGTTTTATGGTTGAGAGATAGTGGAATTGACATTA
>Ga0224559_1000896_pt1 | contig 17468 bp, 14 predicted proteins | sample 714S33034metaG_FD_180676 | JGI IMG/M metagenome (GOLD analysis project Ga0224559, IMG submission 180676) | Peat soil microbial communities from Stordalen Mire, Sweden - 717 S3 30-34 | ecosystem: Environmental > Terrestrial > Soil > Wetlands > Peat | place: Sweden: Norrbotten County, Stordalen... | reverse complement strand
AAATCCAGCGCCGCGGCCACCGGCTGCGCCCCGCCCATCACCGTGCCGATGACCACCTGGTTCATCGCCTGCTTGACGCGCATCCCGAAGCTCTCAATCATCTCTTCGACCGAGGGCGGGCTGTTGTCTTCCACCGCCGTTCCCGCGCCATTGCCACCCATTAAAGTGTATCCGCTGGGGCCTTTGGAGAGTTTCAGCTCGTGAATGTCGCGCGAGAGAGTGGCCTGCGTCACGGCAAAGCCTCGTCGCCGCAGCTTGCGGCGCAGTTCGTCCTGGTTGGCCACCAGTCCCTGGCCCACCAGTTCGCGAATCGCATTGTGCCGTTGATCCTTCATCCTAGATTGCGCCTTGTTTGCCGAGCAGATCATAAAGCCGCTCCCGCTTGAGCGGCCTTACATGAATAAATATACAACAAAAGAGTATAAGTATGCAAGAAATCATGATTGACGGCAGCAGTTCTAAATAGGAGGGGAATAGCTGGGCAAGCAGCAACGTCCTCCCGGTAGGGAGGGAACGAAAATAGCCCAGGGAGAAACCCTGGGAAAGCGTTTGACCGAGGGATTCCCGCCCCAGAGGGGCGGTATGAAACCTATGCACGATCTCTGGATTCAATGATTTATGGCGAGAACATTCGATCCGCCCCTCCAGGGCGGATGCCCCTTACTTTGCCTCTAACCCAGGGCTGCGCTACGCTTGCCCTGGGCTATTATCGACGGCTCGCTCCGGGAGCAGGCCGATGGGCTGCTTATGTATCGGTCGATATAGAGGTTCATTTAGAACTGCTGGTTTGGCGAGCTTTTCTCGTCGCGCGGGATAGAATTCAAGCATTTTGGCGGCCAACTGCGTCTAATGGACTATGAACGCGGGTCAGGCGGTAGTATCAGGTTGAATGGAGAGATCGATGAAAGCGTTTTCGTGTGTGCGTAGGTCCGCGCGGTTGGGACGGCTTCTTGTGGTTTTCATCAGCGTATTGTTTCTTGGATCGCTCTCAGCCGCGGCACCGCCAGAACCGGGAACAATCGCCCCTCCCCTGCAATTCACGCAACTGCTGCAAGCGCCGCCGGGAACAGAAACAGACTGGGCATCGCTGCGCGGCAAGGTGGTGGTGCTGGAGTTTTGGTTTTCGCAATGCGAACCCTGTATCGAGGAAATCCCACACCTGAGCAAACTCGTCGCCGAACTTGATCCGGCCAAGTTCCAGTTCATCTCCGTGGACGGTGTTTCCATGGAAGATGAAAAGGTTGTGCAGAAGTTACTGACCAAAAATAAGATGCCTGGATGGGTGGCAGTGGACACCACTGGTAGCGTCGCTGCTTCTTACGGTGTAAGGGCGTTTCCGACGACCATCATTGTGGATGGACAGGGCCGAATTGTCGCTGTGACTCGCCCGGAGTTTCTCACTGCTGCCGATTTACAAGCCGTAGCGAATGGCAAAACCGTCAAGTTTGCGCAATTGCCTGATATGAGTGCGTTGGTAAAGGCAGGGGATGGCAAGATCGTCAAGTTTACGCGAATGTTGGATATGGATGCATCGCAAAAGTCGGCGTCGCCTGCATCTGATGACCAACCTCTACTTGAGTTTTCCCTCACCAAAGCGCCGACATCTGATCAAAAGGATGTCCAGATCAGGAGATCCTTTATTGGCAAGGGCCACATGGATATCTCTGGATTGGATGCGAAGGCGCTTATTGCCCTTGCTTACCAAAACCTGCCTGAGGACAGATTTCTCCCGACAAGCGTTTTCCCCGAAGGACTCTACAATCTTCACGCGGCTTGGTCGACTGGCGAGGATAACGACAAACTTATTGCCCCCTTGCTTCAGACGGCCGTTACCTACGGTTTGAATCTAAAGGTTGAAACGAAAACCGTTACCAAGAAAGCCTTCTTACTGAAAGCGATCGATGCGCTCCATCAACATCTAACGCCTGCCGCTCCCACGGGTGGAGGTATGTCAGGATATTGGAATGGAAAGTTGAAGTTAGTCAATAGCTCCATGGATGATCTGGCGCAGGGATTAGAAGGCGGACTTAAGGTTCCGGTAATCAACGAGACCGGCATCGATGGCAAGTTTGATGCGGAACTGGAGTTTCCCGCAAAGGACGCAGAAGCCGCCAAAGCCGCTCTCAAGACGTTGGGCCTGGAACTGATTGAGGCGGAGAGGCCGATTCAGATGCTCGAAGTGAGGTTGCGGGAAGGAACGAAGAAGGCAGAGGGAGCCAAGCCGCAAGAACCGCCTCAAAAATGAGGATTGCTCGGCGAAGCGGGAGGGGCTTTTGCGTATCAAGAAGATTGGGCGCGCATGAAGCCCCCTGCGCTGATACACTCAAGAAATAAAAGGTAGAGGAACCCCCGCCCGCCCATCGACTCAAAATGACAAAAATCGCTCCGCTCTCCACCATCAACGACCTCTTCCGCATCGTATCCTCCGCCGCCAACCCCCGCGCCATTCTCTGGCAAGACGAGTTCGGCCTCTGGCAGCCCATCTCCTCCGACCAAATCTATCAGCGCGTGCGCGCCCTTGGCCAGGCTTTTCTCGCCTGGGGCACGCAAAAAGGCGACCGCATCGCGCTGATCTCGGAAAATCGCTGGGAGTGGGCCGTCACCGACTTTGCCGCGCTGGCCATCGGCGCGGTCAATGTGCCTATCTATCCCACGCTTACTGGCGAGCAGATCGCCGTGCTGCTCTACGACGCTGGCTGCCACATCGCCGTCGTCTCCACGCGGCAGCAATTCGACAAGCTGAACGCCGTGCGCGGCAAAACCAAGCTGGAGCGCATCCTGATGATGGACCCCGCCGCGCCCGACGGAGCCATCGCCTTCAGCTCAGCAATCGCTGGAGCCGATGCCCGCGGCGTGGAGCGCGATCCGGTCTTTGACGCGCTCACCCGCTCGGTCGAACCCAAGGATGCCGCCACGCTGATCTACACATCCGGCACCACCGGCGAACCAAAAGGCGTCGTGCTCACCCACGGCAACATCGCAGCCAATCAAAACATCGCCGCCCTCGATTTCGACTTTGGACCCACGGACGCCCTGATCTCCTTTCTGCCGCTCTCCCACGTCACCGCCCGCGCGCTGGACTACGTGATGTTCACCCATGGCGTGCAAGTGGCCTACTGCTCCAAGTTCGACAAGCTGCCGCAGGCTATGCACGAGATTCGCCCCACTGTCTTTGTCGGCGTTCCGCGCGTCTTTGAAAAAATCCGCGAAGAAGCCCTTCGCCGCACCGCCCAATCGCCCGTAAAGAAGCGCCTGCTCGCCTGGGCTCTCGGCGTCGGCGCAAGCCACATCGAGACGGTCTACGATGGCCGCCAGCCAGCCTCTTGGCGCTGGAAGCTGGCCAACAAGCTGGTCTACTCCAAGGTGCGCGAGGCCTTCGGCGGGCGCGTCCGCATCTTCGTCTCCGGCGGCGCGCCGCTCGGCGTGGACACCATCCACTGGTTTGCCTCCGCCGGCATGGCCCTCTGGGAGGGTTACGGACTCACCGAAACCTCGCCGCTGATCGCTCTCAACACGCCCCTCACCCACCGCATCGGCGCGGCCGGCAAGCCCATGGGCAACCTCGACCTCAAGCTGGACGGCGACAACGAACTGCTCGTCCGCGGCCCTTCGGTCTTCGCCGGTTATTGGCAAAAGCCGGAGGCCAGCGCCGAGTGCTTCACCCCGAATGGCTTCTTCCGCACCGGCGACATCGCCCGCTTTGACGCCGATGGCTTCCTCTTCATCACCGACCGCAAAAAAGAGCTGCTGAAGACCTCCGGCGGCAAGTTCGTCGCCCCGCAGCCCATCGAAAACAAGCTGAAAAACAATCCGCTGGTCGCCGAGGCCGCGCTGGTCGGCGACCGTCACAAGTTCGTCTGCGTGCTGCTGGCGCCCAACTTCACCGCGCTGGAAGAGTGGGCCAAGCAGAACAGCATTGCCTTCAGCAGCCGCGCCCAGTTGGTGGCCGACAGCCGCGTGCAGGGTCTCTACGCCGAAATTGTGCGCGAGGTCAACGCCAGCCTGGCCAACTTTGAAAGCCTCAAACGCTTCCGCGTCGTGCCCGATGAGTGGACCCAGGACTCCGGCGAGATGACTCCCTCGATGAAGCTCAAGCGCCGCGTGATTAATCAGCGCTACGCGGCCCTGATCGCTTCACTTTACGAGGACGAAGCAACCGCGCGCGGCGAATAGGATAGCTCAGCCCGCGGCCCAGGCCTTTGCCAAAGGCCGCGCGCTTGCTCCAAATGCGGCCCAAGCCCCGGAAGAACGGCGCGCCCCCCGCCCCCACCGCCAGCAAGCCGCCAAAGAGAATCACCGCGTCAATCGACAACCGGCCCGAGCGCGCCCAATAGGCGTCCGGCTCCAGATTCAGCCAGATCGAAAACTCGTCCAGCGTCAGCGCCGCGCCCACCCCGTAACTGACCGACATCAACCGGCTCAGAAAGATCGCCAGCGGCGTATGCGACCGCCCCAAATCCAGCAGCCAGCCGTAGCCCACCAACAGCAGAATCAGAATCCCCCACACCAGGTGGTGAATATGCCGCCCATGCACCACCACCCACTGAAACGGCCCCTCGTCATTCTCATGCACAATCAGCCGCACCAGAACCCGCACGCCAATAAACGTCACCAGAAACGCGACCGAGGCCAGAAACATCCGCCGCCGCGGCCGGTCCGGGATCGTCGCGCGCACCACGTACCCCAGCCGCGTCAACTGCAGCAGTACCAGCAAAACCCCGACGACCAGGCTGGCAAAGGCCAGCAATATCAACGCTCCCGTACTCGGCATAATCCCTATTCAAGCACTTCCTGCCATCTTCTGGAAACACTCCCCCACTTAAGGCAGATCGACGGATATTCCCAAAGCCTTGGCCACCTTCTCCATCGCAACATCGCGCGTCCACAACTGTGTTCCGGGCGTCAGCAGGCAAGACGCGATCAGATGCGCGTCCGTCAGCCCAATCCCCTTCGAGTAGAGGACCAGCGCCTCAATCATCTTCCGCACTTCGCCCAATTGCGCCACGCGCACTTCCAGCAGCGCTTCCATCCCTTCCAGTACCTTGCGCCGGTTGCGCAGCGAACCCAGGGCAATCTCAGCAACGACAAACGGGTGCATTAAAATCTCTCCCGCGCCCAGAAGCCTCGCCATCTCCGGATCGCTGCCGCGCAGATGGTCAATCCAGATTGATGTATCGGCCAGAATCATAGACTGTCGACCCTCAAGCGCTTGATCGCAGTTAGTTCCGGCTCCGTGCCTCCCAAAGCCGCCAGTCGCCGCGAAGCCTCCAGGTGAATCAGCGCCTTCAATCCATCCCGAAGCAACGCCGTTCTCTCCGTCACGCCCGTAAGCTCCTGAGCTTGACTCACCAACGCATCGTCCAGTGCTACTGTCGCTCTCATGGAAGTCTCCTTATCACCCATAATATCACTATATGGTGATATTATCGATTGTCGTGATTTTATTTATTGAGAGAGAAATCAGAGTGAAGGACGTTTTTACCGCGTCCTTACGGGAACAAATCTTTGACAAGCGCTCCAAAAAGCGGCAAACTGAATACAGATGGGTAAAGCCCGGAGGTGGTGTAACCTCCGGGGTAGTGAGCATTACCTATTCAGCAACACTCGGATCAGAACTGCCAAGGCCACTAGGAATCGCCAATCAAGCACGACCCTGATGACCACCTGGAGCCATAAAGGCTCTTTCTTGGGCATTCCGCCCCACCTCCTCACATCGGTCGGTCCTGAGGCCGCCATTTACGGCCCCAGGATCTCACCGATCCCGTAACCGCCGCACCTGCGAAGAGGAAGACTACCCGCCCATTCTAGCGCAGAATTGTCACGTCGAGCATGACGCTGCAATCGCACAACCGACCTTTGCAGATTATTTCCGCCATCCTGCTAGCCTGAACTTGGAACAGCCCTATCGAAAAGAGCAAAATCGCAATGAGATCAGAGAAAAAGCACCCCCCCCCCGGGGGGGTCGATTCTCCGTTTGTTCGCTTTTGTTGGACAATGCAAAGATAGAAAGTTTGGTTAGCCTTTCATGCGATTGCTCTGGCTGCGTGACCGCGCTCACGATCTATCGTCATCTCGGCGGAGTAAACTGAATTAGGCGTCGAATCCGGCTTTTTCGCCGCACAATTCAGGGAATTCTTCCCGGCTCGGCCAAATCACCCAAAATTGGGGCGGCCGCGCAAAAATTCAATCAGGAGATTCATACGATGCGAGTTGCTTTGTTGACCGGCGGCGGCGATTGCCCCGGACTGAATGCGGTGATCTACGCGGCTGTGCGCAAGGGCATCAACCACTATGGCGATGAGTTCATCGGCTTCCTCAACGGCTGGAAGGGCGTTCTCGAGAATGACTTCATCCCGCTGACGCTTGAGGCCGTGGACGGCATCCAGCTCACGGGCGGAACCATCCTGCACTCTTCACGCACCAACGTGAAGAAGATCCCCGGCGGCATCGAGAAGGTCCAGGAAGTCCTCAAGGCCAACAAGATCGACGCGCTGATCGCCCTCGGCGGCGACGACACGCAGTCCGTCACCCTCTTCCTGAGCGAGAACGGCGTCCCCTCGGTCGGCGTGCCCAAGACCATCGACAACGACCTCAGCGGCACCGACCAGACCTTTGGCTTCGACACCGCTGTGATGATCGCCACCGAAGCCGTGGACCGCATCCGCACCACCGCCGACTCGCACAACCGCGTCATTGTCATTGAAGTGATGGGTCGCGACGCCGGCTGGATTGCCTATGCGGCTGGCACGGCAGGCGGCGCAGACGTGACCTTGGTCCCCGAAAAGGACATCGACATCGACCATGTCGCCGCGCTGCTCAAGCACAACTACGACAACGGCAAGCACTATGGCATCGTGGTCGTCTCCGAGGGCTGCCATCTGCCCGAAGTTGGCCAGGTGATCAACGAAAACGCCAAGCTGGATTCCTTCGGCCACGCCCGGCTCTCCGGCATCGGTGAGAAGCTGGCCGACCTGATCGAGAAAAAGACCGGCTTTGAGACCCGCTCCGTCAACCTGGGCCACACCCAGCGCGGCGGCGTCCCCACGGCCTATGACCGTATCCTCGGTCAGCGCTACGGCCTGCACGCCATCGACATGGTCCACGACAAGAAGTGGGGCCGCATCGCCGTCCTCAGAGGCCTGGACATCACCGACATCCCCATCAAGGAAGCCATCGCCACCAACCGCCGCCTTGACCAGCGCTTCTTCGACGTGATCGCCGACCTGGAAGCCAAGGTCTAGCGTCCTTGTTGCTTCTATGTATGCCAAGAGCCATTCCTCCAACGGGAATGGCTCTTGGCGTTCTGCTTGCCGTAAAGTTGGAGTGTGGAATACCGCCTCTACCAGCTCGATGACTTCCCGCAACTCTACGCTCTGGAAGAGTTGTGCTTTCAGCCGCCGGATCGCTTCAGCCGCCGCTATCTGCGCAGCCTGGTCAGCCGCGCCAACGCCGCCACATGGATAGCGGAAGAAGATGGCTGCCTGACCGGCTTCGCCATCGTAGTCTGGGCGCAGAGAAAGTCAGAAATCACAGCCTACATCCAGACCATCGAAGTAGCGCCGGAAACTCGCCGCGGCGGAGTTGGCCGCGAACTGCTCCGCCGTCTGGAAGCCTCTGTCCAGACGGCAGGCGCCGCGCTGATCTGGCTGCACGTCGAAGCCACAAACGCCGCCGCCCTCCATCTCTACGAAGCACAAGGCTACCGCTGCCAGGGCCGCCGCGAGAACTACTACCCCGAAGGCCGCGCCGCGCTCATCTTTGCCAAGCCGCTCTCATTGTGACAGCTTCTTCAGCTTGCCTTCCAAATCAGGGATGTAGCCCACTCCCGCGTCAGGCTCCAACTGCTTCGCCGCCGCCAGAGCAGCGGTCCACGCTGCGCGAGCCTCGTCTTTCTGGCCCATAAGCGCGGCCAAATTGCCGCGCGCATTTTCCGCCTCCACGCCGCCTGGATCGATCTCCGCGGCCTCCCGCGCCAGCGCCAAGGCCTCTCCGGGCTTATGCGCATGCAACAGCTCATACGCACGCTGTACGCGGCTCATGGCGGCGGCCCGGTGAACCTGGAATTTGCCATGATAGACAAGTACGCCGTAATCGATCCACTCATCCGGCTTGCGCGACAAAAAGTCTGCATAGGGATTCAAGCGGCTGCTGGGTAGCTCGCAGCCGGTCAGATCACCAGCGCTGAGCAGCACGTAACCGCTGATCTCCGGTGGAATCAGATCCGCGCCGCCCAGCCAGCCCGTGTCCGCATTGGGCAGCTTATGGCATCGAATGCCGTAGACCGCCGGATCGACGACCGGACTGGCAAAGTAAGCAAACCAGCACTCCTCGCCTGGATGCCGGTCCTCCCACTCCTTCACCTGATAGAGCTGCTGCGCCCAGTCCAGGTTGGCGTCGCTGAGCAGCTTGTAGGTGTTCTTCGGCCCGCCCCAGGCCTCGTTGGCGTAGGCCATATCGTTGGGAAAAACGGTAAGTGCGGAAACAATGTGCGCCAGCACCAGCACCGCGCCCACGTATGCCCAGCGGCGGTTGCGCGCGGCCAGAGCGGCGATGCCCGCCCCGGCCAGAATCGCGGCCATCGCATCCAGCACCAGAATGTGACGCGCGCCAATGTTCATGCCGGAGAGCATGGCGACGGCCAGATAAATGCCACCAGGCACAAGCAGGTAGGCTAGTTCCCTGCCCTTGCGAAGGCAGCCAGAAAGAACCGCGAAGGCTGTCAAAGCCAGCAGCGCCAGCAGGCCGAGCGTGGTTTTAACGGCGATCACAACCGGAAAATACCACCACACTCCGTGCGCGTAGTTCTTGCCGAGAATGAAAGTCGGATACCATTGCGCCATGCGCTTCACATCCACCAGGCCGATCAGATACGACTCCGGCAGCAGATGTAGATGGGCGATCCAAAGCACCGCCGCGGCATTGAAATGGCTGAGCGGCGCGGTGTAATCAGCCAGCGAAGTGCTCATCACCAGGCCCGTCGGCCGCGCGGCATAACGGAAGCCGTAGAAAGCCCAGAGAACCGTGACGCCAATGACCACAATCGCCGCAAAGGCACCGCTCAAACGCAGCGCTGTACGGGCGCGGCTTCCCTTCCCCGCAGCCACGATCTCCCCGCCGATCAGCATCAGCAGCATCGGCGCCAGCAGAATGCCGGAGTGCTTGGTGGCCAGCAGGCACCCCGCCGCAAGGCCCGTCAGCAGCAGGCGCATCAGCGTGGGCTGCTTGACGTAGCGATAGAAGCCATAAATGCTGGCCAGCAAAAAGAGCGAGAGGCCCACGTCGGTGGTCACCAGCGCCGAGTGCGCCAGCAGATTCGGATCAAAGACCGCCAGCGTCAGCGCCACCAGCGCGGCGGGCGTCCCGAACCACTCGCGCGCGGCAAAGAAGATTACCAGCGAAAGCCCCAGCGCCAGCAGCCCCGCGACCAGCCTCATTCGGAAGACTAGCCGCTGGCTGTCGCCGTCGTTGCGCGCCAGCCAGTCGCGCCCGTCCAGGTAGGCCTCGGCCTTGAACTCGCGCCCTTGTTGCGGCGGAATCCACAGCTTCTCGCCCAAGAGAGGCAGCGTGGCCAGCAGCTTCACCAGCGGCGGATGCTCAGGATTCAGCCCATAGTCGCCCGCCTTCCACATCATGTAGCCGGCGAACATATGATCGTCTTCATCCCAGGTCAGCGACTCGCGATGAACCATGGTAATAACCTGCGCCACCTGGACTGCAAGCAGCAGAATAACTGCAAAAAATACCCATTTTTTCGTCAATTTCATTCCAGCTTCTTTCTTTTCCGAATTTCAGCAGGGAAGCAGCGGTCTCCAAAGCAGCAAGTTTCATTCCTGCAAGCAAAGCGCCGCCAGCAATCACAGAGTTCTTGAGAAAGCGGCGGCGGTCCATGCGATTCGATAGAACCGACTTTTCAAGAATCGTCGGCAGACTTATTGGGACAGAACTGCTGTCAAGAATTATCATATCCGTATTGTATTTGCGTATCAGACCCCGGTCGAGAGAGATGTACTGGGTGGGACTGGTGCTTTACCAGCCGGTTTCTCCGCACTTCAAACCGGAATAAACCTCCGTGTAACTTGCGCTAAAGTGAAACGCCACCCTTCGTCGCGGTCCCGCCCAATCAATCAATTGGTCCCATATACTTGAGCGGCAAGCACCGCCATCAATACCGCCAGCTCGTCAAATCCGCCCCTGCGGGCGCTGTCTTCTTGATCTGCTCCAGAATCTTCGGTAGATACATGGTGTTGTAATGCAGCCGCGAGTAGGCATTGGGCAGCGTGGGATCGCCATTCCAGCAATGCTCGGCGCGCGGGCCGTAGGTCACCTCGCCGCCGTAGGCCGGATTCTTCGTCGCCTTGAGGAAATCCTCCATGCGATAGACCGCGTCATTCAGGAAATAGGTATCGTCGGAGCCGACATAGATATGAATCTTACCCTCCAACTCCGGCCCCAGGCGCGCCCAATCCCGCTCCAGAATCGCCTCCAGGTCATAGTTCTTGCGCCAATACTCGGCCACCGTGTGATCGATCTCGCCCGTCACCTTATCAAAAATCGGCTGCGGGTAGCCATCCTCGCCCACCGGCCCATAGACCGCCTGCCAAATGTCGAACTGCTCGCCGCTGCGCCCATGATCGCCCAGCGCCAGCTCGTAGCGGTTGTTCTCTTCGGTGGTAATCAGCGTATGCCCCAGGTAGTCGCGCATTGCCGGCTGCGCCACGCGCTTGTGCGCGCCCTCCAGATAAAAGGCGTTCTTGTCGTTGTAAAGATCGATGTTCGTGTAGGCGTGGAAGTCAATCGGGTCCGGACAAGCGGCATAAGCTCCGTTGTAATGATCCGGATAAAAGACCTGCACTGCCAGCGCCTCCCATCCGCCGGTCGAGCCGCCATAAGTGAACCGCGCCCACCCTTGGCCGATGGCGCGGAACTGCTTCTCCACCGCTGGAATCAGCTCCGTCTCAATCGCGTCGCCGTACGGCCCCACGTTGGCCGAGTTCACCGCATACGAATCGTCGTAATAAGGGTTCGCGTGCTGAATCTTGACGATCAGAAAACGCGGAAAGCCGGGCGCAATCCACTGCTGATAGAACTTGTACCCCTCTTCCTGCTGAATGCGGTTGTAGCCGGCCAGATGGAAGCGCTCGCTGTAGTCGGGCTTCAGGTCCGGGTCCGGCGGCGTGGTGCGGAAGTTACCGAAGTCGGCCACAAAGTGGTCGTGAAAGAGCATCAGCGGAAAGCGCGCTTGCGGGTGCTCGTCAAAGCCTTCGGGCACCATCACAATGGCGCTCAAAAACATCGGCCGCCCCCAGAACTTGCTCAGCAGCGCGCTCTGAATGCGGATGTGGCGCACATATTTTGTATCCGCCGGCGTCTGGATCGGCGGAATCACCCCGTCGAGCGAGATCGCTATCGGCGCGCCGCCGGACTTCACGGTCATCTTCACCGGCTTCGAGGTCAAGTTGCCCGGCGAGATATTCCAGTGCTGCCCCTCGCCCTGATCCATGTGCAGCTTGATTGTTTTGCCGTCGGCGCGATGAAAGGTCTCGTACTTGTTCAGCACCACCTGCACGGTATATTCCCCCGGCGGCACGTCCTTCAAGCTGCGCACCGGATAGCCCCAGGCGCTCGCGTCCACCACGGCTGCCTGCCCAGGCTGCCAGCCGTCCACGGTCAGCCCAAAGACCATCTGCGAGCGTATGGTGTCATCGATCTGGTTGCAGGGTTCGTCGCTCGGATCGGTCGAAAGGCAGAGCAGCAGCCGCCCGTCGAGCGGCTGCGCGCTCACTTCCTTGGGAAAGCTGACGGTGAAGGACTGCGCGGCGGCAGCAACGGAGAGCGTGAAAACCAGAGCAAAGGCAATCTGTTTCATGCTCGCTAGTCTATCGCGTCCAGCAAACCTCGGTCGAGGGGCTGCGCGGCGGGTGGCCCACATCTCAATCTACCACCAAATGTGGGTGCCCCAGGTCTCGATTTTGAGACCTGGGATCGACCAGCCCATCGCGGCGCGCGCCGGTCCAGAAGGATTCGATCTCCACGGTCCCTCTTATGCCTGTCGCATAATGCCGAAAGCTGGACCACGGCCAATCCTCCGGCTTCTCGACCAGTCCACGCTTGACCGGATTCCGATGCATATAGCGCAGTTTCTCGACCCGCTTCTCTTCGTTATGCACGTTGAAGTCGTAGTACCGCGCTTGCCAGAATGGACGCTCCCGACTTTGAACAGACACGGAAAGTTTCAACGCTTGAATCGCCTTCGAGAGCAATGCCTTCTTCGGTTCGCTGACCAATAGGTGAACGTGTTCTGGCATGACGACATAACCACAGACAACAAACTCATAGCGCTTGCGCATCATCTCAAGAGAGCGCTCAAAAAGGTTGCGCGCGGACTCCATGCCGAGATAGGGAAGCCGTCGATAACAACTGAATGTGACGAAATGAAAACAGCCGCATTGTTGGTAACGAACCAAACCTCTCGTCATCCAATCATCCTATACCCAAAAATCCTCTGCGGTAAAAGAAGCTGGTCAGGGTTCATGGACTCCCAGGTCTCAAAATCGAGACCTGGGGCACCCAGATTTTTGGGGAGGGTCGGATGTGGGCCACCCGACGGTAAAAGAAGCTGGTCAGGGTTCATGGACTCCCAGGTCTCAAAATCGAGACCTGGGGCACCCAGATTTTTGGGGAGGGTCGGATGTGGGCCACCCGCCATTGTTGGTAACGAACCAAACCCTTCGTCATCCAATCATCCTATACCCAAAAATCCTCTGCGGTAAAAGAAGCTGGTCAGGGTTCATGGACTCCCAGGTCTCAAAATCGAGACCTGGGGCACCCAGATTTTTGGGGAGGGTCGGATGTGGGCCACCCGCCCTCTGATCATCCTATACCCAAGAAATCTTCTGCGGAAAAAGACGCCGGTCTGGGTTCGTGGACTCCCAGGTCTCAAAAGCGAGACCTGGGGCACCCAGCTTTATTGGTCAGATGGGGGCTACCCGCCGAGACCTGGGGCACCCAGCTTTATTGGTCAGATGGGGGCCACCCGCCGAGACCTGGGGCACCCAGATTTTTGGGGAGGGTCAGATGGGGGCTACCCGCCAAACGCCTTGCAATATCGGCTGGAATTGATTCAGGAGGCCGAAGACGGTAAGCTGCAAGAGGCTCTCTAGAGGAGACGGGTATGCATTCTCTTGTTTTATTGCTGGCGGCGCGGACGGGCATCTTTGCCGAGGAGCGCTTTCTGGGGCGTTTGCTCGACCATTGGAGCGGAGACGCGGAGGATTTTGTGCGGCTCCGGCTGCCGCATCTGCTGATGGTGGCGCTGATCGCCTTTATTCTGAGCCGTTTGTTGCGGCTGATCACCTCACGGATGATCCGCATCGCCGTGGAGCACTCGCCCAGCCCGGCGCGCATCTCGCAGGTGAAGACGCTCTCCGGGGTGATTCGCGGCTTGGGGCTGGCGATCATCGGCACCATCGTCGGCCTGCAGTTTCTGGATGCCGTGGGGATCAATCTGGCGCCGCTGCTGACCTCGGCAGGCATTGCCGGCGTGGCCATCGGCCTGGCGGCGCAGAACATCGTGCGCGATGTCTTCAATGGCATCCTGATCCTGGTGGAGGATCAGTTCAGCGTGGGCGACACGGTGCGCCTAGCCGGCCTCAGCGGCGTGGTGGAGGCGATGACGCTGCGCAAAACCACGGTGCGCGACGCCGACGGCACACTCTACATCATTCCCAACTCGCAGATCACCACCGTGGCCAACCTGAGCGTGGGCTTCTCGGTGGCCACGGTCAACGTGAGCGTGGATTTCTCCGCCAACCCGGACCGCGTGCTGGAGCTGCTGCGCGGCATTGCGATGGAGATTCGCTCCAGCGAAGAGTTCCGGCAGGTCTTTGTCGCCGACCCGCAGATTGTGGGCGTGGATGCCATCAAAGGCTCGGAGCTGATCTTCCCGGTGATCTTCAAGACGCTGGCCACCAAGCAGTACGCGCCGGTGCGGGAGTTCCGGCGGCGGGTGCGGCTGGCGCTGGAAGAAAACCACCTGCTGCCCGGCGATCCGCAGCGCGTCTTCAACACGTTTGTGAAAACCACGCCGAGCCGAGTCAGCCAATCCGGCCCGGATACGGCGGCGGAGCGCGATCCAACCACGCTCAAACCGCAGGAGGGAAATCCCTTCAGCAGTGAACAGGCGGGCTAGCAGCTTGTGGTTAAAGTCAGGTTATGAAAGGGCACGACTTTACTGGCTGCGGAAAGCTCAATTACTAGCTTGTTTTGTAACAGTCGTCCACCGGTAGAGCCGGGGGATCTCCCTTTTGGATTAGGGCAGAAATGCCATTGGCAGACATGGAAGTTCGCAAAGCCGTAGCAAAGGAATCGGCATGCCGTTTGGGCAATGGCGAAAGCCTTTATCTCTGGGTTACTCCGGCTGGTGGAAAGCAGTGGCGCTGGGCCTGCAAGCACGAGAGCAAGGAACAGGATGCGATCCCAGCTCTTAAAAAACGAGAGCTGGGATGGCATTCGATGCATTCTCGGAGAAGTGTCTATTGTGCGGGAGGACGCGGCGCGGCTTGGGTAGGCGGCGCGGGCGGCTTGGGCTTGACCACCTGCTCCTGCTTTTTGGCCGGCGCGATAATGGCGTGCAGGATGGTGCCTTCCATGCGCGGCATGAACTCGACGATGCCGGCGTCGCCTATGTCCTGGATCAACCGGTTGATGATCGCGTAACCCAGTTCGCGGTGGGCCATCTGACGGCCGCGGAAGCGCAAGCTGGCCTTCACCTTGTCGCCCTCGGTGAGGAAGCGAATCGCCTGATTCTTCTTGGTCTGGTAATCGTGATCGTCCACGGTGACGGAGAACTTGCACTCCTTGACCGTAATCACCTTCTGCTTTTTCTTGGCGGCGCGGTCGCTCTTTTCCTTCTCGTAGAGGAAGCGCCCGTAGTCCTGGATGCGGCAGACTGGGGGAATCGCGTTGGGCGAGACCTCGACCAGATCAAGGCCGCGCTCGCGGGCGATCCTCAGCGCCTCATAAGGCGGCAGGATTCCAAGCTGTTCGCTGTTTTCGTCGATGACACGGATCTCACGCGCACGGATCTTCTCGTTGATGCGGATAAAGGACTTGGCCGAACGTTTATCGAGTGCGATGGTGCTCCTCCAAAAGTCGCTTCCGCCCGCCTTCCGGAGTCAGCCGGGGTCCATGCGGGCACAAGAGCGCAACCTGAGTATAGCATTGGCCCGGCCTATCTGAACAAAGGGTTTACCGCGAATTATTGCGGACGCGCAAAAAAATCGGAGCCAGACGGCTGCGGGAGGGGTCATTCCGGGAAGGGCGGCGGGGGAGATTTGAATTTAAACTCGTGTGGTGGCCGGTTTCATCGACCTGATTTAGCGTTATGATATAGACAGGTAGACAAATAGGAGGATAGGTATATGGCGCTCAGCATTAAGATGCCCGAAGTAGATAGGCTCGCCCGCCATCTGGCCAAGACCACCGGGGAGACGATCACGATAGCCGTCTTGCTTGCCCTGCGGGAGAGGTTGGAGCGTGAAGAACGCAAGAAGGAAGGTAAGCGTCAACTTATCGCTGATTTAATGGCGATAGCCGATCATTGTGCTTCACTTCCTGTCCTGAACAACCTTACAGAAGACGAAATCATGGGTTGGGACGAGAACGGACTTCCCTCATGATTATTGATTCATCCGCGCTTGTCGCCATATTGCTCAAAGAGCCAGAAGCACTGAGGCTTACAACTGTGATTGCGGAGAGTTCCATTTGCAGATTGCCAGCTTCCTGCCTCCTTGAGGCAACCATGATTCTTATTGGGCGAGGCACAAAGGATGGAGTACGCGATCTCGACCTGTATATTGCCCGAAGCCGGATGGAGATTTCTCCCTTTACAGAATCACAGGCACGTTTGGCGAGAACAGCGTTTGAGCGCTACGGCAAAGGCCGCCATCCGGCTAAGCTCAACTTCGGCGATTGCATGGCCTACGCGCTGGCCAAGGAAACCGGCGAAGAGCTTCTTTTCAAAGGAACTGATTTTTCTTTGACGGATATTGCTGCCGCAAGTTACTGAATCGACTTCGGTTCTAGGATTGTCACCTCCAGCGCACCCATGGCGCTTACCGTGCTCACTTGGACGCGCACCAGTTGGTTGGCTTCCGTTCGTCCCTCCAGCTCGACCGGCAAAAAATTCTCCGTCAGCGCGGCAGAGCGGCCACGCGCGGCCATCTCGGCGGGCGTGTGCAGCGTAATCGCTTCCAGTTCCTGTCCGATGAAGCGCATCCGGTGGGTTTTACTTTTTTCTGAGGCCAAGGCGCGCAGGGCGGCCATTCGTTCTTCGGCTATCGCCAGCGGGATCGGCCGCTCGGCGTGCATCAACCAGCCCGGCGTTCCAGGGCGCGGCGAAAAGGGAAAGAGATGCAGGTAGCCGAAGGGCAGCGCTTTGATCAGAGCGACCGTCTCCTCGAATTCAGCGTCACTCTCGCCGGGAAAGCCCACCATCACGTCCGCGCCCAGCGTGAGCTCCGGACCGGCGGCCTCGACCAGCGCCGCAACCTTCTCGGCGTAGTGCCAGGGCCGATAGCGCCGGTGCATCCGCCGCAGCACGGCGTCCGAGCCGGATTGGAGCGGCAGATGCGCGTGCCGCGCCAAACGCTTGCCTGCGAACTCCGCCATAACCCCGATCAGCTCCGCATCCCAGTCCATCGGCTCAATCGAGCTGAGGCGCAGGCGAGCCAGTTCCGTCTGCGCGAAGATCGTTCGCAGTAGGCGGGCCAGCGTGGGTTTGCCAGCGGCTTCAGAGTCGGAAGAATCCCGTCCCCATCGCCCAAGGTTAATTCCGGAGAGCACCAGTTCCCTTCCCCCGGCAGCGACAAACCCCTCCACCTGGCGAAGAACGCCAGCGGCGGGCAGACTTTTGGAGAGGCCTCGTGTGAACGGAATCACGCAAAAGGTGCAGCGGTTGCCGCAGCCCTCCTGGATTTTGAGGTTGGGCCGGGTCTGCGCGCCGGGGGTGATCTGCGCTTCTTCCAGAAAGGAGTGGGCAAAGCGGTCATCGGCCCAGATGGGAACCAACGAGTGCGTGGGAATCAATTGGGACGGTTTTTGTATGGAGCCCTCCGGGATCTGCGGGGACATTTCGATCGCCCCTCCGGGGCTTGGAGACTCTGCTCCTCGGCCAACCCAGGGCTTTCGCCCTGGGCTATTCTCGTATCGCCCCTCCGGGGCGGATGCCGCAGAGGCATTTTCATCCACTTGGTTGGGCCAAAGGCCCCTAGAGACAAGACTGAAGTCGTCATGCACTCGCAAAACTACGCCATCCGGGCATTGAACCAGCCCCAAAATAATCTCCGGCGCAAGCGCTTTGTGGCTGTTGCCCACGACGGCAGCCACGCCCGTCAGGCCCGCCAGTTCCTGCGGCGCGCGCTGCGCGTAGCAGCCGGTCACCACGATTTTGGCCTGCGGATTCAGACGGT
>Ga0224559_1000895_pt1 | contig 17480 bp, 15 predicted proteins | sample 714S33034metaG_FD_180676 | JGI IMG/M metagenome (GOLD analysis project Ga0224559, IMG submission 180676) | Peat soil microbial communities from Stordalen Mire, Sweden - 717 S3 30-34 | ecosystem: Environmental > Terrestrial > Soil > Wetlands > Peat | place: Sweden: Norrbotten County, Stordalen... | reverse complement strand
GACCGCTTCGTCGGCGAGATGGAGCCGGATTTCGGGCGCGAGCGGCGGCACGAGAAGGCGCGTGTTGGCGCGGACGAAGGCGGCGCGGCTTTCGGCCGGAGACGGCGCGCGCGGCGTCGCCGCCGTCACGGATGCCAATGCAGGGCGGAGACCAGGGTGAACAGGCGACGCGCCGTCGCCTCGTCGATTTCCACCTTATCGGCCAGGCGCGCGGCGAGCAGCTCGGCGCCTTCGTTGTGCAACGCCGTCCGGGCGCGGTCCATCTCCTGGATCTGGCGCGGGCCGGCGCTGCGAATCGCGGTGTAATAGTTCTCGCAGATGTTGAAGTAGTCTTTCAGCAGCGGCCGGAACGGCGTCAACGACACCGCGAACTCCACGACGGGAGCGCCGGCGCTGGTGCGCACTTCGAATGTCAGCCGCGACTCGACTTGCGCGATGCGAAGACTGTAGGGCCCGTCGTCGCGGCCGCGCACGCCAAAGCGATTGTCCTCGATCAGGTCGAACACCGCCGCCGCGCATTCATGGTCGCGGTCGGCAGGCCGGCGCGGAAGCGATTTCTCATCGAACTTCACTTCCGCCAGTCGGTTGCGGTTGGGCTGGGCGTCTTCGGTCACGTCGCGCCGTCCCGACCCAGCCGCAGCGCCACCGATCGCGCGTGGGCGTGGAGGCCTTCGGCTTCGCCGAGCGTCACCGCCGCCGGTCCGAGCGTCGCCAGCGCTCGCGCGTCGCATTTGAGGATCGAGGTGCGCTTGACGAAGTCGTAGACGCCGAGCCCCGAGGAGAAACGCGCCGAACGCGACGTCGGCAACACGTGATTCGAACCGCCGACGTAGTCGCCGATCGCTTCGGGCGTGTGGGGACCAAGGAAGATCGCGCCGGCGTTGTTGATCGCCGCCGACAGCGCCTCGGCGTCGCGGGCGATGATCTCGAGGTGCTCGGGCGCGAGGCGGTCGATCAAGGGTGGCGCGGCGGAAAGCTTGTCGACGACAATGATCGCGCCGTAGTCGCGCCAGCTCGCGCCGGCGATCGCCGCGCGCGGCAGATCGGCGAGCTGCGCCTCGACCGCCGCGGCGACGTCGGCCGCCAGACGCGCGTCGTCGGTGACGAGAATCGACTGCGCAGCCTCGTCGTGCTCGGCCTGAGCGAGAAGGTCCGCTGCAACGAGTTCCGCTTCGGCGCTGGAATCGGCGAGCACGACGACTTCCGACGGGCCGGCGATCATGTCGATGCCGACGACGCCGAAAACCCGTCGCTTGGCCGCCGCGACATAGGCGTTGCCGGGGCCGACGATCTTGGCGACCGGCGGAATGCTCTCGGTTCCGTACGCGAGCGCAGCGATCGCCTGGGCGCCGCCGACGCGGTAGATTTCGCTGACGCCGGCGATCTTGGCCGCGGCGAGCACGAGCGGATTGAGTCTGCCGTCGGGCGTCGGCACGACCATGGCGAGACGGGGACAGCCGGCCACGACCGCCGGCGCGGCGTTCATAATCACCGAGGACGGATAGCTCGCCGCGCCGCCGGGAACATAGAGGCCGACCGCGTCGATCGCGCGCCAGCGCCAGCCGAGCTGGACGCCCAAATGGTCGACGAACGAAACATCACCGGGGAGCTGGCGGCGGTGATAGGCGAGCACGCGCTCGTGGGCGAGTTCCAGCGCCTCCAACGCCTGGCGATCGCAGGCGGCGACCGCCGCCTCGATCTCGGCCGGCGCGATGCGGAAGCCGGAGCGCGACAGGTCGACGCGATCGAAGCGCAAGGTGTAATCGATCAGCGCCGCGTCGCCGCGCGCCCTTACGTCGGCGATGATCGCGGCGACGGCGGCGTCGACGTCGACCGACGCCTCGCGCTTGGCCGCGAGCAGAGCGCGGAAGCGCGGCTCAAAGTCCGCAGCGCGCATATCCAGAGTGACCGCCATGACAAGCCCCGCGGCCGCGCCTCTAAAACGACTCGGCGCTGGTCAGCGCGTGGCCGGGACATTCCTGCGCCGGGCGGCGCGGACCGATGTCGACGAGTTCGGCCTCGAGGCACTCGACCTCGAGCCGCACCAATGCGCCGTCGGCGAAGGCGAGCAACACCATGCCCGAGGGCGCGTCGGTCATCTCGAACGTCACCGCCAGCAGATTGAGCACTCGATTTTCGTCGCCTTCGTCGAGGCCAAGATGCGACACTCTGAGCACCCGGTCGAACCGCAGCACCGATCCGACGCGTTCGGCGCGGCCTTCTTCCGCGCCCACCCAATCATAGCGCATGCCGCTGACCAGGAACCGCTTCTGGCTCGGCAGCCAGCGCAGGTCGGCGCGGCGCAGGCAGGTGTCCTGGGCTTGGGCGGAAATCACGCCGAGGCCTTCGCGGTCGAGCGCGATCAGTTTGAGCTTGTCGAGCGTCTGCGTCATCGCTTCAACCCGAAATGCGCTCGATGTCGGCGCCGCAGGCGGAGAGCTTCTGCTCCAGCCGCTCGAAGCCGCGATCGAGGTGATAGACGCGGTTGACCGTCGTTTCACCTTCGGCGGCGAGCGCGGCGATCACCAGCGAAACGGATGCGCGCAAGTCGGTCGCCATCACGGGGGCGCCGAGCAGCTTGTCGACGCCCTCGACGACCGCCGTGTCGCCGTCGAGCTTGATCCGGGCGCCGAGCCGCGCCAGCTCCTGGACGTGCATGAAGCGGTTTTCGAAGATCGTCTCGGTGATGCGCGAAACGCCGCGCGCGCGCGTCATCAGCGCCATGAACTGCGCTTGCAAGTCGGTCGGAAAGCCGGGGAACGGCGCCGTCGAAATGTCGACCGGCCCGATGCCGGCGCCGTTGCGCGCGACGCGCACGCCGCGATTGTCGCTGGAGATCTTCGCTCCGGCGCGCGACAGCGCGTCGAGCGCCCCCTGGAACAGGTCGGGACTGACGCCTTCGAGCAGAACGTCGCCGCCGGTCATCGCCACCGCGGTCGCATAGGTGCCCGCCTCGATGCGGTCGGGCAGCACGCGATGGCGCGCCCCGTTGAGCCGGGCGACGCCGGCGATCTCGATTGTCGAGGTCCCCGCGCCCTTGATCCGTGCGCCCATCTTGACGAGGCAGTCGGCGAGGTCCTTCACCTCCGGCTCGCGCGCCGCATTGGCGATCAGCGTCGAGCCATGCGCCAGCGCCGCCGCCATCATCGCCACGTGGGTCCCGCCGACCGTCACCTTGGGAAAGTCGATTTCCGCGCCGGTCAGGCCCTTCGGCGCCCGGGCGACGACGTAGCCGCCTTCGATTGCGATTTCGGCCCCGAGCCTCTCCAGCGCCATCAGCAGCAGATCGACCGGGCGGGTGCCGATCGCGCAGCCGCCGGGCAGCGAAACGCGCGCTTCGCCGACGCGCGCGACCAGCGGCGCAATGACCCAGAAGCTCGCGCGCATGCGCGACACGAGTTCATAGGGCGCGGTGGAATCGACAATCGTCTTGGCGCGCAAATGCGCCGTCTGGCCCGCGGTCGCCCCCTCGCCCGCCCGCTTGCCGTCGACCGAATAGTCGACGCCATGATTGCCGAGGATGCGCACAAGCTGGCTGACGTCGGCGAGCCGCGGCAGATTCTCCAGCGTCAGCGTCTGGTCGGTCAGCAGCGAAGCGATCATCAGCGGCAGCGCGGCGTTCTTCGCTCCGGAAATCGGAATCGAACCCTGAAGCTTGGCGCCGCCGCGGATTTGGATGCGATCCATTCGTTCTTCCTTTTCGCGGGCCCCGCGCTCAGCGGTCCGGTTCGTGGTTCGCCGGCTGCGGCGCCGCTGACGACGGCGCGGTCTCCGCCGCCGCCTGCCGGCCGCGCTGCTGCGCCTTGCGGCGCTTCAAATTTTCCCGCAGGGCCGCGGCGAGCCGCTCGCGCCGCCGCCGATCTTCGCCCCCCGCGCTTGTCCGATCCATGCCGTTTCGCCCGCCGACTGCGCGCTAGATAGGCTGCCCAGCCAACCCCGGCAAGACAAAAGCCCGTCCCGCCGCCCTGGCCTACCCCGCCTTCTCGATCAGGCTCTTCGCCGCAGCCCGCGCCGCGCCGGTGACCTCGGCGCCGGCGAGCATGCGGGCGATCTCTTCGCGCCGGGCCGAGGCGTCGAGCGCCAGCACTTGGGTTGCGACGCGTTCGCCCTTGCCGACGTCGTTCTTGACGATCCGGAAATGCTGGTTGGAGCGCGCCGCGACCTGCGGCGCGTGGGTGACGGCAAGCACTTGCGCCTTGGCGGCGAGCCGGGCGAGTCGCTGGCCGATCGCGTCGGCGACCGCGCCGCCGACGCCGCTGTCGACCTCGTCGAACACCAGAGTCGGCGCGGTGTCGCGCTCGGCGAGCGACACTTTCAGGGCGAGCAAGAAACGCGCAAGCTCGCCGCCGGAAGCGACCTTCATCAGCGGGCCGGGACGCGAACCGGGATTGGTCTGAACGGTAAACTCGGCTCGGTCGTAGCCGTCGGGCGAGTCCTGCGCATCGTCGCGCTTGAGCGCCACGGCGAAGCGCGCCCGTTCGAGCTTGAGCGCCGGCAGCTCGGCGTTGACCGCCGTCTCCAGCGCGCGCGCGGCGGCGGCGCGGGCGTTCGACAGCGCCTCGGCGGCGCGGGCGTAACGAGCGGCGGCGGCGCGCGCCTCGGTTTCGAGCGCGACGATGCGCACCTCGCCCGCCTCGAGCGCGGCGACCTCGTCGGCGTATGCGCGCGCCAGCGCCGGCAGATTGTCGACCGCCGTCGCGTGCTTGCGCGCCATGCCGCGTAGCGCGAACAGACGCTCCTCGCATTTTTCGAGTTCGCGCGGATCGAAGTCGCAGGCGGCGAGCGCCGATTCGACCGCCTGGGTGGCGGTCTCGAGCGCCTGCATCGCGTCGTCGAGCGCCTGGACGCTCGGCTCGATCAGCCCCGGCGCCTGCGGCAAGCGTCGTTGCAGCCGGCGCGAAATCGCCGACAGAACCGGCAGGATCGCCGAATCGCCGGACAGATTTTCGTGCGCCTCACGAATGTCGGCGGCGACTTTCTCGCCCTGCATCATGCTCTGGCGGCGATCGGCGAGCGCCGCTTCCTCGCCTGGCTGGACGTCGAGCGCGGTCAGTTCTTCGCAGGCGTGGCGCGCGTAATCGGCGGCGGCGCGCGCCCCGGCGACGCGGGCGCGTTCCGCTTCGAGCTCTGATTCGGCGCGGCGCAAGGCGAATGAGGCCGAGCGCGTCGCTTCGACCAGCGCGCCATAGCCGCCATAGGCGTCGACGAGCGCGCGATGGGTCGAAGCGTCGAGCAGCGCGCGTTCATCGTGCTGGCCATGAATCTCGACCAAGCCGGCGGCGACGGCGCGCAGGGTCTGAGCGCTGACGCTCTGATCGTTGACGAACGCTCGCGTGCGGCCGTCGGCGAACTGGATCCGCCGCAGAATCAGTTCACCGTCGGTGCGCACGCCCTGATCGGCGAGCGCCGTGAAGACGGGGTGGTCGGGCGCCAGGTCGAAGCTCGCCGTCACCTGCCCCTGCGCCTCGCCGTGGCGGGTCAGCGCGCCGTCGCCGCGCGCGCCGAGCGCGAGCGATAGAGCGTCGAGCAGGATCGACTTTCCCGCCCCGGTTTCGCCGGTGAGGATGGTGAGGCCGTCGGCGAACTCGAGGTCCAACTGATCGATCAGCACGATGTCGCGGATCGAGAGCCGGGCGAGCATGGGCTTCGGCCTCGGCGCCTCAGGACGGAACGACGACGTGGTAGAGCTTGGAAATCCAGGACTGCTGGTTTTCCTTTGGCGACAGGCCGCCGCTCTTCAGCAGATTGTAGGCGTCCTTGTACCATTCGCCGTCGGGGAAGTTATGGCCGAGCACGGCGGCGGCGGTCTGCGCTTCGTCGGTGATGCCGAGGCCGAGATACGCTTCGACCAGGCGATAGAGCGCCTCTTCCGAGTGGCGGGTGTTTTGGTAGGCGGTCAGCACATTGCGAAATCGATTGATCGCCGCGGTGTAATTGCGACGGTTGAGATAGTAGCGGCCGATCGACATCTCCTTGCCGGCGAGTTGGTCGGACGTCACCTGGATCTTGTACTTCGAGTCTTCGACGTACTCGGAGTTGGGATAGTCCCTGACCACCTGCTGGAAGGCGGCCAGCGCCTTGGCGGCGCGCTCCTGATCGCGCGAAATGTCAGGGATCTGCCGGTAGTACGAACTCGCCTCGAGATAGAGCGCGTAGGCCGCCTCTTGCGATTTGGGATAGAGCTTGACGTAGCGCTCCGCCGACGTTTCGGCGCTCTCGAAATCACCGGCCTCGTATTGGGCGTAGGTGGTCATCAGCAGGCCCTTGCGGGCCCAATCCGAATCGGGAAACTTTTCGCCCAGGGCGGTGAATTTCTTGGCCGCATCCTGCGGCGCGCCGTTGGCGAGTTGGGCGAGCCCCTGATCGTAGGCCTTGCTCGCCGGGACGTCGGGCTCGACGACCATCTTGTACTTCTCGCCTTCCCACGGCCACTGAAAGTCTCCAATCCCCGAACAGGAGGCGAGCGTGACCGCCGCGCCGGCAAGCAGCAGCGTGCGCGCACACCAAACGACGGCGGCTGCGCGGGAATTTGGGGCGACGAATGTCATGCGGCGGGCTCGGACCTTGCGTGACGCGAAACGAGGAACAGCGGCGCTGTTTACCTCACCACGCGTCGCAGCGCCACCGGGGACGCTCGGCCGGCGCGCGATTAGCTCATTAGACGGGTGGATTGTGGCGGCAGGGCGCCAAACGTCCCGGCTGCGGCGAGATGGACCGACTCAATCGGCGTTGGCGGCGTAGGCGGTGGCGACCCGACCGATCGGCCCCGCGCCGAGCGCGTAGGTTTTGCGCGCCGCGCCGTCGACCACCTCGAAGGCCTTGCGGTCGGCGAACAGAGCCGACAGCATCATCGCGTTGATCTTGTGCCCCGGGCGGTAAGAGCGGTAGCAGCCGACGATCGGGGCGCCAGCCAGCGCAAGGTCGCCAACCGCGTCGAGCGCCTTGTGGCGAACGAATTCGTCGGCGTAGCGCAGGCCCTCTGGATTGAGGACGGCGTCGCCGTCAAGCGCGATCGAATTCTCCAGCGACGAGCCAAGAGCAAACCCGGCCTGCCACAGCTTTTTGACGTCGTTGACGAAGCCAAAGGTGCGGGCGCGAGCGATGTCGCGGCGGAATACCGACGGATCCACGTCGAAGGCGCGCCGCTGGCGGCCGATCGACGGCGCGTCGAAGTCGATCTCGATATCGAGCCTGAGGCCGCGGCCGCCCGGCGCTAGTTCGGCGTAAGCCAGCCCGCATTCGACCCGCACCGGCCGCACGACGCGAATCACGCGGCGCAGCCGCCCCTGACGGGCGAGGCCAACCGAGTCGATCGCCGCGACAAACGGCGCCGCCGATCCGTCCATGATCGGCATTTCCGGTCCGTCGATCTCGACCAGCGCATTGTCGACGCCGAGGCCTGCGAGCGCCGCCATCAGGTGCTCAACCGTCGCCACCGCCGCCCCGGTCGAATCGCCGAGCACGGTGCACAGGGCGGTCTGGGTGACATTGGACCATTTCGCCTCAATCAGGCGCTCACGCCCGTTGGGCAGGCCGGTGCGCAAAATGACGAGGCCGGAATCAACGTCGGCGGGATGAAGGATGACGCGTGCGGGCGCCGCTGAATGAACGCCGAAGCCGCTAATCTCGACCCGGTCGCGAAGCGTCGTCTGCAAACCAAATTTCATACAGCCATCGTCCCCACGCTCGCAGCCAGCCGGTTCTGCTCGTTCGACGACCCCGACGTCTATCGCGTCGCTAGCGTCGTCTGCCCCGGCGGACCTGCGCTTACGACGTTTCCGTCAGCTCAATGTCAGCCGCGCGGCAATCTAGTTGCGCCGCCCCGCAGGGCCAAATCACCTTTCGTGTACGAAAGTTACACACCTGATCAACCATGATTCGTATAAATATCCCAATGTCTTAGAGACTAATTTGACGGTGCGGAAAGCGCGCTGGAGTCGCAACAAAAGACGGCCGCGGCGAGGGCCGCGGCCGTCAGATTGCCAATTCGCCGATTCGCTCAGTTGGATTGCCGGCGCAAAAACGCTGGAATCTCAAGCTGGTCATCCTCAAGCGAGGCGGGCCGCGCAGGGGCGCGGCCATGCGGGTCGAGTTGACCCTGGGCCGGACGCGGCGCGGCGGGTCGGGGTTGCGGACGACCGTATTCGGCGTGCACGGCGGCGGCGGTCGGCCGCGGCGGGGCGAGCGGAACCGCCGGCGCGGGGATCGCGCGGGGCGGCGGAGCGTCGTCCTCGTGGCGACTGACGCCAAATGCGGCGAGCTTCTCCAGCAGCGACCGGCGGCGCGTCTCGACGGGCGGCGGAGGGCTCGGCGCTTCGCCGCGGTGGGCCCGCAACTGGTGCTGGGCGATCGGCGGCAGCTCCTCGATCTGCGGCATGCGCGGAGCGCGCAAGGCCGGCTGTTCGGGCGCAGGCGGAATGAACTCGCGCTCGATCGTTTCCTCTTCGTGGGCCGGCGCCGGCGGCTGGACATAAGCGGTAACGCGCGGCGCGACAGGCCTGATCTCGACGTCGTCGAGCGCCGACGCGGCGAGCGGCGCCGGCTCGACCGGTTCTTCCGGGGCCGTCGCGACGGGCGCCGGGCGTGGCGGGACGACGCGCGCACGGGCGGCCGCCGCGGCGAGCGGCGGCGCGCCGACCGGTTCGATCTGGTCAATCGTCGCCTGATCGATGCCGGTGGCGACGACCGAGACGCGAACGACGCCGTCGAGCGCCGAGTCGAAGGTGGCGCCGAGGATGATGTTGGCCTCCTCGTCGACTTCCTGGCGGATGCGGCTCGCCGCTTCGTCGACCTCGTAAAGCGTGAGGTCGTTGCCGCCGGTGATCGAGATCAGCAGACCGCGGGCGCCCTTCATCGAGGTCTCGTCGAGCAACGGATTGGCGATCGCCGCCTCCGCGGCCATCACCGCGCGACGCTCGCCGCTCGCTTCGCCGGTGCCCATCATCGCCTTGCCCATTTCGCCCATGATCGAGCGCACGTCGGCGAAGTCGAGGTTGATCAGGCCTTCCTTGACCATCAGGTCGGTGATGCAGGCGACGCCTGAATAGAGCACCTGGTCGGCCATGGCGAAGGCGTCGGCGAAGGTCGTCTTCTCGTTGGCGACGCGGAACAGGTTCTGGTTGGGAATGACGATCAGCGTGTCGACGCACTTCTGCAGTTCGGCGATGCCGCCGTCGGCCAGTCGCATGCGCCGCATCCCCTCGAAATGGAACGGCTTGGTGACGACGCCGACGGTGAGGATGCCGAGCTCGCGCGCGACGCGGGCGACGACGGGCGCAGCGCCGGTGCCGGTGCCGCCGCCCATGCCGGCGGTGACGAAGGCCATGTGCGCGCCGGAAAGGTGATCGCGGATCTCCTCCATCGCCTCCTCGGCGGCGGCGCGGCCGACTTCCGGCTTCGAGCCGGCGCCGAGCCCTTCCGTCACCTGCAAGCCCATCTGGATGACGCGATCGGCGCGCGACGAGGCCAGCGCTTGCGCGTCGGTGTTGGCGACGACGAAATCGACGCCCGACAGCCCCGACACGATCATATTATTGACCGCGTTGCCGCCCGCGCCGCCGACGCCGCAGACGATGATGCGCGGCTTTAGCTCCCTCAGTTCGGGCGCCTTCAGATTGATCGACATAGCTGGCCTCATCTCTTGGACGCCCGCTGGCGCCTGTTTGAACGCATGGAATCCCAACTTGCGCTGCGCCGCCGATTGCCGGCGCCGCGCCTCAAAAACTCTCTTTCAACCACCGCCCGACCCGCGAAACATAACCGTCGTCCGCGCTCGCCGCGCGATCGGCGCGACGCGGTTCGAAATGTTCGATTCCCGCCACTTGCGGGTAGACCATCAGCCCGACCGCCGCCGCGAAAGCGGGGCTCTTGGCCGATTCCGGCAGGCCCTCGACGCCGAGCGGCCGGCCGATGCGCGCCTGAGGGGAGACGATCGAACGCGCGAGCTCGGGCAGGCCGGTCAACTGGCAGCCGCCGCCGGTCAGCACCAACCGTCGGCCGGCGTGGATGCCGTGGCCGGCGGCCTTCAGCCGGTCGCGGGTCAATTCAAGGATCTCTTCGACCCGCGGGCGGATGATGCGCACCAGCTCCGACTTGGGCACGTGGGTGGAATGGTCCATGTCGTCGCCGACGCGCTGGACCGCGATCGAATCGCGCTCGTCCGAGGGCGACGCGATGCAGGCGCCGTAAAGCGTTTTGAGCCGTTCGGCGTCGGCCAGACTGACGGAGAGGCCGCGCGCGACGTCCATCGTCACATGCGCGCCGCCGACCGCGATCGCGTCGACGTGGACGATGCGGCCGCCGGCGAACACGCCGATCGACGTCGTGCCGGCGCCAAAGTCGACCAGCGCCGCGCCCATCTCGACTTCATCGTCGACCAGGGTCGACAGGCCGGCCGCGTAAGGCGTCGCGACCATCGCCGCGACGCCGAGGTGACAACGTTCGATCGCCAGCATCAGGTTGCGCGCCGCGGCGGCGTCGCAGGTGGCGACGTGCATTTCCGCGCCCAGCTCGTCGCCGATCATGCCTTTGGGGTCCCTGACGCCGGCGGCCCCGTCGAGCCAGAACGCGGTCGGGGCGGCGTGCAGGACTGCGCGGCCGGCGTAGGAACCCGCCGCCGAGGCCGCTTCGAGCACGCGATGGATCTCGTTCTGGCCGACCGCCTTGTCGCGCAGCGCAATCTTGGCGTCGAACAATTGCGACGACAGCCGGCCGCCCGACATGTTGACGACGACGCTGTCGACTTCGACCCCCGACATCCGTTCGGCCGCGTCGATCGCCAGGCGAATCGCGCTCTCCGCCGCGTCGAGATCGACGATCGCGCCGGCCTTGACCCCGCGTGAGCGCTGGTGGCCGATTCCAAGCACACGGCAGCGGTGGGTGCGGTCGGGCAGCGACTCGGAGGCCGGCGCCGGCGTCAGCCGGGCGATGAGGCTGACGACCTTCGACGCGCCGACGTCGAGCACCGCCAGGACGGCTGATTTCTTCGGCGGCAGTTGCCGCATGCGCGGGGTGAGCGGCCGGAACGTCATGTCGACCCCGCCTTCTTCGGCTTCGCCGCCGCCGCGCGCGCGGCCGCCGCCTCTTCGGACAGGCGAGCGAAGACCTTGCCCGGCACGCGCAGGTCGACGGAGAGAATGTCGCGGTCGAGAATGCGCGACTGGCGCTGCAGCGTCAGCAGCGTCGCCATCGCAGCCTGCGGATCGTCCTCCGGCAACTTGACCTCGACGCCCGAACGCATCTTGAGGCTCCAGCGCCGGTCGCCGACCAGTATCCCGGCGACGATCTTCGGCCTGAGTTCAGCCGAGGCGTCGAGCAGGGCGACGAATTCGCCGACGCGGTCATTGGCGCCGTCGCCGACCACGAACGGCAGCGCCGCGTAGCGGCCGTTTTCCGCCTTGTCGATCACTGTTCCGTCGGCGGCGATGGCGTTGAGTTCGCCGTCCTTCTGCCACAGCGCGGTGGGGGCGCGTTCGACGATGTCGATGACGATGCGATCGGGATAGAGCTTGCGCACGCTCGCCTGCTTGATCAGCGGCAGCGCCTCGAGATTCTTGCGCGCCTGAACCGCGTCGAAGAACGGAAGCGACGATATGGCGCTGAGGCCGGCGAGCGAGAGGATCTCGCGCTCGCCGATCTGCGACTGGCCGGAAATGGTGACGGCGGCGACGCCGAAGCCGAGCGCGCGCGCGACATAGTCGCCGACGCCGCCTTCGCGCGCGGCGAACGCTTCGTATTCGCCGCCGCGCTCGGTGCCGGCGAAGGCGACGCCGCCGAGCAGCGCGACGGCGAGAACGAGGCCGACCCCGCGCGGAGCCGGCTTGGAGAGATGCAACGTCCAACGCGCCGCGCCCCGGCGCGTGCGCTCGCCGCGCAGCAGGACGCGGGGCGGCGCAGAGGCGGCGGTCGAGGCGAGCGCCAGCGCCGGTTGCGCCGACAACCGCAGACCATACGTGCCGCTCAACGATTGCACGAAGCGTCCTCCACCATCCACTCCACCAACTCGCCGAACGAAAGGCCGGCGTAGGCCGCCATGTCCGGCACCAACGACGTTTCGGTCATCCCCGGCTGTGTGTTGACCTCGAGGCACACCAGCTCGCCGGATTCCCCCTTCGATTCGTCCAGGCGAAAGTCGGCTCGGCTGACGCCACGGCATCCGAGCGCGCGATGCGCCCTGAGGGTCAACTCTTGGACTTCATGGTAAATTTTCGGTTTAATTTTCGCCGGAAGGATGTGGACGGACCCGCCTTTCGCATACTTCGCGTCGTAACCGTAGAAAGCTTCGGACACCGGCTGGATCTCGATGATGTCGAACACCCGGTCGCCCATGACGGCGCAGGTCAGCTCCTTGCCGTCGACAAAATGTTCGGCGAGTAGCCGATCGCCGTGGGGCCAATCGGCGCGGCCGACTTCCTGGGGCGGGTGGGCGCGGCCCTCCTTGACGATCACCACCCCGAAAGACGAGCCCTCGTCGACCGGCTTGAGCACATAGGGCGGCTCCATCGCATGGCGGAGCGCCGCCTCGTGGCGGTCGACGACCAGGCCGGCCGCGACCGGCACGCCAGCCGCCTGGAGGACGAGTTTGGCGAGGTCCTTTTGCATCGCCAGGGCGGAGGCGAGCACGCCGGAATGGGTGTAGGGGATGCGCAGGATTTCGAGCACGCCCTGGATCGTGCCGTCTTCGCCGCCGCGGCCGTGCAGGGCGTTGAAGGCGACGTCGGGCTTGAGGCGGGCGAGGGTGGAGGCGATGTCGCGGTCGACGTCGATTCGGCTGACGCGATAGCCGCGCGTCTCCAGCGCGTCGGCGCAGCCGTGGCCGGAATTGAGCGAGACGGGGCGCTCGGCCGACCAGCCGCCCATCAACACCGCTACGTGCTTCATCGCCCCTCCGAGGCCGGTCGCGCCGGTTAAGGCAGAATTAATGCGGTCCCGTTAAGGCGGCGTTAACCCGCTCGGCCTGTGTGAAGCTTGCGTCGCCGGCGCCGCGATTTCGGCGGCGGCCAATCCCCGCTCGCCGCGCCTGACGAAAATCGGTTTTGGCGGCTCGGTTCGCCACCGAAATGCCGCTATGATGGGGGCAGATGCGCGATCCCATGACCGACAACGCCCTGCCGACGCCTCCGCCGCCCGCCCTGCCGGAGACACAACGGCTCCCCGGCGTGCTCGCCCGCTATCGCGACCCCAAACTCGCGTGGAGCCTGACCGAAATCGCCGTCACGCTTGCGCCCCTGGTCGCGCTGTGGGCGGCGATGTGGGCGCTGATGCACGTCAGCTATTGGCTGACCCTGGCGCTCGCTCTGCCAGCGGCCGGATTTCTGGTGCGGCTGTTTCTCATCCAGCACGATTGCGGTCACGGCTCCTTCTTTCGCCACCGCGCGCTCAACGACTGGGTCGGGCGCGTGTGCGGCGTCGTCACCTTGACGCCGTACGACTATTGGAAGCGCACCCACGCGACCCACCACGCCACCGCGGGCAATCTCGATCGTCGCGGCCTGGGCGACATCGTGACGCTGACGGTCGACGAGTACCTGGCGCTCAATTGGCGCGGGCGGCTGCGCTATCGCCTCTATCGCAATCCGATCGTAATGTTCGGCCTCGGGCCGACCTATCTCTTCCTGTTGCAGCATCGCGCGCCGCTCGGCCTGATGGGCGAGGGCTGGAAGCCTTGGCTTTCGACGATGTCGACCAACCTCGGCGCCGCGGTGGTCATCGCCCTGCTGATGTGGCTGATCGGCCCGGCGCCGTTCCTGTTGATTCACGGGCCGATCTTCGTCCTCGCCGCGACGATCGGCGTCTGGCTGTTCTATGTGCAGCATCAGTTCGAAAACACGCGCTGGGCGCACGAGGCGCAGTGGAGCCTGCCCGAGGCCGCGCTGCATGGCTCGTCGTATTACGACCTGCCGCTGGTCTTGCGGTGGTTCAGCGCCAATATCGGCGTGCACCACGTCCATCACCTGTCGAGCCGCATTCCCTTCTATCGCCTGCGCGAAGTGCTGCGCGACTATCCGGAACTCGGCGCGATCAGTCGTGTGACGCTGTGGCAGAGCTTGCGCTGCGTGAACTACACGCTGTGGGACGAAGACGCGCAACGGCTGATTTCCTTCGCCGCCTTGCGCAAGAAGCTGCGGGGAAGCGGCGCAGCGGCGTGAGCGGCGAGGACGCGCCTACCTCACGTCGCCTAGCCGCTTGATCTCCCATTCCAATTCGACCCCGCTCGAGGCCTTGACGCGCCGGCGCACTTCTTCGCCGAGCGCCTCGATATCGGCGGCGGTCGCGCCGCCGCGGTTGATCAAGAAGTTGCAGTGCATCGGCGAAACCTGCGCGTCGCCGACGACCAGGCCGCGGCAGCCGGCGGCGTCGATCAATTGCCAGGACTTGCGGCCGGGCGGATTCTTGAACGTCGAGCCGCCGGTCTTGTCGCGTATCGGCTGCGACGCCTCGCGCGCGGCGGTGATGCGGTCCATCTCGGCCTTGATCGCCGTCGAATCGCCCGGGCGGCCTTGCAGCACGGCGCGCGTGAAAATCACGTCGTCCGGCGCTTGGCTGTGGCGATAGGAAAATCCCATTTCGGCTGGACCAAAACTTCGCTTTGCGCCGGCGCGGTCGATCGCGTACGCTTCGACGAACACTTCGCGCGTTTCGCCGCCATGCGCGCCGGCGTTCATCCGCAGCGCCCCGCCGATCGAACCCGGCACGCCGCGCAGGAAGGCGAGACCGTCGATTCCCGCTTCCGCCGCGGCGCGCGCGACCTGCGCATCGAGCGCCGCGGCGCCGGCGACGACGCGGCAATCGACCGTCGTCTCGATTGCGCCAAACGCCTTGCCGCCCAGGCGAATCACCACGCCGCGAACGCCGCCGTCGCGGATGATCAGATTGGAGCCCAGGCCGATGATCGTGACCGGAATGTCGCGCGGCAGGTTCGCCAGGAAATAGGCGAGATCGTCCTCGTCGGCCGGCGAGAGGAGCGCCTCGGCCGGGCCGCCGACGCGGAACCAGGTGAACGGCGCCAGCGCGACCTCCGCGGCGATCCGTCCGCGCAAATCCGGAACGCGCGCGCGCAAGTCATCGACGAGGCTGGCGCGGCCGCCGGTCACCACGGGACCGCCTCGAGCCAGCGTTGCAGCGCGGCTCGGCCCGCCGCCGCGAGGGCGGCGCCGTGGCGGCGCGCGTCGGCGCGAATCGCCCGCGGATCAATCCCCGCCTTGCCGAGTTCGACCGTGTGGCCGATCAGCCAGGCTTCGATCGCGGCCGGGTCCGCCTCCAGGTGAAATTGCAGCGCCAGCGCCCAATCGCCGAGGCGAAACGCCTGATTCGGGCAGAGCGTGGTCGCCGCGAGCCGTTCGGCGCCGCTCGGCAGGTCGAAGGCGTCGCCGTGCCAATGGAGAACGTTCAAGCCGGCGATCGCCGCGAGCGGCGAATTCTTGCCGGCGGGGAGAAGTTCGACCGGCGCGTAGCCGATCTCCTTGCCGGGCCCCGGCGCGACGCGCGCGCCGAGCGCCGCCGCCATCAATTGCGCGCCGAGGCAGACGCCAAGCGTCGGCCGGCGGGCGACGAGTCGACGCTTGATCGCGGCGATCTCTTCGACGAGGAACGGATAGGCCTCCGTCTCGTACACGCCGATCGGCGCGCCGAGAACGATCAGCAGATCGCGCGCCTCGATGCGGTCGAGCGGCAGCGGCCGCAGGCCGACGTCCGCGTAAGCGAGATCGTAGCCTTGAGCGTCGAGGGTCGCCGCCCAGACCCCGACGTCCTCGAAGGCGACGTGTCGAAGCGCCAGCGCCGCCTTTCGCGTCACGCCGCGGCCTCCAGCTCCGCGAGTTCAGCCGGCAGCGCGTAAGCCCATTGGGTGACGCTGCCGGCGCCGAGGCAGACGACATAGTCGCCCGGCTTGGCGATCTTGCGCACGATGCCGGCGAGCTGGTCGGGCGAGGGCAGAACGACGGCGTGGCGGTGGCCGTGGGCGTTGATCGCCGCGGCGAGCGCCTGCTTGTCGACGCCGGCGATCGGCGTCTCGCCGGCCGGATAGACGTCGGCGACGATGACCGCGTCGGCGTCGTTGAAGCAGCCGGCGAAGGCTTCGAACAGCGACTGCAGACGCGAGAAGCGATGGGGCTGGACGACCGCGATCACCTTGCCGCTGGCGGCGTCGCGCGCGGCGCGCAGCACGGCGGCGATCTCCACCGGATGGTGGCCGTAGTCGTCGAAGATCGTCACGCCCTTCCATTCGCCGGTGCGGGTGAAGCGCCGCTTGACGCCGCCGAAGCCGGCGATCGCCTTGCGGATCGTCGCCGGCGCGACGTTCAGTTGGTGGGCGACGGCGATCGCCGCAGTGGCGTTGAGCGCGTTGTGGCGGCCCGGCATCGGCAACGCGAGGTCGTCGATGAAGGTCGCCTCGCCGTTCTTGCGGTCGCGGATCAGCACGCTGAACTTGGTCACGCCGCCAGCGAGATCGACGTCGAGCAGGCGCACGTCGGCCTGCGGATTCTCGCCATAGGTGACGACGCGGCGATCTTCGATCCGGCCGACCATTTCCTGCACGGTCGGATGGTCGAGGCACATGACGGCGAACCCGTAGAACGGCAGGTTCTCGACGAAGGCGAGGAATGCTTCCTTGATCGCCTCGAAGGTCTTGAAATGGTCGAGGTGCTCGGGATCGATGTTGGTGACGATGGCGACGTCGGCGGGCAGCTTGAGGAAAGTGCCGTCGCTTTCGTCGGCCTCGACCACCATCCAGTCGCCGCCGCCGCGGCGCGCGTTGGTGCCGTAGGCGTTGATGATGCCGCCGTTGATGACGGTCGGGTCGAAGCCGCCGGCGTCGAGCAGCGTCGCCACCAGCGACGTCGTCGTCGTCTTGCCGTGGGTGCCGGCGATGGCGACGCATTGCTTGAGCCGCATCAGTTCGGCGAGCATCTCGGCGCGCCGCACCACCGGGATCCGCCGCGCCCGCGCCGCCGTCAGCTCGGGGTTGTCCCGCTTGATCGCGGTCGAGACGACCACCACCGCCGCGGCACCGAGATGGGCGGCGTCATGGCCGACGTAGACTTTGGCGCCGCACTCGCGCAGCCGCTTGACGTTGGCGTTGTCGCTCGCGTCCGAGCCCTGCACGGCGTAGCCGAGATTGATCAGCACCTCGGCGATGCCGGACATGCCGATGCCGCCGATGCCGACGAAATGGATGGGACCAAGTTCGCGCGGCAGTCTCATGAGGCGTCACTCCTCGCGCCGGAATCGGGCCGGCGCGGCTCGAAAAAACGCCCCGACATATGCCGAATCGGCGATTCGGCCAAATCGCGCCTCAGCGCACGCGGTAGATCGTCGCCATGCGGCTTTCGGCGACCGGCAGCAGGCCGGGCGCGTCGAGCCGCCAGACGCAGCCGCCATGCAGCAGAATCGCCGTGTCGTAGACCTCGCGCCAGCTCGGGCCGCCGCCGGCGCCTTCGTGGACGGCGAGCCAGGACGGCCGGACCGGCGCCCAGGGCGTG
>Ga0224559_1000893_pt1 | contig 17483 bp, 12 predicted proteins | sample 714S33034metaG_FD_180676 | JGI IMG/M metagenome (GOLD analysis project Ga0224559, IMG submission 180676) | Peat soil microbial communities from Stordalen Mire, Sweden - 717 S3 30-34 | ecosystem: Environmental > Terrestrial > Soil > Wetlands > Peat | place: Sweden: Norrbotten County, Stordalen... | reverse complement strand
TCTTAGCCGGCGAGGCCAGTGGCGAGCACTACGGAGCGCTGGTCGTCGCGGCGCTGCAGAAGCGGTTTGCCGCCGCCGGCTCATCCGCCAGTTTCTACGGAATGGGCGGCGAGCGCATGGCCGCCGCCGGCCTTGAGTGCGTCGTCCGCTCCGAGGATATGGCGGTGATGGGGCTGACCGAGGTCGTCCGCCACCTGCCGCACATCTGGCGCGAGTTCCGCAAGTTGAAGCGGGCCATCCGGCGAGATCCGCCCTCGGTGGCCGTGCTCATCGACTTCCCCGAGATTCATTTCCGGCTGGCCAGCGAACTGCACCGCCTGGGAGTTCCCGTCGTCTACTTCGTCAGCCCGCAGTTGTGGGCCTGGAAGAAGAAGCGCATCCGGCTGGTGCAAAAATACATTGACAAAATGCTGGTGATCTTCCCCTTTGAGGAGCCGTTTTACCGCGAACAGGGCGTCGAGGCCGAGTTTGTCGGCCATCCGCTGGCGGAGTTGGCCCCTTCCTCGGTGAGCCGGGCAGAATTTGCCGCCGCAAACGGCTTGAATCCCGAAAAAACCTGGATTGGGCTCCTTCCCGGCAGCCGTCCCAAGGAGATTCGCGACCTTCTGCCGGAGATTTTGCGGTCGGCACGGGCGTTGGCGGCGCGGGCGAATGAACCGGCCGGCTTTGAGTACATCATCCCCTTGGCGCCGACGCTGAATGCGGCGCAACGTGAGGAGGTGCGGCGGCTGGTCGAGGTGCACGGAGCGGGTCTGGCCCTGCGGCTGGTCGATGACGCCCGCGTCACGCTCCTGCACGCCCGCGCCTCAGTGGTGGCCAGCGGCACGGCCACGGTGGAAGCGGCTCTGGCCGGCAATCCCTTTGTCGTCGTCTACCGCGTCTCGCCCCTGACCTTTGCCATTGCCAAGCGGCTGGTGAAGCTGCCCTTTGTGTCCATGGTCAACCTGATTCCCGGCAAGCAGGTGGTGCGGGAGCTGCTGCAGAGCGATTTTACGGCGGATAACATCGTTCGCGAAATCGAGCGGCTGCTACCCGACGGCCCACCGCGCCAATCCATGATTGAGGAACTGGCGCAGGTTCGCGGCCTGCTAAACGCGCGACCGTCCTCGAGCGGCGCGGCACCAACAGGCGGAGCCATCGCTCGGGTGGCGGCGGTTACGCTCGAGACCATGCGCGAGGATTCTGTTTAGAAAATCTCTGCACAAGGCGATGTTTTGAAAGGGCGCTGCTTTAGTACCTACCCTAGCGCAGCCGAAGGGTGCCGTTGAGGCTATCTAATGGATCACGAGCTTTAGCCCCTGAGGAAATCTATCTATTTGAAACAGAAAATATTGCAGCCATCTCGCTTTCACCTCGGGGCCTAAAGGCCATTTGATTCCACTCGCGTTTGCGACACGACTAAAGTCGTGCCCTGATATAAGAAGGACTTAAATTACGAGCTGCTTACGGGGAACCCGCGCGAAGGTCTGCGTTCTGGAGCGGAACCAGAATTCTCTACAGTGGCGCAGCATTGAACTGGCATCCCCGCAACCCAACCGTTGAAGGTTCGTCAACGGCCTACCGCTGCGGTTCCATGTTGTACATGAACAGGGCACGCAGCTCCAGGTACGGCCCGTGGAAATCCCTGGGAAGCGGCGGGTAGTTCGAGCCGGTCAGAGCGCCCCAGGCCGCGCGGTCCAGAGCCACGTCGCCTGATCGGGTCTCCAGAATCAGGCTGCCGTCCATCAGCCGACCGCTGGGCAGAACTTTGAAGCGGATCATCAGTTGCCCTGACTTGAGAATCGGCGGGTTCACCTCGTCGGGAATCAGCGGATCCCAGGTGTGCAGCGTCTCGCGGTGCCAGTGCTGAATCCAACTGTTGAAGTCCACACCCTGAGTATCGGAGAGAATCTGCAACCCGCCCGAGCCCGCGCCGGGATGCATCGCCAGCCCGCCGCCCCCGCCGCCGGACGAGCGTCCCCCGCCCATGCCGGGATAGCGTGAAGCGCCGCGCAGGGCTTCGCGCAACTGTTCGCCAGGATTCGGCGCATTCATGGCGAAGTTGGGCCGACCCGGAACCGCCGCCGGATGGGGTGCCTCAATCTGCGACTGCTGGCTGGAAGAAGGAGTGGGCGGAGAGGCTGGTGTCGGCGTGGCCTGAGTGGCGGATTGCGGCTCCCGCTCCGGCGCGGGCGGCGTCATCCGCTTCATCGCCTCCATCGTTTGCTTGTCCACCACCACCGGCTTTTTGGGAACCGGCTTGACCTCCGCCTTGGGGTGCGCCAGGCGCAGCGCGTCGGGCGGCAAATCCAGGTAGGTCAAGTCCTTGCGCTGCTTGATAGCGTCGAAGGGGTCTACCACCGGTGGTACCTGGAAGACGTACTTCGGAATCCAGGTGACGGCCGAAATCAGCAGGATATGGACGAGCAGGGCCAGCCAGATGCCCTCGCGCAGCCTGGCCCAGCGCCGCTCATCCTCGAGATCACTGATCATCTCTAGCAGTTCGTGGGTGTCGTAGTCCACCCAGCGCGAGCTGCGCGTCACCAGCGGGGTGGGCTCGGGCTGACCCACCTGCTCGCCCCTAGCCGGAGCGTCGGGACCGGGTGCGGTCGAATCGGAAACAGCCGGCCCCGAAGTTGTCAAACCCAAAGCGATCAAACCGGAGGCGTCCGGCGCGGGGGTGGCTCCCGCTGGCCGGTTGGGCTCGTTCACGTCATTTGGCGCTTCGTCAGTGGGCATTCGTTACGCGGGAGCCAGCCTGGGCGCTTGCGCAGCCCACTACTCCTGTTCGAGTCCTTTCTCTCTATTCTCTCATCCCGTCGGAAGCCAGTCCGCAGAGGCTGCTGATGGGCTGCAAAAGCCGATCAGAAGCGGTTAACCGAATTGCGTTCCCCACGGACTGGCCTTCGCCCACATGGGAAGGAAGTGGCGTAAATGGCGCAACCCAGCGAAACTGCCTGAAATCCCTGCCCGTCGCCTTGGCCCGTACAATGGTTACTGACAGTTAAGACGCATTTCCGGCATAAAGGAGACTGTTTGAAGCGGTTTGTTGCTCATTTGATGGCCCAGTGGAAGCTCATAGCCCTGTTTCTGGCCAAGTTCGGCATTTGGGGCGTGGGCGCGGCCGCCATGCTGGATTCGTCCACCATTCCCATTCCCATGGACGCGCTGCTGGCCGTCTATGTGTGGAACGACAAGCAGCATTTCTGGCTCTATTGCCTGCTGGCCGCCGCGGGTTCAGCCATTGGCGGCCTCGTGCCCTATGGCCTGGGCCGGGTCGGCGGCGAACTTTTTCTGCTCAAGCACGTCAACCGCGAGCGCTATGAGCGGATGCGCAACCGTTTCGAGAATCAAGAGTTTCTGGCCATGATGATTCCCTCGATGCTGCCTCCGCCCACGCCCTGGAAGGCCTTTGTCTTTGCCGCCGGTGTTTTTGAAATGCGAGTGACCTCCTTTATGCTGGCCGTCTTCTGCGGCCGTATGCTGCGTTGGCTGGTGCTGTCCATGCTGGTGCTCAAACTGGGACCGGAAGCGGTGACGGTGGTGGCGCACCACGGACTGGCCCTGCTGGCCATCGTCGGCGGTCTTGCGGGGGGCGGTTTCGCCTGGTGGTGGCGGCTAAAGAAACGTGCTGGCAAGCTGTTGGAAGATTGAGGCTTGGGCGATTTTTTGAAGAACGGCGGCGGTTTTCTCAGCCGCAATTGGAGAATCTCTCCATGCCGGCACAAGAGCCGCGCGGGAGCTATTGATCCGCCCCAAAAGATTTGCATCGTGCTGTCCCACCCTAGCGACAAAAACAAAGGTATCGCGAGGGTGGGGCACCCAGACAGTGTCACAATTCTTAAGGGCCGGATCAGTAAAAATACTTTGCGGACAGGCTGTTAGCCGCCAGCCGTTTGTGGTATAGAAGCGTTTCGAGCCCGAGGTTCACTTAGATTTCTTGTAAAATCAATAAGTTACAGTTTTCGGCAATGCGGGTTATTGATTTTTGTTACAAACCGGCAAATAGTTAAAGATTATTAAAGCAATTTGTGGAAAAATACGATAAACGGCTTGCTATAGCCACTGCGGATCGGCACCAGAGCGGAAGCAGAGTCAGCTTGCCCGTATCGAGAATATTCGAGGTGATGGTTTAACTCTGGATACAGCTACTCTGGTTTCACTATAGCCATAGCAAGAGCATTTTGATTTCTGCTTTTTACAGAGGCCGGTCAGCCGCGCGGCTCTCCCTTCAAGGGAAAAGCCGCCTTAAAGCTGCCGCAAGGGCTATATGTGGAATGGAAATGCTCAAGCTCGCAGGATGCTGTGGATCACGGGGAGGGGCATGACAACCACATGGTTGCTGTTTGCTCCAATGAAGCTTTGCGTCCACCCAAGGTGTCGAGCCTTGACTAACTATTTTATTTGCCGGCGTTTTCGCGGCGGCGAGGATATCCCCTATGAAATATCCGATCAATATCCAAACGATAATCGCGCTTCTGATTTTGGGTGTAACTGCTCCGATTTACGCTCAAAGCTGCTCCAACGTGTCGCTGGGCAACAATGCCAACCTCAATGGATTCGTTCCATTTCCCGCGAGTAATGCCTGGAACACCAACATTGCAAACGCTTCTGTTGACGTGAATTCGGCGGCGATCACCTCCGCGGCCGGGTTTGCCGGGTTGAATCTTCATCCCGATTTCGGCACAGATAGCGAATACGGCATTCCTTACATGGTCGTGGACTCTTCCGCGACTCCTTCGGTGTCCATCGATGTGGTCGACTACGCAGACGAAAGCGATGTAGTGGTGGCGCCGTATCCTGCCACCGCTCCGATCGAAGGCAATCAGGCCGACTGCACGGGCGGGCCGGGCGCCTACATCGACGATGCTCATGTGTTGGTGCTGGACCGCGCGAAATGCTGGCTCTATGAGACATACAACACCACTCGCTGCAATGGGCTGTGGAAGGCGTCGAGCGAGACCATCTGGGACATGAATCACTATGAATCGCGTCCCTGGGGATGGACCTCTGCCGATGCCGCCGGATTGCCGATTTTCCCTGGCCTCGTGCGTTACGACGAAGTGGCTTCCGGGGCGATCCATCACGCCCTTCGCTTTACAATGGAACACACCGACAACAATGCCAACGACGGCTACTTCGTGCTTCCCGCCTCTCATGCCGCTGGCACCGAATGGGGCGTATCGAATGTGATGGGAATGCGGATACGCTTGAAAGCCAGCTTCGACATCTCCGGCTTCTCGACGACTAATCAGGTCATCCTGACGGCGATGAAGCAGTATGGGATGATCCTGGCGGACAATGGCGGCTCTTTCTTTTTTCAGGGCGCCCCCGATTCGCGTTGGAACGACGACGATCTGAACAATTTAAAGAACATCTCCTCGTCGAACTTTGAAGTCGTGCAGATGACTCCCGATTTTCCCGGAATGGATTCTGTGTCGGCTTATACCGATTATCCTGGAGTCCCGCCAACAATCAATAGTTTCACGCCGTCGGCTACGACTGTAGGCTCCGGGTCTGCGGTTACTTTCACATACAGCGCCAGCGGTGACTCTTATGACTTCATCGACAAGATCGGCCCGGTTACGGCTGGCAGCGGCAGCGTGACGATTTATCCCACCGCGACTCAGACTTATACGTTGAACTCCACCAACGCTTCAGGCAGAGTTACGAGCACGGCGATTACTGTGACGGTGTCCGGCTCTGTGGCCGCTTCACCGGTCTTTAGTCCCGTGGCGGGGACGTATAGCTCGGCGCAGACGGTGAGTATCTCCGACGCAACCTCGGGCGCGACGATCTATTACACCACCGACGGCGTTACCACGCCCACTACCAGTTCGACCGCGTACACCGGGCCCATCACGGTATCGTCCACCGAGACCGTCAAGGCGATTGCCGTGGCCTCGGGCTACACCAACAGCGCGGTGGCCTCGGCAACTTACACGATCAGCCTGACCACGCAGAGCTTTTCGGTTGCGATTTCTCCCACATCGCTCACCGTTCAGGCTGGGAAGAGTGGAACGGCCACGGTAACGGTGACGCCGCAGGGCGGATTTGCCTCCGCAGTTACGTTCAGTTGCTCGGGGCTGCCTTCAGGGGCGTCGTGCAGCTTCGCTCCGACCAGCGTGACGCCGTCCGGCGCGGCGGCCTCGACTACGCTCACCGTGACCACCACTACGGCCAGCGCGGCTCTGCACCGCGACGGACAGCCATTGCTCCCCTTGACGGCGCTGGGAGCCGTTTTGTGCTGCCTGGGCTGGAAGAAGCGGCGCTGCTTGCCGGTGCTGCTGCTGGCGGTGAGCCTAATCGGGATGGGCCTGCTGAACGGCTGCGGCGGTAATTTTTCTGCCAGCGGGCTAACTTCTCCGTCCTCGACATCGACGGTCACCGTGCTCGCGACGTCGGGTTCGCAACAGAGTTCCACAACCTTTTCACTCACCGTGAACTGACGGCTTCCGGACGGCTCACAGGCGGCGGGGCGCGCAAAATGGGCGCCCCAGCCACCGAGTGCGCCACTTTCCTGTATCGTTAACAACTAGAGTAGCTTCACCGTTCCTGCGGGTTTCGAGATCGAGATCAAGGGTACGCCGCGCCCAGTACCCATACGAGTTTGCACCAACACGTAAAAACTATGCGCTATACAACAGATTTTTTGCTTTCGGCGATGGCGGCGGCGCAGTTCCCCGCCCCGGATGTGCCGGAGATCGCCTTTTTAGGCCGCTCGAATGTGGGTAAATCCAGCCTGCTGAATAAGCTAGTGGGCGAAAAGACGGCCAAAGTCTCGCAAACGCCGGGGCGGACGCGGGCCATCAACTTTTTCGCTCTTTTGGACCCCAGCCAGAGGCGGAGGCTGATTTTTGCCGACCTGCCCGGCTACGGCTACGCCAAGATTTCCAAGTCTATTTCGGCTGGTTGGCCAGCTTTTATCGAGCCCTACCTGGCAATTCGCTCAACGCTCAAGCTGTGCGTCTGCCTGGTGGATTCAAATGTACCCGCACAGCAGAACGACCGCCAGTTAATCGACTGGCTGAGGGCCGAAGGGCGCGAGTTTGCCGTGGTGGCCACCAAGATTGACCGGCTCAGCGGCAACCAGCGCACCCGCAACCTGCTGGCGCTGAAAACAGACTTGGAACTGGATGAGCTGCTGCCTATCTCGGCCAAAACCGGTTACGGAGTGAAGGAACTCTGGACCCGGATTGAAGCCGCTGGTGCCGGGGAAAGCTGAGGGCGAACGGCGGCCTCAGCGCCTACCAACTGGAGTATGGCTGGCCGTCGGAGCCGGTCTCCTGTGAGCCGGAGTGGACGTTGTCGATGCCGGGGTCGGTCTGATCCAGCGAATAGATCGCGTCGCTGGTGTCGGCGACCCAGGTGTCCTTGGCGTGGGTGAAGGGATCCTCGGGGATGGACTTCAGGTAGCCGTCCTGGAGCAGATCGTCGAGCGACTGCGGCGCCTTTTGCTTGTCCATGGTGTAGGAGTCGATGGCCGCTCGCATCACGTGCAGGTCTTCTTTGAGCACGGCTTCCCGGGCCTGACGGATGGCGCCGACAAAGCTGGGCACGGCCACCATCATCAGCACGCCGATGATCGCCATCACGATCATCAGCTCCATCAGCGTAAAGCCCGCGTCTTGTTTTAAAGTCCTTTGCACTCAACCCTCTGCTGCCAGACCGTCTGGCTACCAGTCTATGTACTTGGTTCCGTCGAGCGCCGTTCCCGTGGACTTGGAATAGACGTCGAAGACACTCTGCCCGCCCCAGGAGTCCGATTTGGGGTCGTCCTGCATCGAGCGCATTCCCCACTCGGCCTTGCCGGTCATGGGGTCCACTGGAATCCGGCGTAAAAACTTCAGTTTCTTGCCCTGCACATCCACGCCGTTGACCAGCGTCTCCAGGTCGGGGGGATAGCCTTGGCTGTCCACCTTGATCTGAAAGGCGTTGCGGTCGGCCGCGTCCTTGTACTTGTCGATGGCGTCGCGCATCATCCACAGGTCATAGCGCAGCAGCCGCTCATTTTGGCGCTTTACCTGAAAGCGCGCCACGGGCACTGCCGCCGAGGCCAGAATGGAGAGAATCACCACGGTCACAATCAACTCGACCAGGGTGAGGCCTTGCTCACGAGGGCTGTTGATCGGGATTGGCCGCCTGAAGTTGCATCTCATCGGTCTACTTCACCTGAATGCTGACTTGCGCGCCCTGGGCCGGCAATTGCGTTTGGGCGCTGGTGACCGCTCCCGGATGGGAGATGGTAATGGCGCTCTGGCCAGCGGCCTTGGCCTGGAAGGTGAGGACGCAGACCACGCCAGTTCCGCTCACCCCGGCCGCTCCCGGCGGCCGCGAGGCACTGATTTTGATCGAACCTGGTCCGTCGTCGCGGTGAACCAGCGACACGGGCTGCCCATCCCGGCCCAGAAAATCTCCTTTATCCACATTGAGCAGCGAAAGTTTGGCCGCATCGTACTCGATTTGCAAGGGAACCATGGCGATGTCCAATCCGCCATTCAGCACCACCGGCAGCTTGAAGTCGGTGCCTACGGCGACCGGACCCGTCTGCGGTGTGAAGGCGAAGCTCATCCCTGCCGGTTGAGAAGCGGTGGCCGGCAAAGCCGCGGGCGTCTTGGCTGGCGAAGCGGCCTGCGGGGAGGCCAGCGCGGCGGCTTGCGGAGCGGTCGCCGATTGTGAGGAAGCTGCGTTTTTCCTATTTGCATCCGCAGCCCGGAGCAACTCGGCCATCGCCGCCGGGGCGGCTTCGGTGGCGCTCTGGCTGGAGATTACGCCTACGGTGGACCGCGGCCGGGCCAGGGGTACCGGAGGCGGATTCGAGCCTGAATTCGATCCTGAACCCGGTCCAGAATTCGGGCCCGGCTGTTCGCGGGAGATGTGGCGCAGTTCGATCGACTGGCCGGCTCCGGTGTCGATGGTGCGCAGATTCGCCGGCTCCAGATTCTGCGAGCGAACGACGTGCGGCACGATGACGAAGACAACCTCATCCTCCTGGATGGTGTGGTCCTTGGAACCGAACAGGTACTTCAGACCCGGAATCGCGCTCAATCCCGGAACGCCTGTCCAGGCTACTTGGTCGGTTTTATTCGCCATGCCGCTCAGGACGCTGGCCTCTCCCTCTCGCAGCCGGATGACCTGCTCGCTGGTCTTCTGGGCGATGATCGGCTCGGTCACACCGCTGATGGTCGAGGAGCCGTTCTCCGAACTATCCTCAATTTTGATCTTCAGCGTCACATCGCGGTCATAGTGAATGGTCGGCGTCAACTCGATGTTGATGCCCACATCGAGATACTGAAACTGCGTGTTGACCAGAGAACTGACGGTCGAGGTGGAGGTGCCCGTCGAATACGATCCGGTGGCGATGGGGATGCGTTGGCCGATTTTCATCGTCGCCTTCTGCTGGTCGGTGCAGCGAATGCGCGGATTGTCCAGAATTTTGGTATTCGAGTCGGTCAGCAGCATATTAAGCTGGGCCGAGCCGACGGTGACGGCAAAATTAGAGGCCTTCAGGTGGGCCAGGTTGTAAATCGTTGGCGTGGTGGTGGTGGTTGTGGTCGTCGAGGAAGAAGTGCTGGACGTGGTCGTCTGCAAGGCCACGGAGATGTCGCTGGGCCAGGCGATGCCGAGATTCTTCTCCCAGTTCTTGCTCACCTCTAGAACCGCGATGTCCACCACCACCTCGGCACGCGGCTTGTCCAGGTCGTTGATCAGTTTTTGCGCCAGCAGCAGCTCGTCCGGCGTGCCGCGAATCACAATGGCGTTCTGGCCAGCGACGGCGTAGGCCTTGGCGTTGGGCAGCACATTGCGAATGGCGGTCTGTACGTCGGTCAGGTCGTTCTGTTGCCACGCGTTCGATAAATAGAAGGTCTGGACCGCCTCCTCATCCAGCTCGGTGCGCTTGGTCTTGGTGTTCTGGGCGACAAAAATCGTGTTGCTGGTGACCGGCCGCCAGAAGGTGTTGGAGATGGTGCCCATAATGCGTAGCGCATCCACCAGCGACACGCTGTTCAAGTCCACCTGAATGCGCTTCGACTGGAAGTCAGGGTCAAAGAGAACATTAATTCCAGCGGCCTTGCCGATGGCCTGGTAAACCACCTTGGCGTCCTCCTGCATGTGCAGGGTCAGGGGCTCGTTCGAGACCGGTTTGAGCTCGGCCGGCGCGCCCATCGAGTCGATCTGCTCCTGGACGCCGGTCGCTTCGGGAAGGCTGGCCTCGGAAGTGGGGGCCACCTCGCCATTTTTCTGCCGCAGTCTGGCGATCTCCTGCTGGGCGGCCTCGTTGCTGGAGTCGATTTCGGCCGCGCGCAGAAACTCCGCCAACGCTTCTGGCTCGCTGCCGGCCTCCAGCAGCTTGTGGCCCTTGGTCATGTGCAGCGCCGAATCGGTAACCCGTATCCGGTAGAGTGCCGCGCGGCAGTGTAAATCCTTGGGATTCTTCTTGTAGGCCTTCTGATAGTTGTCGAAGGCGGCGTCGTAGTCCTCGCGCGCCTCGGCGCTTTGGCCGCGCTTGAAGAGGGCCTTGGCCGACTCGGCGTGCAGCCGTGCGCCTGACAGGCCGAAGACGGCCAGGACGGCAAAAAGCGCCATCCAAAATGCCGCCCTGGAAAAGGCGGACTTTGAAAAAACGGATGCGGAGGCAGCCGAAGCAGCAACGCGGCTTTTCATCGAACTCCCAGGCGTCTTCGCTGGCCCGCGCTTCTCGGCGGCCCCTTGCGGGCTGCCTTGGCCGCCCCAGACGCTAATCTTGACATAAAGTCTATTGGTAGAAATTCTCATCCAACGATGCCCCATTTTAGCAAAGCCCCGCTGGAGTGCGGTTTAAAGTCTGGTTTACCGCTCGGCCGCCGCCATTCTCGATAAATTGGCCTCCACTGTCGGCCAGTCGCTCGGCGCAGACCCTCCAAGCCGTTTGAATGCTAGGATGGAGGATTGAGGATCTCCCACCATGGCCCGCCAGACCAGCCACGTGATTGTTCAGCCGACGACTCCCGGCCCGCAAAAGCCGGCGCGGCCCCGCGACCCTGTGGCCTCGGGCGAGCGAGACGCCGCGCACAACCGCATGGCCAGCCACAACTACTTTATTCTCGAGAGGTTTGAGGCCGGTGTGGCGCTGCGCGGGACGGAAGTGAAATCCATCCGCGAGGGCAAGGCCAACCTCAAGGACTCCTACGGCCTCATCCAGAACGGCGAAGCCTTTCTGCTCAATCTTCATATCGGTCCATACTCCCACGGCAATATCTCCAACCACGACGAGACGCGCACACGCAAGCTGCTGCTGCATCGCGAAGAGGTTCGCAAGCTACTATCGAAGACGCAGATCAAGGGCCACACGCTCATCCCTACCCGGCTTTACTTCCGCAATGGACGGGTGAAATGCGAACTGGCCGTGGCCAAGGGCAAGCAGGACTGGGACAAGCGCGAGACCGAGAAGCGCCGCGAGGCTGACCGCGAGGCCCGTGCCGCCGTCAACGCCAGCAAGCACCGCATGGGACGCTGACGGCCGACAGCATTGCACTGATTCCCAGCTGATAAATTCCTGACAGCCTGTGGTGAAAGTCTCACGCTGATTGGCGTGTGTCAGGGCACGACTTTTGAGCTGTGCCCTTTCAAAACAGGGACTTGTGCGGAGTTTTCCTAAGCTATGTTCTCAGTTCCTGGGAATAACGGCGAAAGAACCGCGCCAGGTCTCTGACCGCTTGTTGTTGTACCCATTGTGAGTGCCCCACCCTTGCGGCGTACTTGTTCTTGCCGCAAGGGAGGGAAGGCACAAATTCACGCGGTCAGAGACCTGGTTTCGCTTTCGCTTTCCAGAAACGCAGGATGAAGCAGCGCAGGTGGCCCCGGCACAGGCTCGCGCACAGGAGATTTCAAGTCCGGCATCGGTCTGGCCTGAAACAGCTTTTTGCACTGCCGTGAAGTCCATCGGGCCCACTTCTTCGACTTTTTCCGGCGTACGCTATCGGTTGAAATTCCCGTTCCCGCGTACATCTGCCGGTAGAGCTTGGAGAGAAAGACAAAAGCGATCCGGGCGCGCAGGTTGGGCGTGCAGGCCGACCGCTCCCAGATGGCTCCCCAGTTGTAAAACCTGTCCCAGACCTTTTGCGTGCGTTCCCGAATCTCATCGGAACTCATGGTGGGATGCGGCGTGAACATCTTGGGGCGGATCTCGGGCGGAATCAGCCAGTAGCGCGTGATCGGCACGCCGGCCACCAAGGTGGGATGCGCCGCCTGCTGCTTCTCCCAGCGCCCGAAATCGACAGTCCCTGGAAACGGCGTCATCATCACGAACTGGGCAAAGGTCACTCCCGCCTTGAGCGCCATCTCGACGGTCGCGTCGAAGGTGGCTGGCTTGTCGGTCGGCAGGCCGAAGATGAAGGAGCCCAGCACGTGAACGCCATGCTGCTTGAATTTCTGTAACTGCTCGACCATCTCGTCGCCGGAACAGCTCCAATCCTTGCGTACCGCTTTCAGCCCCTCGGGAGTTACCGCCTCCACACCGATCAGAGCCCCTTTGATATTGGCCTTGCGCATGGCGTCCAGAAAGTCGCCGTCCTCGGCCGCTTCCATCGTGATCTGGGTAAAAAAGACCATGTCCTTCGGCAGTCTGGCCAACTCTTTCATCAGTTGGAAGCGCTCTGTGCGGAGGGCCGTCAACTCTTCCAGCCGGGCGACATTGTTCTGCTCGCGGGCCAGGCGCAGATCGGTCAAGGTTACCGGGTAGAAGTTATCGTCAGCCAGGGCGATATAGCGGAATCCCAGCCGCCGTAGGCTGACAATTTCATCGACCACGCTCTCAAAATGCCGTTGCCGAGGCTTCTGCCCATCGGTGCGCCAGACACTGCAAAAGGAACAATGTTTTGGGCAGCCGCGAATTGTCTGCACCGAGGCCCACATATATTTATCGGGCCGCATCAGATCCCAGCGCGCCGCCAGGAACTCACCGCCTTCGATCAGTCCGCCGTCATAAATCTTCTCCGGTTTGCCGGCGAGGCAATCCGTCACTGCCCTGCCCCACGCCACGTCGCCGTCGCCCTTTACCACGGCATGAGCCTGACCCAGCTCCAAGGCCTCTTCGGGAAACAGTGTGGCATGAATGCCGCCATAAACCACCCACGCGCCTCGTTCGCGCGCCATCCGGCCAACTTTGTAGCCGCGCAGGGCATTGCCGGTGTGGACACTGATACCAACAATATCTCCAGCCTTGATGCTTTCCGGCACAATCTGTTCCAGCGATTCATCGACCAGAATCGGATCGCCCACGATCTGGGGCGTTGCCGCCGCCAGGACGAATAGCCATCGCGGCGTAATAACGGCCGTGCCAAAAGAATTGTCGCTGGGATTGACCAGATGAACGCTCATTGAACCAAGAACCAACTTTCCTCGTGCCGGTGAGTCGCTATTGCGAGTCGGGTTGAATCTCAGAGAGCGTCTTTGCCAAGGCGCGGTTGCCGGACGCAAGCCGTTTATATCAAACTTTAACTCAATCATACAGACGAAATGCAAGAACTGGCGCGGGTTTCGTGAATATGCGCTCAAAAAGAACAAATGATAACCGGGGATTATATGTGCCGAAGCTCTCGCTGTCTGGGTAATCTTATACACATTTAAAGCTGAGGAACCCCAGGGCAATCGCGTTTGAATCGTTGAAGGATACAGGCTTCAGCCCGTACGTAAACAGCGCAAAATATGTAGGGCTTCAACCCCGAAAATATGTAGGGCTTCAACCCCGGAGGGATGGCCTTTGTGTAGATTTGCTGATATTTCCTCCCGCCTGACACTATTCCCTCCTGCCTCCACGGTGAAATAATGGGCGACATGTGGACTCAATTGTCATTTGCTTCCCTTGCCGGAATCGAGACTGAACTGCTGGCCGTTCTGGCCGCCGACACCCAAACCGCCAAAGGCCCCGAGGCCAAGCCTCAACCGCTGCTGCTGACCGCCGACCCGGCCGTGCAGGCCGCCGCGGCCGCCGTGCTCTCGAGCGGAGAGTTTAAGGCTGGAGCCAACGAGACGCTGCTCTTGCACGCGCCGGCCGGCCTGGCCGCCAGGCGTCTGCTGCTGGTCGGTTTGGGCAAGCAGGCCAAGGTTACGGTGAACTCGGTGCGCAATGCCGCTGGCGTTGCCGTTCGCTTCACCAAGCCGCGCGGCATTCGAGAACTGGTCTTCGCGCTGCCGGAATTCACCTCCGGTGCGCTGGAAACTGCATCTGGCGAAACGGCTTCCGAGGCGCTTGCCGCCTCACGCACTACCCGCGCCGCCGTCGAGGGCGCGTTTGTGGGCGACTTCGACCCCGACACCTACCGCAGCGAGCGCAAGGACCAGAGCGTGGAGTCTTTCACGGTGGTCTCATCAATTGGAACCGCGCCCGCCGATGCTGACAAAGCCGCCATCGAGGCCGCCTTCACCGAGGCCATTCTCATCGGCGAAAGCCAGAACTTCGCTCGTTCGCTGGTCAACGAGCCGGGCAACAAGCTGACCCCCACGATTCTTGGGGAACGCGCCGCCCGGATGGCCTCCGAAGTGGGCCTGAGCTGCGAGGTCTACTCGACGGAAAAGCTGCACGAGCTGAAAATGGGAGCCTTCTGGAGCGTCTCCCAGGGCTCGGCCGAGCCGCCCGCCCTGATCGTCCTGCGCTATGAGCCCGAGGGTGCGGCCACAGACGATGGCCGACCGGTTCTGGGCCTGGTCGGCAAGGGCATCACCTTCGACTCCGGCGGAATTTCGCTCAAGCCGGGCGCCGATATGGACAAGATGAAGTACGATATGGCCGGCGGCGCGGCCATGATCGGCGCCATGCGGGCCATTGCGCTGCTCAAACCAAGGGTGCGCGTCCTGGCCGTGGTCTGCGCGGCCGAGAATATGCCCGACGGCAAGGCGCAGAAGCCTGGCGACGTGCAGACGGCGATGCCCTTCTCCTCGGAAAAACCCGGCAAAACCATTGAAATCATTAACACCGACGCCGAGGGGCGGCTGGTGCTGGCCGATGGGCTCACCTACGCCCGACAGTTGGGCGCCACCCACCTGATCGACGCCGCCACGCTGACCGGCGCCTGCGTGGTCGCTCTGGGAATGGTCAACGCCGGAGCTTTCGCAAACGACGACGCGATCTGGGCCAAATTTAACGCGGCGCTGGCCACTTCTGGCGAAAAGTTCTGGCGGCTGCCCTTGGGCGAGGAGTACGCCGAGCAGATCAAGAGCGAGATTGGCGACATCAAGAACACCGGCGGACGCTGGGGCGGTGCCATCACGGCCGCCGAGTTCCTGAGGGTCTTCGTCGAAGAGACACCCTGGATTCACCTCGACATCGCCGGGTTGGCCTGGGTGGAAGACGCGAAGCCCTACATCGCCAAGGGGCCGAGCGGCGTCGCCGTGCGCTCGATTCTGGAGTGGGTGCGCAGCTACGCCGAGTAGCCCTCGCTCCCGGGAAACTTTTTGGCCGGGTTGGCCGTCAGTGTAAAGCCAGCCCGGCGCCGCAAAACAGTAACCGTACGCGCAAACCAGACAGTTTTGCCAACTCGGACGAGCGCCGTGCAACCGCTGGCCAAATCCAAGAAAACTGTCGGAGGACGTAAGGGATAATGCCGGTTACTATTCAGAAAACTTTAGTGACATGGGAGTGACGGGAAAACTCAGGTAAAGTGAACGTGGCCCGTTCTGGGGTTCGGGATGCCGACCATGGAAACTTTTAAACCCGCGTTACCGCCTTTGTCCGAGCATTCCCATCCGGCTTTTGACCGGCAGGAAGTGCGTTGTGCGGTGCGTTTTCCTCTTGCACTGCCTGTGGTTTTGTCCTCCGGCAAGGGTGAGATTGTCGCCGTCACCCGAAATGTTTCCGCGAGCGGCGTTTTTTTTGAGATGGGCAGCCCGGTTCAGGCAGGATTGGAAATTCATTTTTCCCTGCGTCTGCCCGGTGGCGGGCTAGGTACCTCTCACGATGTACTGGTTCAATGCCAGGGACGTGTGGTACGCTGCTCCAAGAACCAAAGTAACTATCAGGCCGCTGCGACCATCGACGAGTATCGATTTGCCGAGCAGTGACGGCCAGAGTGGACTTAGCAATAACCGCTTATGGACCATTTGGACGATTCAGCTGACGGCGAAATAATCGACGCTCCTGTCAAACCAGGGACGATCCGGGTTATTCTTGCGGATTCCCAGGCGATCTACCGCGTCGGCATTCGCAAGGTCTTTGCGCTCGAAGACGATCTCCGCGTCGTGGCCCAGGCTGATTCCCTGGAGAATCTGCGCGCGGCCATCGAGCGCTACCCCACCGATATCGTGCTCCTTGAGGGCAGTCTGCTGGCCGGTACGGCCAACGTCATTCCCGAACTGCTGCGCGCCGCTCCCGATGTGAAGCTGATTGTGCAGGCCGTGGCGTCCGACGAGAACCAGACCGTCGAGCTTTACCGCCGGGGCGTCCGTGGCATCGTCAACCGCTCCATCTCCCCGGACCTGCTAGTCAGGTGTGTACGGCGGATCGCGGCGGGTGAGACCTGGATCGACAATCAGGCGGTCAGTTGGGTCATCGAGGCCTATCGCGCCCAGGCAGCCGCCTTGGTCAGCCCACGCTCCCAGCCCAAGCTCTCGCCCAAGGAGATGGCCATTATTACCTGCATCACCCAGGGAAAGCGCAACAAGGAGATTGCTTTTCAGTTGGGGACCACCGAGCAGGTCATCAAGAACTATCTGCGCAAGATCTACGACAAGCTGGGCGTCAGCGACCGGCTGGAACTGGCCCTTTATTGCCTGCACAACCGGATTATTCAGACCGACGCGGATGAGGAAGCGGTGGCTCAGAAGCTGCTGGGCCAGTAGACGAACCGCAACTTCATGGTTCTCAAATAGTTTATATGTATTCCGAAAATGCTCTATAGCAAAACCAAAGTAGCTGTACCTAGGGGCAAGCCCGCCAAGTGGCTTTTTCATCAAGAAAAAGCCGCCTTGAATACTGCGGGCAAGGGCACGTTTACTCTGGTTTTGCTCTAGAGTGCGGCCATGCTTCTGTAAAGAATAGAAGCAAAAAACCGCTCTAATTTTCGCTTTTGCCCAGGCCGAATATCTTTTGCAGCAGGTTCCGGTGATCGGCCGCGTGGTCGCAGGTCTCTGTGGGCGCGGTTCCGTCCAGGAAGGCCGCGCTGAAGTTATCCGGGCAGGTTTCGTCACTGAGCAGGTTGGTGGCCGGATCGATGCTCACAATCTGCACGCCCTCGGGTGGCGCGAAGGCGTTGGTGTCGGAATACTGCGGCAGTTGCACGGCTCTCTTCATGAACTCCGCCCAGATGGGCGCGGCGGCGCGGGCGCCTTCGATCTGCACGTCGCTATAGTCGTCGTTGCCCACCCAGACGATGCACAACAGATTCGAGGTGAAGCCGGCAAACCAGGCGTCGTGGCTGGTGCCGGTTTTGCCGGCAGCCGGCGCCGTGAATCCCAAGCCGCGCACTCCGGCGCCGGTCCCGCCGCCCCGCAGCACAGCCTCCATCAGGCTGGTGGTGAGGTAGGCCACG
>Ga0224559_1000891_pt1 | contig 17499 bp, 14 predicted proteins | sample 714S33034metaG_FD_180676 | JGI IMG/M metagenome (GOLD analysis project Ga0224559, IMG submission 180676) | Peat soil microbial communities from Stordalen Mire, Sweden - 717 S3 30-34 | ecosystem: Environmental > Terrestrial > Soil > Wetlands > Peat | place: Sweden: Norrbotten County, Stordalen... | reverse complement strand
CCGAGCACGGCGGGGACCTCGCCGTCGGCGAGCAAATGCAGCGTTCCCGGCGGCAGATCGTAATCGACGGCGTCGATGATGATGACGGCGTCGGATTCTTCGAGGTAAGGCAGCAGATAAAGGCCCTGCGTGCCGCCGTCGACGAGGGTCACGCCGTCAGGCATCGAATAGTCGCGGTCGAGCGCCTCGACGACGCGCACGCCGAAGCCTTCGTCGGCCCAAAGAATATTCCCGATGCCGAGCACGAGGATGCGTTCATTGACCATTGCAATGCAGTTTCCCTGGGAATCCCCCCGGCGGGCGTATTCCCCGCTTTTTCAGAACATATCAAAACACATGCCAGCTTGACCGAGCTCCCGAAACGCTGCGATTTCAAGGCGCATCGACCTCGGCGAGAGACCCGCGCCGAGGGCTTATGCCGAATAACTTTCCATTTTTGACGTAAAATGGAAAGACTCCTTCCAAAAAAATAGGCGCAGCTTGCGCCGCGCCCAGAAGGAGACATCAGGCTTAAGATTCAGTCCGGGTCGTCGTCCCGGAAGCTGCGGGAGCCGTTGGTCATGGCGGAGACCATGGACTGGCGGGACATGATGTCCTCCCGGATCACCGAATAGACATGGATGATCACGAACAGGATGATGACCCACATGCCGAGATGATGCCAGGTGTGGACGCTCTGGCTCCCGCCCAGCGGCGGAATGACCCAGCCGAACGCCCGGGCCTGCCAGCTTCCGAGCCCCTCCCCTTCCGAGTAAAGGGCGAATCCCGTGACGATCATGAACAGGCCGCCGACCACCATGACAAAGAACATGAAGAACTGGGCGAGCGGGTTGTGGCCGACGTATTTATTCGGGCGAATCCTCAGGAACATGTACCATTGGACCTCCACCCACAGCCCGCGCCAGAATTGCGCGTTCCAGAACGGAAAGGTGAAGAGCTCGCGCGCGTTTTTGTTGCCGATGAAGGCCCAGAGCAGGCGGCCCGCGAAGCCGATGGCGAAGATATAGGCCGCCGAGAAATGCAGGAAGCGGATCGTGCCCATCATGAAATGGGCGCTCGCCTGTCCCGACAGCGTCGGGAAGGGCGTTCCGATGAGATAGCCGGTCACGCAGAGCACCACGATCGACAGCGCGTTGACCCAGTGCCATATCCGCACCGGCGCCTCATAGACGAAGACCGTGGTCAGCTTGCGTTCGTCCCGGACCGTGGATCCGGCGGCGACGGGCGCTCCGCCGGGCGCTGGGATGGCGTCGCTCATGATAGCCTCCCCTCAGCGCACGGTGACGCGGGCGAGCTCTTCGCCGCCCGGCGCCAGGACATGGGTGGAGCAGGCAAGGCACGGATCGAATGAATGGAGCGTGCGCAGGATCTCCACGGGTTCATCGGGGCGCTCCATCGGCGTGTTGAGGAGCGAAGCCTCGAACGCGCCGATATTGCCCTTGGGATCGCGCGGGCTCCCGTTCCAGGTCGTCGGCACCACGCACTGATAGTTCTCGATCCGCCCGTCCTTGATCTTGATCCAATGGCCGAGGCCGCCGCGCGGCGCCGCCACCGTGCCGACGCCCTTGGCTTCCTTCGGCCATGTGGCGGGATCCCATTTCTCGACATTCGCGGTGGCGGTGTCGCCGGCCTTGATGTTGGCGATCAGATTGTCGAAATCGGTCAGCATCATTTCGGCGCAATAATGCGCCTCGAGCGCCCGGGCGAGCGTGCGGCCGATGGTCGTCGGCAGCGCCTGCTTCGGCGTGAAGCTCGTGCCGGCCAGCGAATTGAAGCGGCCGAGCGCGTCATCGACCTGCCCCTTCACGTAATCGACGCCGTGGGAATAGGCGAGGATGTAGCGGGCGAGCGGCCCCACTTCGCAGGCGGAGCCTCTCCACCGCGGCGCCTTGATCCAGGAGTATTTCGCCGCTTCGTCCACCGCCAGAATATTGGTTTTGGTGCCCTTGGCGGCCGGGCCGAGTTCGAATTTCGGCTCTGTGAGGCCGTCCCAGGGATGCAGTCCCACGTCATTTTCGCCGGCGCCATAGGTGTACCAGGAATGGGTGACGAATTCCTGCACCTGCGCCGGGTCGCGCGGATCGATCGGATGGATTTCGTCCCAATTGCCGCCGAGGATCACCCCGCCCGGCAGGCGATCGGTCGATTTCTTGCCCTGGATCGCCGCGTAGTCGCCGTAGTCCATGACATTGGTGGCCGAAAGCCCGCCGCCATAGAGCCATCCCTTGTAGTAGCTCGCAATGGCGATCACATCCGGCACATAGACGTTCTTCGAGAACTCATAGGCCTCCTGGAGTTTCAGCTTGACGAGATTCAGCCGCTCCATGTTGAGCGGCGCCCCCGCCGACATGTCCCCTTCCATGTTGATGGCGCAGGGCACGCCGCCGACCATGTAGTTCGGATGCGGGTTCTTGCCGCCGAAGACCGTGTGAACCTTGACGATCTCCTTCTGGAAGTCGAGCGCCTCCAGATAATGGGTGACCGCGAGCAGGTCCGCCTCGGGCGGAAGCTTGTAGGCGGGATTGTCCCAGTAGCCATTCTTGAAGATGCCGAGCTGTCCGCTTTCGACAAACTTTTTCAGCCGGTTCTGCACATCGCGGAAATAGCCCGGCGACGATTTGGAGTGGGCGGAGATGGATTGCTGGAGAAGGGAGGTGGCTTTGGGATCCGCCTTCAAGGCGTTGACGGGATTGACCCAGTCGAGCGCGTGCAGATGATAGAAATGGACCAGATGATCATGCCACTGCAGCACCTTCGCCATGATCTCGCGGATCAGGAAGGCGTTGTTTGGAATCGTGATCTGCAGCGCATCCTCGACCGCGCGCACAGAGGTCAGGGCGTGGCAGCCGGTGCACACGCCGCAGATGCGCTCCACGAAAGCCCAGGCGTCGCGCGGGTCGCGGCCCTTGAGGATCACTTCCAGTCCGCGCCACATCGTGCCGGTCGAGACCGCATTGCGGATCACATTGTCGGCGTCGACATTCACCTCGCAGCGCATATGCCCTTCGATGCGCGTCACGGGATCGACGACGATGCGGCGGCCCGACGTATCGAGCGTGAAGCCGTTGGGGGTCTGGATGGTCATTTCACGTCTCCCTTATGCTGGGCGCGCTTCAGGGCGCTGACTGCGGCGTGAATGGCGACGGCGCCGCCCACCACTCCGGCGGCGGCAAGGCCGATCTGATCGGCGTTGGCTTCGACGCCAAAGCCTTTTCCGTGAATGTCGGAAAGGCGGGCGTACCAGGATCCCTTGTCCCAGAAGCCATCCTCGGAGCAGCCGATGCAGCCATGTCCGGCCTGGATCGGAAACGACACGCCGTCATTCCAGCGTACGGTGGAGCAGGCGTTGTAGGTGGTCGGCCCCTTGCATCCCATCTTGTAGAGGCAGTAGCCCTTGCGCGCGCCTTCGTCGTCGAAGGATTCCACATATTGTCCGGCGTCGAAATGGGCGCGCCGGTAGCATTTGTCGTGGATGCGCTGGGAATAAAACATCTTGGGCCGGCCCTGCCGGTCCAGTTCGGGGATCCGGTCAAAGGTGAGCATATAGGTGATGACGCCGGTCATCACCTCGGCGATGGGCGGGCAGCCCGGCACCTTGATGATCGGCTTGTCGAAGATCACTTCATGCACCGGCGTCGCGCGCGTCGGATTTGGGCGCGCCGCCTGCACGCAACCATAGGACGCGCAGGAACCCCAGGAGATGATGGCCTTCGCGTCCGCCGCCACCCTCTTCAACTGATCGACGAACGGCTTGCCGCCGATGATGCAATACATGCCGTCTTCGTTGAGCGGCGGGTTGCCCTCGACGGCGAGGATGTAATTGCCCTTGTATTTCGTCATCACCTCTTCGAGGATGGCTTCCGCCTGATAGCCGGCGGAGGCCATGAGCGTGTCGTCATAGTCGAGCGAGATCATGGAGAGGATCACATCCTTGGCCAGCGGATGCGCGGAGCGGATGAAGCTCTCCGAGCAGCAGGTGCATTCAAGCCCGTGCAGCCACAGAACCGGCAGGCGCGGCTTGGTCTCCATGGCGTGGACGATCTGCGGCGCGAGTTCCGGGCCAAGGCCGAGGGCCGCCGCGGTCAGCGAACAATATTTCAGGAATGAACGGCGGGTGATGCCCTGCCGCCGCATCACCTCGTAAAATGTCTCAAGGCCGACCATACGGCGTTCCCTTCTGATGGCGCTTACGCATGGCCGCGTCGAGGCGTCCGTGCTCCCATCTCGTTCGCAACGCCTGTGCCATTCATCTTTATTGATTTAGATCAGCGCCTTAAGCGAAACCGTCCGGTCGCGAAGCGGAAAGTGCATCCTCGCTTTTCGGCGCGGGCGGAAAGTGCGTGACCGGTTCCGCGCGCCGCAACAGATGCGCGGCGGCCACCGCCGCCTGACCCAGCGCGAGGCCGCCGTCATTGACGGGCGCCTCGGCCGCCGTCAGCGCCTCAAGGCCGATTTCGCGAAGCCGCCGCACGGTCGTCTCCAGCAGGCGCGCATTCTGGAACACGCCCCCTGACAATGCGACGACGCCGATGTTCTCGTTTCGCGCGATTGCACCAGCGGCGTTTGCGAAGGCCACGGCCACCCCGTCATGGAACCGAGCGGCGATCACCGCCGCCGGCGCGCGCCCGGCGCGGTCGGCGAGGGCGGCCCGCCACAGCGGCGCGGGATCCAGTTCCAGCAGGCCCTCGGAGACAGTCGAGCCGAGGGCGTAAGGCTCCCCCTGCCCCGCCGCGTCGCCCGCGCAGGCTTCGAGCGCCATGGCCGCCTCACCCTCGAAACTGAGCCGGTCGGGCGCAAGGCCAAGCAGCGCCGCCATGGCGTCGAACAGCCGCCCGGCGGAGCTGGCGAGCGGTGCGTTGAGGCCCTTGGCGATCATCGCGCGAAGGGTCGCCGCCGGCTTGCCAACGAAGAAATCCGCAGGGACGCCTTCAGGCCCTACAGCCGCGTCAAGATGCGCGAGCAGAACGCGCCACGGCTCGCGGCTCGCGGCGTCGCCGCCAGCCAAGTGGATCGGCCGTAAGCGCCCGCAGCGCAGGCTCGTCTCATAGTCGCAAAGGAGGATCTCGGCGCCCCAGATGGCGCCGTCCGCGCCATATCCAAGCCCGTCCAGCGCGACGCCGATGACTTTCCCCTGATCGCGGCGCCAGCCGTTTTCCGCCAGCACGGCGGCGATATGGGCGTGGTGATGCTGCACGGCGATCAGCGGCAGGCTGCGCGCGCCGGCCAATCGCGAACCAAAGCGCGTGGCGCGCAGATCCGGATGCATGTCCACGGCGACTGCCGCAGGAACGTGACTAAAGAGAGCCGCGTAATCGGCGAGCGCGGTCTCGAACGCGTCGCCCGTCGCCGGCTCGTCGAGATCGCCAAGATGATGCGTCAGCAAGGCCTTGCGTCCGTGCGTCAGGCAGGCGGCGCTCTTCAGCTCCCCGCCAAGGGCCAGCACTGGCGGCGCATCCGCGAAATCCGCGGGAAGGTCGCGCGGCAGCGGCGCGAGGCCCCGGCCCCGGCGCAGCGCCCGCATGCGACCATCGATCAGGCGGACGACGGAATCATCGAGGCGCCGGGCAATCGGCCGATCATGCGTCAGGAAGCCATCGACGATGCCGGAGAGCTTTTCGCGCGCTTCCTCATCGCGAAATATTTGCGGCTCGCTGGAGCGGTTGCCGCTGGTCATGATCAGCGGATTTCCGACCGCCGCAAGCAGCAGATGATGCAGCGGCGTATAAGGCAGCATCAATCCGACTGGACCTTGCCCGGGCGCCGCCTCTGGCGCGAGGCGGGCGCCATGGCGCCGCCGCAAAAGCACGATCGGCGCGGCTGGATGCGCAAGCGCCGCTTCCTCTTCCGGTCCGACATGACATAGGTCGCAGGCCGCCGCGACATTCGCCGCCATCACCGCCAGTGGCTTGGCGGGACGGAACTTGCGCCGCCGCAATTCGCGCACCGCTTCCGGATTCGTCGCATCGCAGGCGATGTGGAAGCCGCCGATCCCCTTCACCGCCAGGATGCGCCCGGCTCGCAGCCAGTCGGCGGCGGTCGAGATACAGGCCGCGTCCGAGGCGCAGGGGAGCGCCTCGTGCGCGAAGCCGGCGGCTGGCTCCCACGCGAGATGCGGGCCGCAGACGGGACAGGCGATCGGCTGGGCATGGAAGCGGCGGTCCGCCGGGTTCTGATATTCGGCGCTGCAGTCCGGGCAGAGGGCGAAGCCGCTCATCGTGGTGCGGATGCGGTCGTAGGGCAGGCCCGCCACGATGGAGAATCGCGGGCCGCAGTCGGTGCAATTCGTAAAGGCGTAGCGGAAGCGCCGGGCGGCAGGATCGTCGATCTCGGCGCGGCAGGCGGGACAGGTCGCGATATCGGGCACGACGCCAACCGAAACCGCGCCCGACGCGCTGGCGACGATACGGAATTCTTCCCCTTCTGGCGGCGCGGCAGCGCGTCGTTCGATGCGCTCGACGCGGGCGAGCGCCGGCGCCTCCGCGCGCAGCGCATGCGTCAGCGCATCCAGGGCCGCGGGCGGGCCGCCGGCATGGATGCGTACCGCGTCGCCAAGGTTGCGCACCTCGCCGGAAAGGCCGAGGCGCTGGGCCAGGCGCCAGACGAAGGGGCGGAACCCAACTCCCTGCACGATGCCGCGAACAATGATTTCCGTCCCCTGCCGCTTTGCGGACATCGCGCGCTCAATGCACCGTGCAGACCATGCACGGATCGAAAGAGCGCACGATATGCTGGACGCTGAGGGGCGTCGTCTCGCCCGGATGCACGGCGGCGCCAACCAGCGCGGCTTCGAGCGGCCCCGGAACGCGCGACGCGTCGCGCGGCGAGAAGTTCCAGGTCGTCGGAGCGATGATCTGGTAGCGGGCGATTTTGCCGCCCTCGACCTGCAGCCAATGTCCGAGGGCTCCGCGCGCCGCCTCGGTCAGCCCGGCGGCCTGTCCCCGCGCCGGCGTATTTGCTTGGGCGCACCAGGGTCCGTCCGGCTCAAGCTCCCTGACCCAGCCTTCCATCGCGATGAGCGTGCGCGCGGTCTCAATGAGGCGCGCAATCACGCGGGCGAACGCGTTTCCCCCTGCAAACGCGACGAGGTCCCGCAGCAGCGGCTGCCCGTCGATCACCTGCCGCGCGAGCGCGCCGGTCTCGAACGGAGCGCCATGGAGACGGGGCGCCTTGCACCAGCTGTAGCCTGTCTCGTCCTCGGCGTCGGGCATGGTCGAACCCTCGAAGGGATGGTGCGCCTGGCCGCGCTCCGTCATCCGCGCGAAAGTATGGTCCTCGGCGACGCCCGCCGGATCGAAAGCCGCCGTTTTTCCGCCCGCGTGGGTCCCCCGCGGATACAGCGGGCCCGCGTCGGAAGGATAGGCTCCATAGCTCAGGAAACTGTCATAAGCGCGGCCGAGACGCTCTAGGCCGACATCGGCGGCGATTTCCAGAAAAAGACGGAAGTCGCCGTCGGGGCCTCTGGCGCGCCAGCGGTCCAGCTCTTCGCGCGCCGCGAGCGCCGCCACGCGCTCCAGCTTCGCGCCAAAGAGCTGCTCCTCAAGCCCCGCGCGCACGGCGCCAAGGATCGCCAGCAGCCGCATCTTGTCATGCGGCCCGGCGCGGCGCGTGACCCCGCCCGGCTGGATCGCGAGCGTATGCGGCCAGCGGCCCGCGAGCAGGCCGAGCACATGAAGGAGCGTCGCGCGCGTCTCCAGCATGCGCCGCGCCGCCGCGCCGCGCCCGGCTTTGAATCGCGCCTCGACGCGCGCGAACCAGGGCCGTCCGGCATAGGCCGCGCGGGCGAAATCGGGCATGAAGAAGATGTGGAAATGGGTAAGGTGGTCCGCCACATTCTCGGTCGCGACGATGAGATTGGTCGCAATGCGCCCATTGGACGGGGGGGACAGCCCCTGAATGCCGGCCAGCGCCAGCGCGGCCGCCTGGGATTGCGAGACCGAACAAATGCCGCAGATGCGCGGCGCGATGATCAGGGCGTCGCCCGGATCGCGGCCCTCAAGGATGCGCTCGAAGCCGCGAAACAGCGGGGCGGTCACGTAAGCCGCCGTCACGATCCCGTTCGCCACTTCGAGGCGCACTTCGAGATCGCCCTCGACCCGGTTGAACGGACCGACGACGAGTCGGGTGACGCTCTCCGCTTCGGCGCCCTTTTCCTTCGCGCCGGTCATTTCCGCTTGATGTCGCGCACGGTCGGGGCCATCGCGACATGATCGCTGACCGCGTTGCGCCGCAGCCGCTCCGGGGTCGCGGCTTTCGCCAATGAGGACAAAGCGATGAACCAGGCCTTGGGCATGTCAGTCGGCAGACCGACCGGGATTCCGGCGATCTTCGGCGTCGCCAAAAATGCATGGCCAGGCTCCTCGAATTCCGGCGCCGTGCAGTTGATGCAGGAATAGCCGCCTCGCGTACAGGACCCCTCGCCGTTCCAGGTGCGTGTGTTGCAATCCGCATGGGCCTGCGTGCCGAGACAGCCGAGATGCTCCATCAGGCAGCCGAGGTCGGAGAGCTTTTCGGCGCTCGCCTTGTACTCATAGAACTCATTGCGCGCGCAGCCGTGATGGACCAGTTGGTCGGCGTAGAAGCGGGGCCGGCGATAGGCGTCAAGATCGGCCGCCGTCATCAGGCCGGCGGCGAGAAGCATCAAGGTCTCGGTGATCCAGCCCGGATGGGTGGGGCAGCCCGCCACGTTGATGACCGGGAGGCCGGAGCGCGAGCGGAAGGCGGCGCCGAGCGCGCCGCCCTCCCGTCGCCCGTCATATTGCAGCCCGCAGGCGTCAGTCGGATTGACGCCGGCGGCTGTGACGCCGCCATAGGCGGCGCAGGAGCCGACCGCGACCACGTGCTGCGCGAGTGCGGCCAACTCGCGCGCCCAGTCGATGGTTGGCCGGCCGCCGAAGACATGGAACTTGCCGGTGCCGTTGGGTCCGCGCAGCAGAGCGCCCTCGACGCAGAGGGCGTCCAGCCGCAGCGCGCCGGCCCGCACGCTTTCGAACAGGGCCAGCGCCTCGGCGCCGGTTTCCTCCGACAGGCTCGGATGCCAGAGTAGGCGCACGCCGGCGCTTTCCAGAGTTGAAGTGAGATCCGGGGCCTCGGCGCAGAGCAGCGACATGGTGCAGCCGCCGCATCCGCCGGACTGCAGCCAGAGGACGTTGAAGGCTTCGCTCACGTTCCGCCTCCCCCCTGCGCCACTGGGGCGGCGGGAAGCGTCACCGTCATGACCGCGCCGCCCCCTTCATGATTGCCGGCCTCAAGGGCGCCGTCGTGCTCCTGCACGATGCGATAGCTGATCGAGAGCCCAAGGCCGGTGCCCTTGCCCACGGGCTTGGTGGTGAAGAAGGGATCGAAAATTCGCGAGGCGGTCTCGGGAGGGATGCCGGGGCCGGTGTCGCGCACAGTCACGACGATGCGATCGTCGATCCGGTAACCGTCGATCTCCAGCCTGCGCTCGGGGCATCCCTCCATGGCGTCCACTGCATTCTGGATCAGGTTCATCGCCATCTGGTGGAGATGGCCCGGATGACCCACGACGGCGAGCCCCTCGGGTAGCGTGACGGACGTCTCCACCGCATGCTTCTGCGCTTTGGCCACCCAGTCGAGGGCGGAGCGGACGAGCGCCGCCATATCCACAGCTTCGCGCGCCTTTTTGCCGTCGGAGGAGAAGCGGCGCAAATCGGCGACGATGTCGCGGACCCGCTCCGCGCCCTCCAGCATCCCGGCGAGGGTCGGAGCCAGATCCGTCAAGGTATGATCGATCTTCAGGCGCGCGCGCAGGCTAGTCAGTTCGTCCGGCTCGGCGGCGCCATGCAGGGCGTCGAGATAGGAGGTCAGCCGCTCGCTGTATCGCTTCATGGCGTGGGCGTTGCCATAGACAAACGAGATCGGATTGTTCAGCTCATGGGCGACGCCGGCGACCAGCCGGCCGAGCGAGGCCATTTTCTCCGCCTGGATGAGTTGCTGCTGGGTCTGCTTCAGCCGCTCATGCGCGGCTGCGAGATCCTGATAGGCTTTGCGCAACTCGCCCATGGGGCGGCCCGTGAGGACCATGCCGACGGCGCGCCCGCGCGAATCGAACCGGATGGCGCCGTTGACCGAAACAGGAAACGGCCCTTCCGGGGTCGCAAACGTAAAATCCCGGTCGAGAATGCGCTGGCGCTTGGCGACATTCGCGAGAACGTCGCAAAAGCTGGTCGGAGAACCCGGCGCTAGCAGGTCTTCGAGCTTCAGCTCCAGCAATTCCGATCCGCAGCGCCCGAACAGGCGTTCGGCTGCGACATTGACCTGCTCGATGCGCCCGGTCAGGTCGCAGGCGATCAGAACGTCGGTCATGGAGGCCATGACCCCGGCTATGAAGGCCTGGGCTTCCTCGAGGGCGTCGTTCTTGGTCTCGAGCTCCACTTGCTGGGTCAGCAGTTCGGCGTAGGTCTCGTCCATCTTGCGGATGACGGCGATCCACGCCTGCTCGGCGTCCATACCTTCTGTTTCACAGACGGCGAGTCCGCCGGCTGACGCCGTTGATTCGACTTGCGCTTGCTTCCTTGGCGGGGGCATGATCCGGACAGCCGCAGCTCGTTTCGGGGCGGGCATGGTAGACCCGTTTGGCCGGATTGTCCCAAAGTGTTTGGTTCCTGAATGAAGCGACGCGGCCGGTCATCCTTTCGGCTTCGAGCGCGACAAACGCCGTCTCGCCGCATAGCGCGACGCGGCCGCCACCAGCTTCGTCCCTATGTCGCGCGGATTCTCGCAGTTCAAGCTTGAGTGAATTTGGCCCCAAGCGTGACCCCGCCAAGCTTTTTGGTCCCGGCATGCGATGGCGAGGAACTGAAGAGATTCGGTTCGGCTCTTTTGTCAGAGCTTGCAGATTCACTCCTCTGGCGCGAGGCCCTTAAGTGTCTTGACGCGCCGCGCGCAATTGTGGGCCTTGATGAAGTCATCGAGATGGTTTTCTTCAGGCCAGTCTCCGCCGTGACGGACTCTCGGTCAAATCAACCGATCAGACTGGCGGCACGTCGATGACATCCGGCGCAAGGCAGATGACCACCGCGTGATCCGGCGTGACTTTGGCGCCAGGATGACGCACGCAGGCAAGCGCCGCGCAACGCTCTTTTCAAGCACTGCGCTCGGGATCATTGTAGATCGCGAAGCGGATCAATTCGGCGAGCGTGTTGATCTTCAGTTTCGTCCGTATTGACGAGCATGCATTCGTCACCGTTTTGTAGCTGACGCCAAGCTTCGCCGCGATCTTGTCGTAGCTGTTTCCCTTGCCCAGCAGCGCCAGGATCTGGACCTCGCGACTGGTGAGATCTTTCGTCGCTGAATCCTTTCCCTTCGCGCGCAGCATCGCAACCTGCATCGCCAGCCTGTGGCTGAGATGCGGCTCGCCGAGCTGAACCTTTTCAAACGCCGTTGAAAACTCCGACGAGGACATATCCTTCAAGACGTAGCTCAATGCGCCGCTTTCAAGCGCGCGCGATACGATCGCCGGATCATTATGCATGCTGAGCACGAGGATGCGCGCCTTTCTGTCGGATGAGGCGATCCGCCGGATCAGCGACAGGCCGCCGAGATCGTCCCCCTCGAACGTCAGATCGGCGATGACGACGTCCGGATGATGGCGCAGGAAGGCGCGATAGCCCGAGATCACGGTCGTCGCCTCGTAAAGGCGCTCGATCCCCATATCCTCAAGGACCCGGCGGCAGCCCTGCAGCACCATTGGGTGGTCGTCGATGATGAGGACGCTGCTGGTCATGGGAACGGATTCGACTAATCGCTGCTGGCCGAGTCGGCGGGCGCCTCACCCTGCGCTTCGACTCGGTCCAGAGGAAGCGCAATGGCGAGGACGACGCCTTTCGGCGACGCCTTTATCTCGAACAATCCGCTCAAGGCTTCGACCCTCTCCCGCATTCCGGATAGACCGACGCCCGCGCGCAAAGGCCGCTGCAGCCCAATGCCATCATCGCGAATAACGATCGCTATCGACGACCGCCCCGCCTCGCGGCGCTCATCGAGCTCGATCGCGATCTGCTTGGCATGCGCATGGCGTATCGCGTTGAGAAGACCTTCCTGGACGCAGCGATAGATCGTGAGATCGACGAGCGGCCCATAGCTTGGCCTCAAATCGCCGATTGAATGGTCGATCATCGGGGCGCCATCGACGCCATCGAGACCAAGGAGGAGTTCGATCAGGCAATCTCTCAACGGAATCTGGCCGAGCGCCATCGGCCGCAAACGGTCAAGAACCCGGCGGTTTATGCCCTGAACCGTCCCCACCAGAGCGACGACATCCTGCGCCCGCTCGCTGATGCGCGCGCCGTCGGGCAGACGCTTCGCCATCTTCAGGATCGAGGTCGCGTTGGCCTCCAAGGCGAAAAGACAGGCTCCCGCCTCATCGTGCAGCTCCAGCGCCGTGCGGCGGCGCTCGTCGTCCTGAGCGGTCAGGAGCTTACGGGTGAGACGCCGGTTGGCCTCATGCGCGGCCGAGAGCGCCTCCGCCGCTTTGTTGAAATGATCTGTGATGGTCGCGAGTTCGATGAGTGATGGACGCGAGAGCCGCACGGCGTAGTTTTTCGCTTCGAGATCCTTTAGTCCCGCGACCAGACGCGGCAGCGGAGCCAGCACGCGCGCGAAAAAGAGGAACAGCGCGCCGAGCACGATGATGTTCAGGCAAAAGGTCGTGACCATCAGCGCATAGGCGGAGCTCCAGGCCTCGCCGACTTCGTCACTCGGCTCCGACCGGATCGACACCACGCCGATCGAGTGGCCGCGAACGATTACGGGAAAATTCTTGGTCTCGACCGGCGGCGCGATCAGGAAGCTGAACCAGGCGGGCGCGTCGGGGGTGAGGGAATCCTGCCTCGCCCGTACATTTGGGTTGATCGAGGACTCGACAGGGCGCCCGGCCAAATCCGTGACTTCGATCGCGACGTGGCGAATCGACTGAAAATGCAGTTCGATGCTTTTGAGCACCAACGGCGCCGGCGCGTCCTGAAGCAGGCGAATGCTGTCCGCGACGACCAGCTCGGAAAGCTGCATCGACGATGCGATCTCCAGTTTTGTCGCTGTCCTCGCTTTCAGAATAATGACAGCGCCGGTCAACGCCGCGGCGATCAGATCAATCGCCAGAACGCCGAGAACGAGCCGCGTTCGAAGCGAATGCAAGGACGATAATCCACGGAGCGCGTCGAGCGGCCCACGCCGGACGGCTGGCGCCAAAGCGACCTGTTCGCGCCGGTCCGGCGCGGCGGCGGCGCCGATGGAGGTGGGCGTCGTCATTTCTGACTTTTTTCTGCCTTGTAAGAAGCGGTGAGGCTCGCGAGAGCCGCAGTCCGGTCCATACCCGCTTTGCGCAGGTTCAGATAGTGCTGCACCATGTCGCCATACGCCTTTTTCGAGACGGTGGCGTCGGCGACGTCGACCATGCCCGTCATAATGTCAACGTAGCGCTCGGACTGTCCGGCCTCGGCGAGCATGTCGGCCGTCTGGGCCGTGCGATTGGCGATCATTCGCTGATCCTCGAAAAAGCGAAGAGTCGCCTGATGCATGGCGCGGCGAAGGCGATCGACCTCTGGATCGCTCGGCAGCACCAGGCGCCCGACCTCCCGGCTGCGCAGCCAGAGCGAGGGTTCGATCGCATCCCTTACAGTCAGCCATTCCGGCAATTTTGTCGGCTGGTTGACCGAAATGATTTTCTGTCGCGGCTCTTCGGCGTCATCGCCGCACGACGTCAGAGTTCCGACGCCGAGCAGCAGGAGCAATGAGCCGCAGAAGGACCGGCGCGTCAAGGGCGCCATGTCACGGCCCCGGCGAGAGGGCGGCGGGCAGCAGCGCGAAGCTGCGCGGTCCTTCCCCGACTTTTATGCGATGAATTTCGCGGCGCTGCGCGAGATCGACGATCGACACGTCTCCCGAGAACCAGTTGGCGACATAGGCGAGGCCGAATGGCCCCGCGACGACGCCCTCGGGATAGCGTCCGACCGGAATGGCGCCGATAACCGCGCCGCTTCGCGCATCGACGATCGAAAGGGAGTCGCCATGCTGGTTCGTCACCAGGACAGATGCTCCGTCAGGCGTCACCGCAACGCCGTAGGGCGCGACGCCAACCACGATCCTCGCCACCTGCTCCAGTCGCGCCGTATCGATCACGGCAAGATCGTTGCCGCGCACATTCGCGACGTAAAGGCGACGGTCATCGGGGGCCAGCGCAAGCGCGAAGGGCCCCTCGCCCGCGGGGATCGAAGCGATCTTGCTCATTGCGTCGGCGCCTATAACCGCGACGTCGCCGCTCTCTCGATCCGCGACGTAAAGGCGATGGCCGTCGGCGCTGATCGCCATATGGGCGGGGCTCTTGCCGACGGCGACGGCGCCCGTTTGCGCGCCCGAGGCGGCGTCTAGACGCGTCACTGTGCCGTTGGCCCAATCGGAGACGAAGAGCGAGCCCAACGCCGCCGCGATCCCAAACGGCTCGCCCTTGAAGGAGAGCCGGCGCAGTACGACTAGGGTTTCGGCGTCGACGATATTGATTGCAGCGCCGTCCGGATAAGTCACATAAAGGAGCCGGCCGTCTGGAGAAGCCGCGATGCCGGCCGCTCCCGGGCCGATCTTCGCGCGCGCGACGACGCTGTTCGATTGCGGATCAATCACAGACACGGAACCGTCGTCCTGGCTAACGACTGCGAGCCGGGCGCGCGCCAGCGCTTCGCAGGACGCTCCGCGCTCCGGCGCTGCCGAAAGCGCGTACGCCAGCAAAGCGAAGGCGATCATGCGCATATCATGAATGCCCTTCAGCCTTCGCCTTAAGGCCATTGAGCCCCGCCTTAAAGAGCTTCGTCATGGCTTCGCGGCCAGCCTCATCGTTCAAATCATCCGGCGGCTCGTTGCCCGTATCGCCGCGATAGAAGCGCCCGTACCATTCGACATGGCTGCCGCCGTCCGCCCCCGGCGTCACCGCCAGCGTCGCCGAATAGGAGCTAACCGGCGCCGCCTTCAGGTTGGGATTAAGCATCCTGTAGGAATAGGTCATCCCGTCGGGCTTATATTCGTCGACCTCCTCTTCAAGCTGCTCGCCATTCTTGAAGGTGATGACGCGCTTTTCGTTGGAGCCCTCGCTGGCCTTGAGTTCGGAATCCCATTTTGAAATGCCCGCGAAATCGCCGGCGATCGCCCAAACAGTCTTGGGATCCGCCTTGATGTCGATCGTCTCGTCGATCTTCTGCGGCGTTGGCCCATGCGCCTGCGCGACGCTCGACAGCGCGACGAAGCCCGCGACATAGCCCATGGCGTAAAAAACAGTCTTCCAACGCATCAGAAAGCCCCTTGTATAGGATGGCCGCCGCGTCCGCGCCTCAAGCGCTCGCGAACGGGAAAAACGACGTAGACGGCGAGGAGCGCCGCTAGCGCGAAAGCGCCGGCGATCGGGCGCGGATCGAAAAAGCCCGGGCTTGCGCGCGGCACAGCGACCGGCGCCAACGCTTCGGCGAGTCCGTAGGCTCCGTTCATATGCGCATAGGCGAGGCCCGTTTCGTCGGCGAGCGACCTGAGATAAGGCTCGCGGACGGAGGAAAGATGTTCAGTTCCCTTCGGGGCTACGGCGCCAAAGGGCGCGTTGCGCGCCTCAAAGCCCGGCCGGCTTTCAGCGTCCGCGGGCGGCGGCCCGAAGCGGCTTTCGTGCGGCACGTCGTCAACGCCCCAGAAGCCAATCTCATTGCCGCGATCATCGAATTTCGGGATCGGTGACAAGGCGTAGCCTCCTGCCCCGACGATCAGGCCGCGAACCTCACCCGCCTTTCCGTCAAAGGCAGGCCCTCCCGACAAGGGAAGCGGCGGCGCCTCCTGGCCATCGGTAATGAAGACGAGATTGCTGTTCAGCCCTTTCGCCATGTCGATCGCGCGAAACAGCGCCGATGCGATGTGGCTGTCGCCCTCCCACGCCTCCCGCCAGTCGATTGAATCGATCGCGCCTGCGACGGCGCCATAGTCGCGGCAGACATCGATTGGTTCAAACAGGAGAAATGGGATGCGTTCGCTGAAGAGCGCCAGCGCCAGCCGGCTCGGGCATGGCAGGTTGGCGATGAGATCCTTCAGCGCCGCCTTGGCGACGGCGAGGCGGCTGACCGGCTTGCCGTAGAGCATGTAGTCGCGCGTGTTCATGCTGCCCGTGATGTCGACGACGGCCAGCACGTCGAGCCCCTCGCGCGTCGCCGGGATAGGCGGCAGGACGATCGCCGCGAGCCCCAATGCGAGGGCGGCGAGCAACAGGAGCGCGCGGGGATCGGCGAGGTTCTCGCGCCAGCCGCCACCGCCGCCGGACGCATCGGCGCGGAAGGCGCGGCTCATGGCAGGCCCTCCGGCTTGCCCGGAATATCGGTCCAGATCTTTTTACGATCAGTCTGCACGGCGTCGCCGATGGTGCGCTCGAAGGCCGGAAAATCGCGGATCAGCCGGGAGGCGACATCGAGATTGAATTTGGCGTCCCAATCGCCGGGCGCCAGAGTCAGCGCGCGGCGGTATTCCTGACGCGACAGGACGACAAGGGGCCCGGCGGCATCGAGCTTGCCATCGGTTAGAAGGTCAAACGCCTGGCGCAGGCGCCCATTGGCGAGATTATAGTGCGCCATGGCTCTCTGCGCATCCGTCGCCCTCTTGTCGAGCGCTTCGACATAGGGCTGGATTTCATCCACACTGTCATGACGAAGCAGGAATTCGATCCGCGCCAGAAGAAGCCCGGGCGGCGCATCCACAGCGACCGCGACGTCATGATTGGCCTTCAGCGCCCGAATTTTTGCGTTGGCGGCCTCAAAGCGGATCGCCATGCCGAGCAAGGCAAGTGCGATCAATGCGAACCCGAGCGGCAGCAGCAGAAGGAGATGCGGGCGCGTGCGGCCCCAAAGACGCGCCGCCGCGCGCCCCCAATAAGCGCGACGCCGTCGCTCCATCCGTTTGGGCGCAACAGGGGTCAGAGACAAGGTCACGCGGACGCTCCCGGCGCGCGGAGCGTCCGCTGCGAGCGCTTGCGCGGGACGAGCGGCGTCTCGGCGAGTTTCGCCGCGACCAGCAGGCTGATGCAGCCGCAAGCGAGGGCGTAAGCCCAGCCCGTGAGATCGTAGCGGGGAAGGTATTCGGTGTAGGCGATCGGATAGCGTTCGAGCTCATCGATCTCATGGATCGCAGCCTCGACCTGCTCCGGATTTTCCGCCTGGAACGGCTTGTAGGGAATGCCGAGCGTCTGAAAGAAGAGGTTGAGGAATCGCTCCGGCATGGCTTGAGGCGCGTTCTCGCCCGGCTCCGGCTGATCATACATGCCTTTGCTGCCGGCGGTGCGCAGGAACAGAAAGTAGAGATCGGTCCTGAACTTGCGAAACTCGGCGCGCAACAGATCCTGCACGTGCGATTCAATGACAGCGCCGCCGTCCGAGACGAGCAGGATCACGTGATGTTCGTCGATCCGGTCAGTCGCGAACATGGAGAGCGCCAAGGCCAACCCGCGCGCCATGTCGGTGTAGTCGAGGA
>Ga0224559_1000889_pt1 | contig 17563 bp, 16 predicted proteins | sample 714S33034metaG_FD_180676 | JGI IMG/M metagenome (GOLD analysis project Ga0224559, IMG submission 180676) | Peat soil microbial communities from Stordalen Mire, Sweden - 717 S3 30-34 | ecosystem: Environmental > Terrestrial > Soil > Wetlands > Peat | place: Sweden: Norrbotten County, Stordalen... | reverse complement strand
TTTGCTATAAACTTCCGTGCACCATCCATTCCGCGTTTTTCTGCGGAATGGGTGGGATACAGGCAAAATTCCGGTCTGCACTACTTCCGAAAAAACTCTAGTGGGAGTCCTGCGCCGAAGGATAATAGCCCTGCTTGGCGATAACCTCCATGCCAGACCGCTCAAGCCGCACCTCAATCTTGCGGAACTTGCCGTCGATCACCGGCTGATGGCTGTAGTAGCCCAGCGTGTACTGGTTGCGCGCCTCCTCGGCGATCTTGGCATAGCTCTTCTCGATGCCGTCCAGGCCGCGCTCAAAGTCCGGCGCTCCACCGGTGGCCAGAATGTACTTGGCTAGAATGTTGTCGTACATGGTGAAGGGCAGGTGGACGCGGCTCACATAGCCCTCGCCCCAGCGGGCTGAGTCGCCCACCAGCGTGCCGTAGACGGCGGTCTTGTTGGTTTCCAGGTAGCGCAGCACCTCTTTGTAGGTTGCCTTGGAACCGTACTCCTTGCCGTCACTGATCACGTAGATAATGCGGCGGCGGCCCTGAGGACGGGTAGACAATTCCTTGGCGGCGGCCAGGATGGCGTCGTTCAGAGTGTGTATCTCTTTTTTGATGCCAATCCAGTCGCCGCTACCAGCCGATTTCCCTTGCTGCAGGTTAGGATCGACGCAACTGCCGTTTTGGCGGATGTTGCAGCCTGCCAGCGGGCCGCTGCTGACCGGAACCAGCATCTCCTCGCCGGATGACTTGGCCATGGAGAGCACAAAGGGAACCCTTGCGCTCTGCGCTCCGGTGAAGCCCCCGGAACGGTCCTGCGCGCCGTTGTTATAGGTGAACACGGCCACTTCGTCATAAGGAGTAAGCGCGCCCTGGATGGCGCCCAGGGAGTTGTTCACCTTGGCCATCACGTCGGAGGTCAGACTCTGGTCAATGACAAATGCGATCGATAGCGGGAATGAATCCGTGGTGAAAAAGGCCAATGGCTCGCGAGTATCGTTCTCGAAGACTTTGAAGTCGCGGTAGGTGAGTCCTGCCACCAGCTTTCCCTTCGTATCCTTGACAGTAACCGGAATCTCGATAAAGTTCACGTGCTGTACCAGGGTGGCTACCTTTTCAAAGCCCTCGCCGGCAGCGGGCATATCGGGCGGCGCGGCTTGGACCTGGTCCTTGATTTGACCAGAAAGAATTTGATTGGCGGGCGTCTGGTTGCTCGCCGCAGGGTGCTGGGCCGGTGGGTTGGAGGATGAGGTAGGGCCAGTTGGGGTCTCTCCAGCGCCTTTTCCGGGGATAATCGGGCCGTTCACGTCTGATGCCAGAGGCTTCGGCGCCTGGGGTGTCGGGGCGTCGGGCACAGTGGATTGCTGCTGTTGGGCCAGCACCATCGGAATCGAACTCAGGAACGCAGCCAGCGCAATTGCTGATAAACCTAGCTTCACAGGTATTTCGTCCTCCCAGAACGCGGCCGTTAGCTGACAGCTAACAGTTGAGAATTGACAGCTTAATCCCTGCGAATCGGCTGCGGATACACTCCGCGCCGGCCTGAATCCAGCCAGCAAAGCTCCAATCGTCAGAGTATCAGACGCGCCAGAGCCGCGCTGGTTGCTGAACTCTTCGGATATGCTGTCTTCGGAGCTCCTTTTCCGTCTATCAGTGCCAGAATGAGAGATCTTGGGAGAGTTGCCGCTTTGCTGCTTGGCTTGCCGGCGCTGGTTCCGGCCTGGGCCCAGCTTGCTCCCTCGCCAGACGCGCCTCCGGTCAGCACTGCGCCGGCTTCCGTGCCCGAGGTAGAGCCGGTGGCGACCATCAAGCTGCATGTTAGCCTGGTGGATCTCTTTTTTACCGTCAAGGACAAGGCCGGCAACCTGGTTCCCCACCTCACCCGGGACGACTGCATGGTCTCGGAAGACAGGCTGCCGCAGACGCTCACCAGCTTTGCAGCTGAAACCCGCCAGCCACTCACCCTCGGGATTCTGCTGGACACCTCCGGCAGCCAGGCTCGTGTGCTGCCCCTGGAGCAGGAAGCGGGAAGCCAGTTCCTCGAGCGGGTGCTTAAGCCCAAAGATGAGGCCTTTTTGCTCTCCTTCGACGTGGATGTAAGCCTGTTGCAGGATGCAACCGGCGACCAGCGTCTGTTGGCTCGTGCCATGCGCATGGCCCAAATCAATACCGCCGGGGGAAATCGTGCAGCGGGCACTCCCGGCGCCGGCGGAGGAACCGTTCCGTCCATCGGAAAGCCCAAAGGAACGGTGCTCTACGATGCGGTCTATCTGGCCGCTAGCCAGATGCTGAGCCAGGAATCGGGCCGCAAAGCGATCATCCTGCTGACCGACGGCCAGGACGAGGGAAGCCGCACAAAGATCAACGAGGCGATTGCTGCTGCGCAGAAGTCCAACATCATCGTCTACGCAATTCTGATTGCCGACCGCGCCTTCTATAGCGACTCCGGCTACAAAGGCTACTCTGCCATGAAAAAGCTGACCGAAGAGACCGGCGGCAGGTTGATCGACGTAGGTAACAACGAAAAGAAACTGGATACTGCCTTCCGGCAGATCGAAGACGAACTGCGCACCCAGTATGTAGCCTCCTACACGTCCACGAACAGCAAGATGGACGGCAGCTTCCGCAAGCTCTCCGTAGAGTGCCGCGGCGACGGCATGAAGGTGCAGGTCCGCAAGGGTTATTTCGCCCCCGCCCCGGATAACTAGGTCTTTGACAGAGTAAATTGGCGCCAACTCCGTGCCCGTATAACTAGGTCTTTGACAGAGTGAATTGGTATCAATTCCGTGCCCCATCCATTCGCCTTGCCGGGGTCCCCGGCGACAGGTCTTTGTCGCTGGGGTGGTCGGGCGAATGGGTGGGAAAGCACAAATCTCAATGGCACAAAATCATGCTGTCAAAGACCGAGATTGTGCAAACCATCGTGGCTAAGCTCCGAAGTGTCCTGTTTCTAGACAGAGAAGTACCTTCGTACTCCCACACCGTAATCTGGCGCTTTACACGATTCCTCATTAGCATCGGCAAAGGTTGAAAATTCTTTAACTCTTCCAAGAAATAATTTCTCGGGAGCGCAAGAATTTCCTCCCAGGAGCATGCAATGACCAACTGCGCTGTCGGTGAAGATTTCGAAATCAGCTCGCGATTTCGCAAAACCTTGGAAGAGCGCATTGCGCGACTGGAGAAGGACGCTGAATTCGATGAGGCGCAGGTGGCCCTGCTGGAGGACGGCGACCATATTCGCAGGCACATGCGGATGGTGGCCCTGCAGCGCGCTGAGGCTCTGCGTATGAGGCTGTTCCTTGATCGCGCCAGGACTCGCCTGCCCCGGCCGCTGATTGCGCTCTAACCCGCGGCCTGCGTTAATTTGGAGCATTGTGCGGGAGTTGAACGTGCGTGCACAGGTTATGGTGACTTGTACATTTGTCGTTTCGTTACCGGTACTTTGCGCGCCAGGGTGTGATGATTGACCCGGCAAGCGATCTGTATCTTTTCGCTCATGTGAATCGCTGAGGGTTGCTATAGATGCATCGTGGTCAGCACCGTTTCTGGGGCAGCGGGACGGCTTTTCCTTCCGTAATGCACATGCTTTCAACAGACTTTTATCGTCGCAAGTGACGGCGTGTCTAGCAACTAGCCAATTTTCATCGCTGCCTTTCGGATTTTGAGCGGTAGTTTCGCTTGCCTTTCCCTCTTTTCATCGCTATCTTTCCCCCGTACTCTTGGGCTTCATTGAAGGAATTTAACCGGCTTCGTTGCCGGTTCTGCCTTATGCTTCATTGAAATAATGACAGTGAGCATAGACCGCCTCCTGTGCATCGAATTGCTGGATGCTGCATTGCATATCCGCTGTGCCCGCCAGGGCTGAGCGCAGTACGCAAGACAATCCAGTTGCACGTCTCACGGGAAAAAGGCTGGCTCACTCCCAGTCGCCAAGTCCACAGCGCTTTGCGCCAACCTGCCATTAGAGCGGGTACGAGAGAGCTATTTCCAATTTGAACGAATAAACAATTGCACTCAGGAGGCAGTCCCCAGATCATGCGACCCAAAAAAATTATTCTCTGCGTTGACGACAACGAACAAGAACTTTCAGTGCTCAAGTTCATGCTGGCGACCAACGGCTACCGCGTAGTTACAGCCAGCAACGGACGTGAGGCCATCGACATCTTTAGCGAGACCCCGGTGGACCTGGTATTAACTGATCATGCAATGCCGCAGATGGACGGATGCCAGTTGGTGGAGCGGCTAAAGCAGATTGCCTCCCATGTACCCATGATCCTGCTGGGCGACCCGCAAAGGATGGGCGGCGAGATGCACGCCGCCGATGCCCTGCTGGCCAAAAAGAACTGCTCGCCCCAGGAGCTGCTGGAGCGCATCAAGATCATGAGCGCCCGCAAGCGCGGCCCCCGTAAAGGTTCGCAGCGTGTTGTTCCCGCTGTGGAACTGGCGGTAGCGTCGTAAAGGCAAGGACAAGGGATTAGGGACTAGGGAACCTCAGAATAAGTCGCCGTTTTGAATGGGCACGGCTTCAGCCGTGCCGCCAAAAGCCGCAAAGTTTCGCGGGCTTTAGCCCCTGAGGGAAGTCGTTCGTGAGCACTGCAGGGTTTATGAGATGACTTCAATTCCCTAGTCCCTGTTCCCTGTTCCCTGTTCCCTCGCTTCTTTCCCCTTGACGACTCTGCAACTGGGTGGAATACTCCCCAACTATACCCGGCCTGGAGGATTTCTTTGTCCTGCCAGCGGGGATTGGCCTTCATATGGATTTGATTGTGCTTCGTCTTCTTTTTGTGGCCCTGCTCGCCGGGGTATGTTATTTCCTTCGCCCTTTTGGAATTCCAACCGGCTGGATGGGCGCGTTCGCCGGTGCTCTCGCGGCCGGCGCGGTCATTGTCTTTGAACTGCGTGTCCGCGCTCTCAGCCTCCGCCGCCTCATTGGCGCCGTTGCTGGTTCCGTGCTTGGCATCTTCGGCGCCGCCCTGTTTTGCCTCGTCCTGCGCTCTGCCCCCCTCAGCACCTCCAGTTCCGCCGTGCTCCAGATCTTCGTCCTGCTCCTCATGACTTACGTCGGCTTGCTCGTCGGCGCCAGCAAGGGCGACCTGCTCAACCCCGCTGCCCTCGGCACCATCTTCGCCAGCGACCGGCCCTTGCGGCGCAGCGCCAAGGTACTCGACACCAGCGTCATCATCGATGGCCGCATCGCCGACATCGCCGAGGCCGGCTTCATCGACGGCATGATGGTCGTGCCGGAGTTCGTCCTGCGCGAGCTGCAAACCGTGGCCGACTCCACCGACGGCTCCAAGCGCCAACGCGGCCGCCGCGGCCTCGACATGCTGCAGCGCATGCAGTCCAACACCGCCATCCAGGTGCAGATCGTCTCCGACGACTTCCCCTCCATCCGCGAAGTGGACCTCAAGTTGCTGGAGCTGGCCAAGAAGTGGGAGGCCAAGGTAGTCACCAACGACTTCAACCTGAACAAGGTCGCCCACCTGCACCATGTCGAAGTGCTCAACATCAACGACCTGGCCAACGCCCTCAGGCCCGTAGTGCTGCCCGGCGAAAAGATGACCGTGCTCATCCAGAAAGAGGGCAAGGAGTTCAACCAGGGCGTGGGTTATCTCGACGACGGCACCATGGTGGTGGTCGATCACGCCCGCAAGCTGATCGGCAAGTCGGTCGACGTTTCCGTCACCAGCGTCCTGCAAACCGCCAGCGGCAAAATGATCTTCGGCAAAATGGAAGAGAACGGCAAAAGCATCGAGCCGGGTCGCCCCGGGCCGGTGGAGATGCCGCGCTGACGCCTGGCAAAACTGCAAAGCCAACAAATACGGATTTGAAAGGGCACGACTTCAGTCGTGCCGTCAATGCAACAAAACCATGGTGGGCTTTAGCCCTTGAGGGATGAATTTATTGATCTCTCTCCGAATCCCTGCCTTTTTCTGCAGCCTGTTTAGCCGTGCCGCCACCCCGCCTGCCGGGTGCCGGGTGCCCCATGTCCCGATTTTGGGACATGGGATAGCACCGATTCCCCCGTCACATCTTGCCATAACATTATTCTGGGTTGACGCCAATTCTCCAACTATTCAATCGAATCCTCGCTCAACCCTGGGCAATCCCCGCCAAAATGCGCCCAGATCAGTCCCTAGTCCCTAGTCTCTAGTCCCTGCCCTCCAATCGCTGCCAGCTTCATCGCCACCTTCAGCGCCTCCATCTTCGCCTCATCTCCCCGCTCCGTCTTCCTCGGCCGAATCCGTATTCCCTCCCTCCGAAGTCCCACCCGCAGAGCATCCAGGAGCGCCTTCCGATACCCGATCGTCTCCAGCCACGGCTTGCGCTCCAGCAACTTCTTCCTCTGTGCCTCTTCCTGCTTCTTTGCTCGCGCCTCATCCCGTTCCGCTTTCTCTTGCGCCGCCATCTCCTCCAGCGACCCCTTGCGCGGCACCAGAGCGTACACCAGCTCGCAATCCAGCCCCTTCGCCGCCTTCCGCAGCGTCGCCAGCATGATCCGCGATTCCATCTCCGACTGCTCCAGCCGGTAAACCTCCCACCGCGCCACGCCCAGCCGCCGCGCTACCTCGTTCACCGGAACCCCCACCGCTTGCCGCACGGCCCGTAGCCACCCGTTCACGCCGCACTTCCCCTTCCGCGCCACCCGAAACCCCAGCAGCTCCTCATCCATCTCCCGCCGCCTTCGCTCCTGAGCCGTCTCGTCCATCATGCCCTCCAGGCCGACATTCGTGAAAAACACGCATTTTGCCCATAGTTGTGTACGCAACTATCTCGCACGCCAATGAAAACATGCATGTTAAGTTTGTTTTGAAAACAGGGAAAAGACACAATCTCCGGTCGGCCCCTCACGTAGAATCAATAACTTACGCGACGCAAACCACCGCTTCCCCGCCGAAAACACCCAAAATATGGCCTATTTGTCCAATATTCTCAAAAACTGCTGTATTTATAAGCAAACACTTTCGCCGCTCGGCAGATGCGCCGCCGTCCGCAAAACAGTGCCCCCGGAACCCCACAGATTCCTCCCAGCTTCACAGGCTTCTGAAAGATCCAATACGGAGGGAGGCGGGGGTTTCAACCCCCGCATAATGCCAATCAAATTCAACGTGGGCTTTAGCCCCTGAGGGATGTTTTCACCGTAGGTGCCCCGGTCAAGAAATAACCAAGAACCGCTGTGCCCCATTCATCCACAGTTTTATCGTGGATGAGTGGGAGACCACGAATCTCAACCGGCAGTTTTTTATCTCCAACCGATTGAAGGCAGGCTGACAAAATTCCGGCCTGCACTATTTCCAAAAAAGCTCTAATACTTCTGCATCTTGGGATCAATCTCATCAGCCCATGCCAGAATCCCGCCGGCAAGATTCACAACTCTGGGATAGCCTTGCTGTTTGAGAAATTCCGCTACGCGCTGCGAGCGAACGCCCGAGCGGCACTGCACAATAATCTCGCGCTCGCGGTCGATCTCTGCCAGGCGATTGGGAACATCGTTCAACGGAATCAGCGTCCCGCCAATCTGCGCGATCCGGTATTCGTAGGGCTCGCGCACGTCGAGGATGAACAGGTCTTCTCCCGCATCCATGCGGCCTTTCAAATCCTTTACCGAAATCTGCGGAATTCCGTTCATCACTTTTTTATCCTCGGGTGTCTCTGGCACAATTCCGCAGAAATGCTGATAGTCGATCAGTTCGGTTACGGTGGGATTCTCACCGCAGACCGGGCAATAAGGATTCTTGCGCAACCGGAGTTCGCGGAAGCGCATGGTCAGCGCATCAACCAGCAACAGGCGGCCGACGAGCGATTCGCCTTTGCCCAGGATGAGCTTGATGACCTCTGTGGCCTGAATGACGCCGATCAGGCCCGGCAATATGCCCAGCACCCCGCCCTCGGCGCAACTCGGCACCAGTCCCGGCGGCGGCGGTTCGGGATAGAGGCAGCGGTAGCAAGGCCCCTCCTTTGTTGCAAAGACGCTGGCCTGCCCCTCGAAACGAAAAATAGATCCGTAGACGTTGGGCTTGCCTGTCAGCACGCAGGCGTCGTTGACCAGGTAGCGGGTGGGAAAGTTGTCCGTGCCGTCGGCCACAATGTCATAGTCCTTCAGAATCTCCATTGCGTTGGCGCTGGTCAGCATCGTCTCGTGCTTCACGATCTGGATCGCCGGATTGAGGGCCGTGAGCTTCTCTTCGGCCGAGTCCAGCTTCTTGCGCCCGATGTCTTTAGTGGAATGGATAATCTGGCGCTGCAAATTGCTCTCGTCCACAACGTCAAAATCCACCAGCCCCAGAGTTCCGACTCCCGCAGCAGTCAGGTAAAAAGCCAGTGGCGAACCCAGTCCCCCGGTGCCCACGCAGAGCACACGCGCGGCCTTCAGCTTTTGCTGGCCCTCCATGCCCACCTCGGGCAAAATCAGGTGGCGCGAATACCGTGATAAATCGCTGGTCGTCAATTCAGGCAATGCCGTGGAACCGTTTGTAGTCGTCATGATCCATTCTCTGGTTGGGAATTCAGTTTTAGTCGATGTCGTGATATTGCGCAGAATGTGTATCAGTCTGGGGCTCTATCCTCGGGCGATAGAGATGTGATGCGAGAATATGTCGGCGGCCGTAACGGTCACGGAATTTCCTTGCTGGGAGTCAGTGCCCGTCCTCTTTGCTTAGATACAGGTTAACAAACGAGCGGCTCCGGGGATGCCGGAGCCGCTGGTGGATTATCGGGTTTGGAGGGCAGAGTCAGTTACTTCTTGCCCTTTTTGGTCTCGGCAGGGGCTTCAACGGTCTTCGGCTTCCAGAAATCAGGATCAGCCTTGGTGAACTCCTCGGGCACATAGCTCTGGGCAGGATTAACCGAGTACAGCTCAAACCGATCAGCGTCGACAGCGGCTTCGCGGAGTTCACGCATCCTGACCTTATCGCTCTCACTCAAAGCGGAAGCAAACTTTGAATCCTCCGCGTTGCTCTTGTCGATATCGGCCAGTGAGTTGTCGCTGGTGAGGAAGATGTAGGAGCCGATCTGTTCGCCGTAGTCAATCCGGTATGCACCCCAGTGATCGGCGGTTCCAACTTTATCCTCAGCGGCAATCCACAGCTTCACCAATTCCTCAAAATCCTTCCCGTGGCCGGGGCGCACATGTAAGATGCGGGCTTCAAGGAAGTGCCCATGAGAGATGTCGGTCCTTACGTGGTAGCTCAGTTCCGGCACGAAGCTGAAGAATAACGTCTTTGTGCTATCTAGCAGTTCGCCGTCGGCCTGATTGAGACGATCAAAATCGGATGCAATGCCTGGTTCTTCAAAGACTTTATTTGCCTTTTCCATAGCTTCATACGAGTCGAAATGAGACAAGTAGATGGCTCGTGTTGGGCCTGACATTGCGTTGAATGCGATGTAATGGATGGGGAAGTGGGCCTTGTTCATGGCCTGAACGAAGGCGCTTTCCGTCTTGTCATGGGCCAGCCCGCCCTTGCCGGGCTTAGTGTATTCCACGACGATCTGCAGGTATTTGGGCGTCGAAACTGCCGCCGCTGATTGATCTTGTGCTGTGACCATCGAACCACCGGACAAAGCGAGGGTGAGTCCCAACAGAATGGGGCTGAACTTGTTCATGTACTAGAACCTCCTTGGTTTGGCTTAGAGTTCGAACGCGAGTGGGAAGCGGGGAATCGGGGAAGCGCGTACGCTCCAAGTATTTGTGATTAAAGCGCCCGGAACGCGGAATGTAAAGGAATTTCTCCGTAATTCCTGAATAATTTGTCAATAATGACATTTAGTTTGCGCATCCGCAAACAAATGTCCCAGGTTGGCAGATAGATGGGCTCTCGTCTATCTCATTTGATGGCAGGGATGGTTCTTCAATTGTTGACTCGAATTCTCTGCTGTTTAAAGCTCATCTCCTCCTCGCTCTCGCCGGCCAGCGGCCATTTCGCAAGGTTACGCAGGTGAATCTTCACTCTTCCTGGAAATTGCGGTCACCGCTCCGAGTATGCGAGATTGGGTATGAGAGATTGCAGTTTCTGGATGATTCTGCCGATTTATCCTCACAGACTGGAAGGCGATCGTGAGCCGAAAACCCCGCAAACCAAGCTTTGATCAGACATTAAAGACGCTGCGCGCGCACTCCTTCGATGTAGCGCCCTCAACCGATGTGACTGGCGGCATTCTCGTGAGCAAGCACGGAGCCGGGGCGGTTCTGCTTGCCTCAACCAAAGGCGAGGCCGTACTGGCCGTTGCCCCCGGAGTGCTGGCTGAGAGCCATGTGGCCCGCCTGCTGGACCGCGGCCATCAGAAGTTCATTAAAACGCCCCAATTTGAAATTCCAGCCACGGCCAGCCAATTGCACGCGATTCACCGGTTCAGCGAGGAGTTGAAGTTGTTGACCGGCGCCATCGATCTCTACAACGAATCGCTGGGAACCATCAGCGACCTTTACGTCTATGACCGCTTGAAGGGCCGTGAAGCCGTACAGCCTGCCTCGCAAAGCCCCTGGGAAGCTGAAGGGCGCTGATCTTCCCCGGAATGTACGCGATGACGGCAATGGAATCGGCAGAGACGGCGGAAGAGCTTGCGCGCGAACAACAAAACCGCCGGACTGCCCCCCGTCATGGTGTGGACGAAGACGCCCGTCTTCTGCTGGTGATTCACGGTTCTACGCTCTCTTGCCGCGTGGTCGATCTCAGCCTGGGCGGTTGCCGTTTGCGCACAAAGGAACGGTTTACGGCCGGGTTCATGGTGCGTGTCGAGGTCAGTTTCAAGGTTCGCGGACTCGCCTTCCGTTTCAGCGGCATCACCCAGTGGACCGATGGCCGGCATCTGGTCGGCATCCGCTTTGTCGATGTGCCCGCGCGGCGCAGGGAAGAGCTGGTCGAGGCGCTCTGCGAGGTCGAGGAAGAGAATGCCGCCAAAGCCGCCGAGAAGCAAGCTGAGGAAGAACATTCCGCTGCTCAGGAGGTCTCTCCGGCTCCGGTTGCATGCCAGGCCGGGCAAAAGCCGCCACTGCCATTCCCGATTCCGAAACCGGCTTCGGCGATTGCCGCAACAACAAAAGCCCCAGTTCTCGCCAAACCCGCCGGGCGCGAACGTCGTGATGCCTCACGGGAAGAGGTTGATACCTCAGCCGTAATCTACCTCATCAAGATTGCATCATTGCTGCATGGGCGCATTCTCGACCTGAGCTTGAGCGGCTGCCGTATTCGCACTGACGAACGATTTCCAGTGGGCATCTACACGCGAGTTGAGACCGAGTTTCGTCTCGAGGGGCTGCCCTTCCGGCTCGGCGGCGTCGTCCAGGCTATCCATGACCGGCAAACAGTGGGCATCCGCTTCCTGGATATGAGCAGCCGCAAACGGGAACAGTTGATGCAGTTAATTGAAGATATCCACGAACTGAGAGACAAAAGATCAGGGAATAAGAAAAGGGAATAAAGCATTTTTCCTGTTAGCATAAAGTGAATTTCTACTTAGCTCCAGGTTGCTGGTCGTTGCAAGAGCCTGTAGCGCCGGCCTCCTGGCTGGCTGTCGCGTGGACCTCCCGGTCCACGCCTCACTCTACATAAACAGGAAAAATGCTGTAGGAGCAGGCCAAACCTTACCGCCTTCGTGCCCGCTCACGTTGCATTTCGCGATAAACCTCGCTCTTGGATTGGCCCAACTCGCGCGCAATGCGCTTGAGAGCCTCCTTTTCGTCCACGCCGCTCTCAGCCTGGAGACGTGCGACCCGGTCGGTAATCCTGATTGGTGATTTGCTTGCATCTTGCAGGGCAACTGGCTGCGCCTCCACCAGAAGGGTAATCTCACCGCGGACGCGATCGCGCCCGGCCAGTTCGCGACGCGCCTCGGCCACTGTACAGCGCAGAAACTCCTCGTGAATCTTTGTCAGCTCGCGAGCCATCACGATATGCAACTCTGCTCCCCAAACGGCTTCCAAATCCGCCAGCGTCTCCAGAATCCGGTGCGGCGCCTCATAGAAGACCAGGGTGCGCGCGGCCTCGTTGCGCTGAACCTCGGCAGCCAGAGCTTCGAGCCGGGTTCGCCGCGCGCCTGCCTTCTCCGGTAGAAAGCCGATGAAGTGAAATTCGTCGGTTGAAAGTCCAGAAGCCACCAGCGCGCTGAGTGCCGCATTGGCGCCGGGAATGGGGATCACCGGCACACCGGCGGCGATGGCTTGCACGGCGAGCCAGCTTCCGGGATCGCTGATACCCGGCATTCCTGCGTCGGAGACAACGGCGATGCGTCCGCCGGCTTTAAGCGCCTCGATCAGTTCGGCGGCACGCTGATGCTCGTTGTGCTGGTGGCAGCTCACCGTGGGGGTGGTGATCTCAAAGTGATTGAGCAGCTTTTGTGTTTGGCGCGTGTCTTCGCAGGCGATCCGGTCCGCGCGGCGGAGCACGTCCAGCGCGCGCAGCGTAATGTCGCCCAGGTTGCCGATGGGAGTAGCCACCAGATAAAGGCCGGGCGAGAGAACATTTTCAGAAATAGAGTGGGGCGTTTGTGTATCGGCGGGCATGGGCACGGTCACTCTCCGGCTCACCAGGCAGCTTCCTAGCGAGCGTCATCGCGGGCGTTTTCGCGTTCCAGTCGGCGCTGCTCCGCCAGCAGCGACATGGCTCCCATCAGGTTCTGCACGCTGACAATGCCAACCACACGCCCGCTGTCGGTGATGGGAATCAGCGACAGCCCGCGGCCGGTCTGAATGCGGCGGATTGTGGTTCCCAGCGTATCTTCTGGTCTCGCCACCTGGAAGGCCTTGGACATGGCCGCCTGCACGTAGCCGTTGCCGTCGCTGCGCAGCGCATCCACAATGCGCTGGCGGCTGATGATGCCCACCAGTTGCGGGCCGCGCACCACAGGAAAATCCTCCTGCAGCGAGTGGACGCAGCGTGACAGCGCGTCGGCCAGCGTGTCAGAGGGCGAGAGGGTGGCAAAATCGGTGAGCATCACCTCGCGCATATGCACCGTGTCCACCACCGACTGAAAAAAGACGCCCTGGTCCTCAATCTGCGCGCCGATCATGATGAAGAAACCGGCGATGACCAGCCAGTAATCGTGCAGGAACATGCCGCCCGCCATGGCTCCCAGCGCCAGCACCTGGCCCATCCCGACAGCCATGCGTCCGGCGGGAGCGAGGCCGTGCTTGCGGGCAAAGCTGCCCCGCAGAAGCCGTCCGCCGTCCAGGGGGTACGCCGGCAGCAGGTGCAAAATCCCCAGTCCAGCCTGCATCCATACCATGCTGCGCACCAGCCAGTGAGCGGAAATCCACGGCTGGGCAAAAAGTTTGATATCGCCGCTGGCCCCCAAAAACGCCGCGGCCAGCATCAAAGCCGTGGCCAGGTTCGCCAGCGGACCGGCCAATGCTAAAGCAAATTGCCCGCCTCCCTGGCCTGAACCCTCCTGGCTCTCCGGGTCGGCGTAAGCAAACAATCCGCCGATGGGCAACAGTAGAATGGCGCGAAGCCGCAATCCCAGCCAAGCCGCAACCAGCAGCCTCGACGTTTCCCGCACCACCACCGCAGACACCAGCACTAAAAACAACCCCAGGCCGCGCGCAACTCCGTCCGAGCCGCTCAACACCAGGCAAAGGACCGCCAGAAGAGGAAAAAAGGCATGGACGCGCAACTCGACGCCCATCCATCGGCCCAGCGGAATTGACCATCCACGCATACAAATTGATTGTAGAGGGTCGGCCCCCCGCCTCGGCATGATTCAGGTATGCTGGTTTGCGATGCGTATCATTGCCGGATCGCTCCGTTCCCGAACGCTCACTGCTCCGCCGGGCTTTGCCACCCGGCCCACCAGCGACCGCTTGCGCGAAACCCTCTTCAATGTGCTGGCGCCCCGCATTCAGAGCGCGGCCTTTCTGGATCTCTATGCCGGTTCGGGCGCGGTGGGCATTGAGGCGCTCAGCCGCGGAGCTGCTCAAGTAGATTTCGTCGAGCGGGCTCCGGCGGCGCTCAAGGTTCTGCATGGCAATCTCGAACGGCTGGGCCTCGCCACTCCGGGGAAGGCAGCAGGATTCAGAATTCATCCCGTCAGCGCAGGCGCGTTTCTCCGCCGCGCCGCTGCTGCGCAAAAGCCAGAACGGCACGAAGTGCTTCGAGAACAGTACGATGTACTTTTTCTCGATCCCCCCTGGGATGCCGCTGAGGAATACGCGGCGACTCTGGGACTGTTAGGCAACTCTGCCGCCGGGCTGCTCGCCGAGGGAGCCCTGGTCATCGCCGAGCATCGCCGCAAGGAGAAACTCGAAGACCGCTATGACCTGCTGGAACGCACCCGCCTGCTCGAACAGGGTGATGCCGCGCTGAGCTTTTATGCGGTGGCTTGCTCTCCCGCGCTTGAGCCTCTTGAGGTTAGAACCGGTTAGAGTGTGGTGTATGAGAAACCTGCCGGGTGCCCCAGATCCGGATTTTCGGACCTGGGCCCAGCACGAAGACAGGATAGGTGAAACTGACTAAGTGCTTACTCGTAGAGAGGAACACTGTTTTTCGTCGTTGTGATGATCCTCTTTCCTTTGAGGACCTTGACTTTTCGTGCAGGAGGCATCGATGGATTCGCTGGATAGTTGGTGCCATCGAACGAGAGCACAGCCGCATTTCCGTCCGGTCCACCCCCTCCTGCTACCCATACCCCGATGTCCGGATGCCCGTTTTTCATGGAAGGCAAGAGATAAATAGGTAATTGCACGATTGTTACATCGCCGATTACTTTGAAGGAGGCCTGAAAGGGTTCTACGATGAGCATGGTACATCCACCGGTTACACCGCACCATCCCTGTCCAGAGATGTAAACTATTTCCTCTTCGCCCGCATCAGCTTCTGTCTTCACAGAGACAACGGTGATTCGCATCGTCTCTTGAGGAACTCCAGGCCCAAGATTCAAATAGTTTCTGATAAATGCTTTCAGTGCCTCACTGGGTCTATTTGAGGAGGCATCTCCCTGTTGTCCAAATGAAACCCCGACGGGTATTGCAACTCCCAGGACGGCCATCATCAGAGCACGTGTAACAAATTTCGTTCTCATTTCTTCTCCGATTCTGACTGTCGGGTGCCCCAGGTCCGGATTTTCGGACCTGGGGCACCTGGCACGAAGACAGGATAGGTGAAACTGACTAAGTGCTTACTCATAGAGAGGAACACTGTTTTTCGTCGATGTGATGATCTTCTTTCCTTCAACGCCCTTGACTTTTCGTGCAGGAGGCAGCCCTGAATTATCAGGATAGTTTGTACCATTGAACGAGAGCACAGCCTCATATGGAACCTCAATGCCCCCTCCTGCTACGATTACACCGATGTCCGGATGCCCGTTTTCCATGGTATGCAAGAGACAAATAGGCAGTTGCACTCCGGGCTCTCTGCCGAGCACTTTGAAGGAGGACTGGAAGGGTTCTACGATGAGCATGGTGCATCCACTAGTGCCGCACCACCACTCACCAGAGACGTAAACTACTAGCTCCTCACCCGCTTCAGCTTCTGTCTTCACAGAGACAACGGTGATTCGCATCGTCTCTTGAGGAACTCCAGGCCCGAGATTCAAATAGTTTCTGATAAATGATTTAAGTGCCTCACTGGGTCTATTTGAGGAGGCATTGTCATGTTGTCCGAAGGCAGCTCCGAAGGGCATGGCAACGCCCAAAAGGACCATCCACAGAACACGAGTAACAAATTGCATTTTCATATTATTCTCCGATTATGACTGCATCCTTCTCGCGATGAAACTGCGAGAAGGATGCAGCAACCGGGCCCCGCACGAAGACCGGATAGGTGAAACTGACTAAGCGCTTACTCGTAGAGTGGAATGCTATTGTCTGTCGTTGTGATGATCTTCTTTCCTTTGATGCCATTGACTGGTTGTGCAGGAGGCGTCGACAAATTATCTGAATAGGTCGCGGAATAGTTTGTACCATCGAACGAGACCACAGCCTCATATCCAGGCTGAATGCCCCCGCCTTGTACCCATACCCCGATGTCCGGATGCCTGTGTTTCCTGGAAGGCAAGAGACGAATAGGTAATTGCACGATTGTCACTCTGCCGAGCACTTTGAAGGAAGACTGGAAGGGTTCTAGGATGAGCATCATACATCCACCGGTACCGCACCACGACCCCTGAGGCCCAGAGACGTAAACTACTAACTCCTCACCCGCTTCAGCTTCTGTCTTCACAGAGACAACAGTGATTTGCGTCGTCTCTTCAAGACGAGCTTCTTGGCGAGGATTCAAGTAGCTGCGGAGGAATGCTTTCAGCGCCTCACTTGGTCTATCTGAGGAGGCATCGCCCTGTTGTCCGAAGGCATTTCCGATGGGCATGGCAACGCCCAAAAGGACCATCCACAAAAAACTTGCAGCAAATCGCATTTTCATATTCTTCTCCGATTCCGACTGTTCACAGTCAAGCTGATACTGCATTGACGATTGACTAAGGCTGCTGGAAGCACGACATCAAGCCCACGACATTACTTCCATAATTTCCATGGATTCCTCCCGGCGCTGTTCCCACATCAATCGTGTTCGGATTTCCACTTATTCCTGTATTAGGGTCGGTGCCGATGTTATAAGAAGCAGCAGTCGCTTGCATCAGTTGATCCGGCGTAAACGCAGGGAACTCGTTCGACAAGATGTTCTCATTATTCGAGAGCATATTTGCCGCGTAGTTCGCTGCGAAAGTGAGATCGAAGGCTTGTGCCTTCGTAACACCGGGTTGATTTGTCAACTGGAAGACACCCATTCCAGGTCCATTTTTTCCGTTCGGCAGCTTCTCCTGAACATTCTCGAACCCGGTTTCCCGCACGCCAATCGCAGCCAGGAGCGCAGTATCGATGTCGTGGGCCTCGGCAGCAGCCTGCAACACACTCCATGCATTCATGGCTCTTGTGATAGCCGCTTCATCCTTATTTGCGGTCGAGAGAGCAGTCTGGCATGTGTCGCTGAGTATCTGCGCCGTTGCAGTTCCCGTGTTAGGGGCAGTGCCCACTGTGACGGTGGCCGTTTCGGTGGGGGCGCTGGCGGCGGGAGAAACGGAGGATAAGGTAATTTTCGTCTTGCTGTCGACTGTCACGCCAGATACCATAACCTCGCTTCCATCCGGCGTGGTTATGTTGACCGGTGTCGCGGGACAATCCGCGGTTGCCTTATCCGCTGTTATGAAGCCGGTTCCTCTGATGATGACTTTGTCGTAGGTTTTTCCCGCGAACCATGTGCTGGGCTTCATGGATGTGATGGATGGAGCGGGGCTCCCCACGATCTGTACCGGGTACCCGCCGGCTTGTTCGTAGTTGTTCTCAACCCAGAGACCACCCGATCCGGTTGGTTCGCAGGCCGGGAGTGTTATGGTGGCCGTGATCTCCGCCTGATTGACGACTTTGATGTTGGTTGCCTCCACGTACATTCCGGAAGCCTGATTAAATACACTGACCTGCCATATGTCTACGAAGCAGGATCCCGTGATGGTGATGTCGTTAGAATTTCCCGCCACCAAGGGGGTGATGGGGGATACGGAGTCGATATGTGGTGACTCACAATCTTGTGCGTGGCAGAATGTTGCGGAAATCAGCAATAAAAGCGTGGCGGCGTAGGGGAGTGGCCATCCAATTG
>Ga0224559_1000888_pt1 | contig 17583 bp, 17 predicted proteins | sample 714S33034metaG_FD_180676 | JGI IMG/M metagenome (GOLD analysis project Ga0224559, IMG submission 180676) | Peat soil microbial communities from Stordalen Mire, Sweden - 717 S3 30-34 | ecosystem: Environmental > Terrestrial > Soil > Wetlands > Peat | place: Sweden: Norrbotten County, Stordalen... | reverse complement strand
AGGTTGGTCCTGCGCGCCGGACGGCTCTTGCCGTCCGGGTCAATTCGCCCGCGCCCGCACAATGCCTTGCGAACGGGGCGCGGCGCATTTATCCACATGATTTGCCGCAAGAACAGTGATGCTCCGCGCCGAAATTCTCCAATTCCGGAGTTCCAGCGTTAGGGTTGTCGAAAGTGAAGCCCGCTCCTTCGAGGGAGGATGAAAAGCCCACTGTGGTTCCAGCCAGAAGCGTCATCGAGTCGGGGTCGACGAAAACGCGAAGGTCGCGGATCTCCACCACGACGTCATCGGCCTGCGGTTCATCTTCGAGGCTCATCGCATATCGCGGTCGGGCGCATCCATTGCTCTCGGCGGAGAGGCGCAGCCCGAACCCGGGCTTTCCCGCCCGGTCGATGGCGCCATGAACGGCGGTTACAGCTTCGCGTGTTAAGATAATCATGATCGAGAGTCCTTATGCTGGTCAAATTGGGAGGCGCTCGACGTGGGGGCCCGGGGGGCCTCGACGGGTCATGCGGTCGTCACAACATTCTCCTGCGCGCGCGCGTAGAAATCGGCGATCGCGGTCTCTATGAATTCGTAAGCATATTCATCGACCGGTTTTATTCCCGCCGCCGCCAACGCATCCTTCGGGCAATGTCCGATCTTGGCGCAGAATACGGCGTCTACGCCCGCCAGCGCCGTCACGACCGAAGTCAACATGATCTCCTCGCCGAAGCCGCCCTGACAATAATTGTCGTCGAGCTTGCGATGACCGACGAAGCGAACGCCGGCGTGGTCGACTTCATAGACCTGAAACTCCCGCGCATGACCGAAGTGCTGGTTGATTCGACCTTCCCCTTTTGTGGCGACTGCGATGAGAGCTGGCTTGCCAGCGGTCGCGCTCGCGAGGACAGCCGGAATATTTGCTTTCGCGTTCTGATGCGCGCCGCGTTGTTCCGCCACATGATCGCGGTAGGCGTCGCGCAGCGTGGGATCGAAGTCGATCGCATCGGGCAATAGATCGAGCTTGAACTCCTGGCCGCGATCTTCGCCAAGCATGCCGACCGCATCGGCGCGGCATTGACGGCAATGGCGCATGAGCTTCGCGCCGCCTTCACAGGCGTCCTGAGTTGCTTTCAGCTCCTGCGGAGTTGGCCCGCGCTGGCCGTTCAGGCCGTAAAAGGTCCCATGCGCCGGATCGGAGATCAGCGGCATGATGTTATGAAGAAAGGCGCCCCGCGCCTTGACCTCACGATTGACCTGCGTCAGATGCGCGTCGTTGACCCCCGGAATCATCACCGAGTTGATTTTTACGAGGACCTTCCGCGCGGACAGCATTTCGAGGCCGAGCATCTGCCGTTCGTGCAGAATGCGCGCCGCCTCCGATCCGGAATAGCGCTTGTTGCGGTAGAAGATCCACGGATAGATCCGAACGCCAATTTCGGGATCGACCATATTGATGGTGATCGTGACATGATCGATATTCATGTCCACGATTTCATCGACGTGATCCGGCAGCGAGAGCCCATTCGTCGAAAGGCAAAGCTTCAGATCGGTGTGGCTTTTTGCAACCTGATCGAATGTCGCTTTGGTATGGCGCCAATCGTAAAGAGCATCGCCCGGTCCTGCGATTCCAAGGACCGATAGCTGCGGCACGCTCTTTGCGACCGCGAGAACCTTTCGGGCGCCCTGGTCGGGCGTCAGCCGCTCGGAGACGACGCCGGGGCGGCTCTCGTTGGCGCAATCATATTTTCTGTTGCAGTAGTTGCACTGGATGTTGCACGCGGGCGCGACGGCGACGTGCATGCGAGCGAAATAATGATGCGCTTCCTCCGAGTAACATGGATGGTCCTTGACCTTCTCCCAGATTTCCGGATCGAGATCATCGGCGCCTGCGCTCGAGCCGCAACTCGACGACGCGCAGCCGCCTGTTGTTTCTAGCTGTGGCGGTGCGTCCGTTCGCATCGGCTGAAGCAGGGCGTCGAAAGGAATAAAGCTCAGTCCCATTTCCGCTGACCCTTGTGTTGCCGGCTTGGCGCTGCACTGCAACGATGGCGCCATCGGTTTGGCGGGCTCTGGAAGTCGCGCATCAGCCCGCAGGTGCCAGAGTAGGTCGCTATGCGGCGGTGGGGGCACCGCACCGACGCGTACATTTTTGATGTCGTTTCGTACGTCGAAGTGCCGTTTGGGGCGAAGCTTCGTTTGACGCCCGCGAGGATTGACCAGCGCGGATTATGCTGCGCGGCGGCTGGCGGCGCGAAGGAGGAGATCCTTCGGTTTTGAGTGGCCGCCCGGATTATTCAAAGCGTAAATGCAGAGGTGAACCCGTCGACCAGTCGAGCCGCCATGTCAGCTGGCGACGCGCACGGGCGCGGCTCGGCGACGCCAGCCGGTTACGGGATGCGCTCCTTTTTTCCACAACATCGCGGAGAGGCACCCATCATTTTGACAGGCAAAATCGCAGGCGTCTATCTGGTCGCCTTGCGCCATCGTCGCCGCGCGGAAAATGCAGTTCTGGAGTTCGCGGATGTTGCCGGGGAATCTGCAGCGTTTGAGCACCGGAATCGCCGTCGGCGCAATTGTCATGTTGGATTTTTGTTCGGCGTTGAAGCGCCGTAGAAATTCATTGGCGAGGCGCATCAGGTCGCCTTTGCGCTCGCGCAGCGATGGCGCGAGAATTTGCACGACATTGATGCGATAATAGAGGTCGGGCCGGAACAGGCCGCGCTTGACGAGATCCTCGAGGTTCCTGTTCGTCGCGCACACGAACCGAACGTCAACTTTGATGTGGCGGGTCCCGCCGATCCTTATGATCTCGCCTACCTCCAGAACGCTGACGAGCCGGGCCTGGAAGGCCATGGAGATGTCGCCGATTTCGTCGAGAAAAAGCGTGCCGCCGTCGGCGAGTTCGAAACGTCCCTTGCGCGTCGCCATGGCGCCTGTGAAGGCGCCTCGCTCGTGGCCAAATAGCTCCGATTCCAATGTGGCCTCGGGCAGGGCCGCGCAATTCAGCTTGATGAAAGGCTTCGCATGTCGCGTGGAAAGACTGTGGATCGCCGCGGCGAACAACTCCTTTCCTGTGCCGGTTTCGCCGCGCAGGAGCACCGTCGCGCGGCTTTTCGCGACGATCTGAAGTTTCGTGACGACGGCGCGCATTGCGGGGCTGTCGCCGACGATTCCCTTCAAGGCGCGGTCTTTTGGCTTTGATGAGCGTGGACGCTCGCTTCCCCGGAGGCGTGCGTTGGCCCGAACCGATGTGCCGCGCTCTCGCACGGTGCGTTTTTGCAAACGCAGCGTCTGGCTCACGAGATGAGCGACCATCGTCAGAAAGCGGATGTCGCGATCGAAGCGGATCGTCGCCGCGTTTTTGAATGGGCGTTCGGCGGTGAGAGTCCCGACGACATCGTCACCATGCTTTATCGGAACGCCGATGAGAGAAAATGGCCTGTCGTCCCGTGCTCTCCAGGCCGAAGAAACTGAATCCTTGAACAAGGGGGATGCGTGCGCGTTTTCGACGACCAGCGGCGTCTTTGTCGCGATGATCTGTTGGATGGCGGGGAGCGGTATGCGAGCGGGGTGGAGTTTGACGTTGTTCTCCGACCATCCAGAGCCGATTGCGACATTAGGCGCGCCGGTTTCGTCGAGCAGCGAGAAAAGCCCGCCCCGCATGTCGAGATGGCTCGACATCAGCGCAAGCATCGCGGAGAGGATGATTTCCAGGCGATCGTTGGAGGCCAGCAGTTTCGAAATTTCGTAGATGCCGCCAAGAGTAATGTCGTTGGCGTCGATGGCCGGCGCCGCCGAGAGGCCCGGCGGGAACATCGGATATTGGCCCATCGCCTTCGCCCTCGGCCCTTATGATTGGCAGGGGACAACCATGACTGGCGTGTCCAGCACTTCCATCAGCTTCCGGCGCGCGCCGCCAAGGGTCTGGCCGGCGAGCGCGCAGGAAAGACACTGGCCGGAGAGCCGCACTTCGACGCGACTCCACTTCACCGCCACCAGTTCAAGGTCGCCGCCGTCGCGCTGCACGGTCGGACGCAGCGTCTCTATCGTCGAGGCGATCAGGCGCAGGCGTTGGTCTTCGGTCATGCTTTGAATTCCTCCTGCCATGCGCCTCAATCGCGCGGTCAGAAATGGTCAATCCAATTCGTCGACGGAGCTGAGTAGCTTGTGGCTGGCCTCGCCGCCGTCGCCGTCCCCCGCCTGTGACGCAGGAGCCTCAGATTTCGCGCGTTCGACCCAGGCGAGGCCGCCATAGACCAGCGCCAGGCTCACCTCGTTCAAAAGATCGAGAATGTCGTGGCCGCTGTCGACAATGATCGGCTGTATGCCGGTCGCCATCAACCTGCGGATCGACGAAGCCCCGATCGAGGCGGCGTAAACCGCCCGGCAGTCTTTTACGAAATCGAGCTTGGCGAGAACCTTGTCTTCCGGCGCTCCGGTGAGGCCGCTGCGTCCGCTTTCGCCAACGTGCTCGGCCTTGACGAAGGTCCCGACGCCGACGAGATCAGCGCGTCCGGGGGCGACGTCGTAAATGACGAGGCTTTCGGCGCCGCCGAAATGCAGGTTGACCGTGGCTCTGTCGTTGGAGGCGAATGCTACTCTCAACATGGCGCATCGCTCCTGCGCTCGTCGTCGCGGGGCGTTCCTTGCCAGTAGCGCGAGCGGTAAGGACGGATTTCCTGGTAGTGGGCGCTAAGCAGATTGGCGGCCTCGAAGATGATCTGGCGGCTCCCGCCATAGCCAATCCATGTCTTCGCGTGAGCGCCATAAGAGTCATAGATCGGGAACCCCGCCCTGAGCAGCGCCGTCCCCAATCGCGCGGCGATCTCGACGCCGTGCGAGTTGGCGACGATCATTTCAGCGCCGCGCTCGCGGGCGAGCCATTCGAGATCCTCGAGATCGCCGATCACGACGCTTTCGATCGGCATCCGCGCGAGATGATCCGCCCGCGCCGACGCGACGGCGGCGACGATGTCGGCGCCCATTCCCGTCAGGAAGCGGACGAGCGCGGCGAGATTGTCGGCGTCGCCGGCTACGGCGACGCGCGCGCCGCTGAACTGGAACTCGCAATCGACCATGGCGTCCTGCAGCCGGGCGCGGGCGCGCTCGACGCTGGGGGGGACGCAGCAGACGGCGATTTCGGCCAGCGTTTGCGTGAAGGCGTCGCATTCGTCGAGGCCCATCAGGCCGGCGAAGCGATAATCGGGAATTCCTGTCTTCTTGTGCAAAGCGTCGGCGGCGCGCCCGACCGAATGGCCGATGACCAGTGTGGCGGCGGAATCCGCCATGGCGGCGATGGCGGCGCGCGTCGTTCCGCCAAAGGTGAGCGTCGAATATCCGGCCTCGATCAAATGGCCGTCGAGAGAATCGCCGATGTCGGGCAGCACGATGGGCGTGAGGCCGAACGCGGCGATCCAATCGGTCAGCGCGTCGATGTCGCCCGGCGTCAACATCGCCGACGCCAGCACATTGACCTGGCGCGGGCGCCGCGCCTGCGATGGCGCGGGGACGAGGGCGCCGACGATGGCCTCCAGCGCCGCCGCGAAGCCTGTTTCGAGGCATCCGAGGGCGTCGGTGGCGCTGACCGGGATCACGGCCACATTGTCATATTGGGGGAAACTCTTGCGGAAGGCCGAGATGGTGCTTGGAACGTCGGCCCCCTGCATTTCCGACAGGCCGGTAGTGATCAATCCGATCACGGCCGGTTTGTTCCTGGCGCAGATTGTCGAGAGTGCTTCAACCACATCGCCGTCGGAGCCGAGCACCGTGGTGGTCTGATCCATGGCTGTCGTCTGCAGCGGAATTGGTTCATGGAAATGACGCATGAAGAACAGCTTGTTGAAGGCGGCGCAACCGCGTGCGCCATGTTCGAGAGGCATGGCGTCTGCGAGGCCGAGAAAGGCGAGCGAGGCGCCGATGGGCTGGCTGGCTTTCAGCGGATTCACCGAGAGCGCCTTGGCCGGGAGGATGATTTCCGTCATGACGGCGCGCCTCAAGCCGCTCGCCGCCGCAGCCAGGCGGGGCGGCGGCTGACCTGATCCCACACTGGCGAATGAACGGCGCGGTCGAGATTTCGGGCGAGTTCAATGAGGCCGTCATATCCGGCGTAGCCGATGGAGCGGACGTGATCGATGTCGAGGAAAGGAATGCGCGACTTCAGGGTCGGATAGATATAGCGATCGCCCGCTATCATGATGTCGGCCGCACATTCGTGAAAGGCCGCGATGAGCGCGGTCTGGTCATTGTCCGATATCATGCGCGCATCCGGCCCCATCAGGGCGCGGATGCGGGCCTTGTCTTCCTCGGTCGACTTCTCCGTCCCGGTGGCGACGACGACCATGCCGAGATCCTGCATGGCCGACACGACCGACCAGGACTTGTAGCCGCCGGTGAAGATGAGCACGCGCTTGCCGGCGAGGCGTTGGCGCAACGGCGCCAGCGCCGCCTCGACTTTAGCTTCCTCGCGGGCGATCATCGCTTCCGCGCGTGTGCAGAGATCGACGTCGCCGAGCAGCCGGGCAAAATCGCGGAACGCCTGCGAGGTGTCGGCGACGCCGTAAAAACTCCCCTCGAAGAAGGGGATGGCGTAATCGTCCTGCAGCTTGCGCGCGACATGCAGCATGGCCTTTGAGCACACCACCATATTGGCTTGCGCGCGGTGCATGGTCTGCACCTCGCGAAAACGCGAATCGCCGGAGAAGCTGCAGAGAATTCGTAGCCCAAGTTCGTCGAACAGCGGCGCGACGTTCCAGAACTCGCCGCCGACGTTCCATTCGCCGATCAGATTGACGTCATGGGTCGTAATTCCAATGCGCTCGGCCAAGGCGGGCGGCGGCGCCGGCTCGCGGGAGCCGATTACATGCTTGTAGATGACGTCGCCCGCGATGCGGTTGCCGAGATTCTTGTTTCCGTAAAAGCCTGCGCAGTCGACGGGCACGACCGGCACGCCAAAGCGTTCCGCCGCAGCCTTCGCGACCGCATCGATGTCGTCGCCGTTGAGGCCGGGAACGCAGGTGTTGTAGACGAACACGGCCGCAGGATGATGCGTCTCCACCGCCTGACGAATGGCGCGGAAAAGACGCTTCTCTCCGCGTCCCATGATGACGTCCATTTCGCTGAGATCGGTCGTCATCCCGAAGCGATAGGTGTCGGCGCCGCTGGAGCGCGTGCCGCGATTGTCCCAGGAGGATCCGGCGCAGCCGATCGGACCATGCACCACATGGGCGACGTCCGCGATCGGCAGCAAGGCATTGCGGGCGCCGTCGAAGCAGCAGCCGCCCTGGGTCGCGCCGGGCTGCGGTTTGGCGCAGCCGGACTTTGCCTTTCCATTGTGGGCGCAGGCCGGCTCGTTCGTCAGGGCGAGGATCTCTTCGGGCTTCATATCCGTCTCCACCGGCTGCGATGACCGCTATCGTGAATAGCAATCGACGGGCCACCCGATCGGTCGGAGCGGAAACCAGCGCGCCTCGTGGGGAAGCGGCAGGTCGCTATCTGATTGCGCGCCAAAATTTGTTCATGCTCGGCCTCTCGCCCCGCATTTCGTACATTTGCGTACGAAGCCCGGGCGGCTCTTTTGTAATCATCAAAAGCCGCGATATCGGGCATTTAAAGCAATATCTCATATAATATAGCAGAAGGGATCATGCGCATCGGCTCTGGCGCTTAAATTGCTTAAAGTTTCGATCGAGCCAATTTCGGGGACATCGCAATGAGCGCGCACGAAATGGTGATCTTCGAGATCGACGATTTCGTCGAAGATTTCACCCATTGCTTCACCGGCGAATGCCGTGTGAACGTGCTGCCGGTTCTGTTCCAGATCAGCCAGATCATCACCGACGATGAGGATCTCGCAACTTCGCTTGGCATCGTTCTCAAGGTGATGCAGCAGCGGCTGAAAATGCAGCGCGGAATGGTGACCCTCTTGGATCGCGAGTCCAACAGGGTCTTCATTCAGCAAAGCTTTGGCCTCGAGGAGGACCAGAAAACACAGGGCAATTATTCGCTGGAGAATGGAATCTCGGGCAAGGTCGTCGAGTCCGGCAAGGCGATGATGGCGCCGCAGCGCCGCAACGCCGCCGGCCGGCGCGAGCGCGCGGCAGATTCGGACGACGGGTCGTCCACCAGTGCATCTTTTCTCTGCGTTCCAATCATTCACGCGAAGAAAGTTCTGGGAACCATCAGCGCCGAGCGTGGCTATTACAATCGGCGTCTCCTGAAACAGGATGTCGAGCTCTTGGCGACAATCGCGTCGATGATCGCGCCGGCGGTCGAGCTGTATCTTCTGGAGCATGTCGACAAGGCGCGGCTGGAGAATGAGAACCGCAATCTGAAGCACGCGCTGAAGGAGCGATTCAAGCCATCGAACATTATCGGCAATTCTAAGCCGATGCTGGAAGTATATGATTTGATCCGCAAGGTCGCCGGCGTGAAGGCGACCGTGCTGATCCTCGGCGAGAGCGGCGTCGGCAAGGAACTGGTCGCCAACGCGATCCACTACAATAGCACGGCCGCGGATGGGCCTTTCGTCAAGTTCAACTGCGCCGCTTTGCCCGAGAGCATCGTCGAAAGCGAATTGTTCGGCCACGAGAAAGGCGCCTTTACCGGCGCCGTCGCCATGCGCAAGGGCCGTTTCGAACTGGCTGACGGCGGCTCCATCTTCCTCGATGAGATCGGCGAACTCAGTTTGCAGATGCAGGCGAAGCTGCTGCGGGTGTTGCAGGAGAAGACCTTCGAACGGGTCGGTGGCAGCCGGCCCGTCAAGGTCGACCTGCGCATCATCGCCGCCACCAACCGCAACCTCCTCGACATGGTGGCGAAGGGAACCTTCCGCGAAGATTTATATTACCGGCTCAACGTCTTTCCGATGACCATCCCGCCGCTACGGGAGCGCGGCAGCGACGTCATCCTGCTGGCGGATCACTTCGTCGCCCGCAACAGCGCCGAGACGGGAAAGGAAGTGAAGCGCATCTCGACCCCGGCGCTTAATATGCTGATGGTCTATCACTGGCCCGGCAACGTGCGGGAGCTGGAGAATGTGATCGAGCGCTCCGTCATCCTGTCCGAAGATGGTGTTATTCACGGCTACAATCTACCGCCTTCGTTACAAACCTCGGCGGAGACGGGGACCGCTTTCGGCTGCGGCCTCGACGCGAAAATAGAAGCAGTCGAATATGAGATGATCGTCGAGGCGCTGAAGACGCACCAGGGCAATATGACGGAGGCCGCCAAGGAGCTGGGCCTGACGCGGCGCATTCTCGGCCTCAGGATGGAGAAGCACTCCATCAGCTACAAGACGTTTCGCAGGCCAGAGCCTGTCCGGTAAGGGAGAACTCCGTGGAAACCGCAAACCAGCAATATCATCTGATCCTGGCCGACATCGCCATGGCGGCGGCGATCAAGACCTATGATCGCGATTACGAGCCCGCCGCCGGCGGCGCGGCCTATCATCCAGGCAGCATCCGCGATGGTTGGCTCGGACGAACCTCGGACGGTGGTTTGCGCAGACATGTGACCGCCATGGCCACCGCGGGGGTGGCATCGCTCGCGGGAATGCCGCCCGAACGACTCGGCAGCGCAGCTGCGGCCTATGGCGTCCCGCTGGACCCGGACCTCGTCTCGCGGATCGCGGAGCATTTCTCGGCCAAGCGCGACGCTGTTCTCACCTATCGGCGGTAACGCTGGAAAAAGGCGGGCCGGCTTCTGAAGCCGGCCCGCACTTTCACATCGGCGTAATGCCATGTTCCTTATAGACCTCGTCCTGGGCCTGTCTGAACTCGGGCATCGTAAAATCATAGCCCATGGTTTTGACGAGGGCCCAGTTGGCCGCCTCGTCCTCGCTGTTGTCGTTGAGGACGCGCCGAAACGCCTCGTCTTCGCGCATGCGTTTGATATAGGCGACCGCGGATTCCACCGACATTCTTCCCTCCTGAATTTGACGCTACAAGCGCTGTTACCCCTCGATGACGGGCGGGGGTGAACCCAAATCACTGAACGGACGCCTGCTGCACCAGTTCGATGTGGTGGCCGTCCGGATCCTCGATGAAAGCGACGATATTTTCGCCGTGCCGCTGGCCTCGCGGCGGTCGCGGCATGGGGACGCCGGCCGCCGCAAGCCGATCGCAGAGCGCCGAGATGCCGCGGACCTCGATCGCGATGTGGCCAAAGGCGTCGCCCTTGACGTAGGGCTCTTCACGCGCCCAGTTGAAGACGAGCTCAAGAGCCATCTGCCCGAAGCCTTCGCCATAGCCGAGATAGGCCTGGGAAAACTGGTTCTTCTTGTGATCGCGGCGCTCAAGCAGGCGCATGCCAAGCAAACGCGTGTAGAAATCCAGGGACCGATCGATGTCGTTCACCCGCAGCATTGCGTGCGCGAGGCGAAAATTGGTCGAATCTATCGCCGCGCACGGACCCGCCGCCGTCTTCGCCGCTAACATCTTCGCCGCATAAGCTTCTGCGAGCGCGGCGTCGACCGCCTTGCCGACGTGGAGGTCGCTCGCCTCAATGCCGGCGCCGGCGAGTTTTTCCTGCGGTGCGACGCCAATCTTGGCGACCAGCAGGATGCTGCAGTCCGACAACATGCGGCAGATTGTATCGCGCGCATCCTGGTCGCCCTGCGCATGGCTGGCGACATCGCGGCGCTCGATCAGAACGGGGCCGCCAGCGCCGACGTCGAACACCAGAAACTCGTCGCTCTGGCCGAAATGCCTGTCAATTTTGGTTCCGTCCCGGCTGGAGACAGCGATCCTCAGCGCGCCAGTCGCTGGCGTGGTCGCCGCGGGCGCCTTTTCGATGGTGTCTTGCTGCATGCGTGCGTTCTCCGGCGGTCGGCCTGATGAGGCCGCGTTCGAAGTTGGGGTCGCAACCGTCGTGCCAGAGGGCGGCGCCTCGGCCGCCGCCCCGGCAAAGACGCGGTGCATCGGCTGGGCGCACGCGTAGGAACTCTTTATTCGGCCAATCGTACGGATCGGAACGCGCGCCTCCGCTAAACGGCGGCCCTCCGCTCGGAAACAACAATCCCCAGCCCCGCGCCAACGCTGGCACGCTTGATGCGATAATAGGGCGAGCCCTCGTTCAAAACTACCGGCTGTTCAGCGCCGCGACTGCGGTAAATCTTTCGCCTCGCCAACTGGGGAGAGTCACCTATGCCTATGGTCCTGCTTGAATGCGACAAAGCGATTCCCGAACGGGAAAAGCACATCTATCTGAAGGTGGAGGGCGAGGATACGCGCGATTTCCTCCCGGTCTCGAACGCGGCGACCATTCCCGGGACGCTGTCGGAGCGCGGCTGCGCCTTTTGCGGCGCTAAGCTCGTCATCGGCGGCGTGCTGAAAGACACTATCCAGATGATTCACGGCCCTATCGGCTGCGCCTATGACACGTGGCACACAAAGCGCTATCCGACCGACAATGGCCACTTCAACATGAAATATGTGTGGTCGACCGATATGAAGGAAAGCCACATCGTCTTCGGCGGTGAGAAGCGCCTCGAGAAGTCGATCAACGAAGCCTTCGACGAAATGCCAGAGATCAAGCGCATGTTCGTCTACACTACATGCCCGACCGCCCTGATCGGCGACGACATCAAGGCGGTGGCGAAGAAGGTGATGGCCGAGCGTCCCGACGTCGACATTTTCACCGTCGAATGCCCCGGCTTCGCCGGCGTCTCGCAGTCGAAGGGTCATCACGTCCTCAATATCGGCTGGATCAACGACAAGGTTGGCACGCTCGAGCCGGAGATCACCAGCGAATACACGATGAATTTCATCGGCGATTTCAACATCCAGGGCGATACGCAGCTCCTGCAGCAATATTGGGATCGTCTCGGCATCCAGGTGATAGCCCATTTCACCGGCAACGGCACATATGACGCGCTGCGCGGTATGCATCGCGCGCAGCTCAATGTCGTCAATTGCGCCCGCTCTTCGGCCTATATCGCCAATGAGCTGAAGAAGCAGTACGGCATCCCCCGCCTCGACATCGACTCCTGGGGCTTCAACTACATGGCCGAAGGCATCCGCAAGATCTGCGCCTTCTTCGGCATCGAGGATCGCGGCGAAGCCCTGATCGCGGATGAATACGCCAAGTGGAAGCCAAAGCTCGATTGGTACAAGGAACGGCTGAAAGGCGCCAAGATGGCGATCTGGACCGGCGGCCCCCGGTTGTGGCACTGGACCAAGGCGGTCGAGGATGATCTCGGCGTGCAGGTCGTCGCGATGTCGTCGAAATTCGGCCACCAGGAAGATTTCGAGAAAGTCATCGCGCGGGGCCAGAACGGCACCTATTACATCGATGACGGTAACGAACTCGAATTTTTCGAGATCATCGATCGCGTGCGCCCGGACGTCATCTTTACCGGCCCTCGCGTCGGCGAGTTGGTGAAGAAGCTGCACATCCCCTACGTCAACGGCCACGGCTATCACAACGGCCCCTATATGGGCTTCGAGGGATTCGTCAATCTCGCCCGCGACATGTACAACGCCGTGCACAACCCGCTCCTGAAGCTTGCGGCCACCGACATACGCGGAAACGTCCAGCCCGTAATTGCGGAGGCCGCGGAATGACGACGGAAAAGCTCGATCAACTCTTCGCCTATGTCGAGGAGCGCTGCCTCTGGCAGTTCAGCTCGCGGACCTGGGACCGCGAGGAAAATATCGGCGGCGTCATCGCCGCCGCGGCCTGTCTTTTGACCGGGGAGCAGCCGAAGGCCGAGACGGGAAGCGAGCGCCTGTTTTACGCGGAGGCCAAAACCATGGTCGGCGACCTCAAGGCGCGACTGTCCTGGATCGAGGGCGCGGACCCCGCCGAGATCAAGGCGTTGATGAAGTCCCTGACGGAGAAGCTGCTCGACGTGACCATCGTCCGCTCCAAGAATCGCGAATTGAACCACTCGCTTTATTGAAAGCCTGACTGCGGTTCGTCGCGCCTGCGACGGGCCGCCTCCCCCAAACAAGAGGAAGCCCGCCATGGGTTGCGAAGTCACCACCAAGGAAAGGGCAGGCATCATCAATCCGATGTATGACTGTCAGCCCGCCGGGGCCCAATACGCCGGCATTGGAATAAGGGATTCGATCCCGCTCGTCCACGGCGGTCAGGGCTGCTCGATGTTCGTGCGCTTGCTGTTCGCCCAGCATTTCAAGGAGAACTTCGACATCGCCTCGACCTCCTTGCATGAGGACTCGGCGGTGTTCGGCGGACATCAGCGCATTCAGGACGGCGTCATGACGCTCGCCCGGCGCTATCCGAAGCTGCGCGTCATTCCGGTGCTCACCACCTGCTCGACTGAGATCATCGGCGATGACGTTGAAGGAAATATCAACGTCTGCAACAAGATGCTCAAGCAGGAGTTCCCGGATCGCAAGGTCTATGTGGTTCCGGTCCACACGCCGAGTTTCAAAAACAGCCAGGTGGGCGGCTATTCGGAATGCGTGCTGTCCGTCTTCAAGACCATCGCAACCGACAAGGTTGAGCCGACCGGCAAAATCAACATCTTCCCCGGCTGGGTCAATCCGGGCGACGTGGTGCTTCTCAAGCGCTATTTGCGCGAGATGGGCGTCGAAGCTACGATTTTCATGGACACTGAAGATTTCGACTCGCCGATGCTGCCCGATAAGTCGATCCACACCCATGGCAGGACAACGGTCGAGGACATCGCCGCATCGACAGGCGCGATCGCTTCCGTCGCACTCGCGCGCTATGAGGGCGCAAGCGCCGCGGAATTTCTGCAAAGCGATTTCGACGTTCCGGCCCATATCGTGCTGACGCCCTATGGCATCGGCAACACCGACGCCATGCTGCGCAAGATCTCGGAGATCACCGGCAAAGCGATCCCGGATTCGCTCGTCGCGGAGCGCGGCGTCGCGCTCGACGCCCTGCAGGATCTTGCGCATATGTTCTTCGCTGACAAGCGGGTCGCCCTTTTCGGACATCCGGATCTGGTGATCGGTCTCGCCGAGTTCTGCCTCGAAGTGGAGCTTAAGCCGGTTCTTCTCCTGCTCGGCGACGACAACACCAAATACAAGCGCGACCCGCGCATTCTCGAAATGAAGAAAAAAGTCGACTGGGACATGGAGATCGTCTGCAACGCCGATCTCTGGGAGCTTGAGAAGCGGGCCAAGGATCCAGACCACAAGATTGATCTGATCCTCGGACATTCCAAGGGCCGCTATGTGGCGATCGACAATAATATACCGATGACGCGCGTCGGCTTCCCGACTTTCGACCGCGCCGGCCTCTATCGTCACCCGACGATGGGCTACCAAGGCGCGATGCTGCTGGGCGAAGCCATCGCCAACAGCATGTTCGCCCATATGGAGTACACTAAGGATCGCGAATGGATCCTCAACACCTGGTGATTGAAGCGACTGGAGCGGGGGAAGCCTCGCTCCGTCCGCCGAGGCGCGCCGCCGGAGTTCAGGGAGCCATGACGCTCGTCAACGATCTCGTCAACGATCTCGTCAACGATCTCGCCGCCGGGTCGAGAAGCCGGCTGTCGCTGCCTGAGTACCGGCAGATTGAACTCTATTCCAAACGCAAGAGTCTGAGCTTCGCCGAGGCGGAGCCTGGCTGCGAGGCGCCGCTTTCGCTGATCAGCGGCGTCTGTCGCGCCTTTTTCATCCTTGACGCCTATCTTGCCGCCGCGCACCAGCCGACCGACGGCGAGACGTCGTGGCGGCGTTACCTCGGTCTGCCGCGGGCCGGCGCGACGCAAAAGGCGGTCGCCGAAATCTACCGAATCCTGCGGGTGGCGCGAACCGTCGTCTTCCATTCGCAGGGCCATGTCGAAATGGCGGATGGAATCGTCAAGATCAACGGAGCCGTCAACCGGGTGGCGTTGTCGCTCGAATTGACTCCGGCGGGCCTCACGCTGCTGGAGTCAGCGGTCGCCTATTATCTTGGTTCTCTGCGCGAACCCTATTCAGACGCCTATGTCGAAGCGATGCTGACGCAATATTATTTCGACATCGTCGCCGAGATCCGGCGTTTTCACGACGAGGACCGCATCCTCTATCAGTTTCGCCGCAAATTCTTTTTCAACAGGCATTTCCGTTTCGACTGCGACAATCCGAAGACGCAGTTCGATGATGGCGCGCTCGTCTTCGAGATCGGCGCGGCGCACGAGAATTCCGCGCTCTACCCGATCGACTTCTACGTCGAAGTGGGAAGCGAGCTTCACATCATTCCGGTTGAGGCGCTTTCGAAGGGCCTGCTGCCGTTGACTGATCTCGACAAATGGCGCGTTCGCGGCGCCGACGCCAACATGTTGCCGGCCGACTTCCGGCTGCGCTTTGGCCGCGAGGTCATGGTCGTCGGCCAACCGATGACCTGAGGCCGGTCGCCGAAAAACTCGGAACAGAGGACGAACCCATGGACGCACCGCATCTTCGCATCGCCGTTACTTCGAATAGCCTGATCCAGCTCGACGCCAATTTCGTCGGCGCCAAGCAGGTCGTGTTCTACGACGTCGCCCGGGATTCCTCGGAATTCGTCGACGTCGTTCATTTCCGTCCCGGCGGCAAGAAGGGGCCAGGCGGCGGCCAGGGCAAGGCGGGTGGCGGCTGCGCCATGGATGACATGGGCAATGATGACGGGACGGGACGCGACCCCTTGACCGAGCGGGTGGAAGCGTTGAAAGGATGCTCGGTGTTGTTCACGCTCGGCCTCAGCGATCTCGCCGCCGTGCGGGTCCACAATGAGAAGGTGTTTCCTGTCAAGAGCGAACGCGTGCGCGACATCGAAGAGGTGATAGCCAGTTTGCAACGTCTCATGAACGGCGTCGTCCCGCCTTTGTGGATGCGTCGGTTCATGCGCGGCGTCGACGGCAAGCCGATGGCGCTCGACGAACAGGAAATCTGAATTGGCGGGAGTTTCCCCTCCCTTCTTGCGGCGCGCAGGCGCGCGCGGCGCGAGCGTCAGGCTTTTCTTAGCAGGCGCGCGCGGATATGGGCGCCGATCAGGTTGATCGCGGTCACGAGGCCGAGCAGCACGATGATCAGCGCCGACGCCTCCCGATATTCGAACAGGTGGAAGGCGGTGACGATCTCGAGGCCGAGTCCTCCGGCGCCGACGAGGCCAAGCGTCGTCGCGGCGCGCAGATTATGCTCCCATCGATAGACGGCGACATCGACCAGCCGCGGCAGGATCTGCGGCAGCACCGAAAAGCGCAGCACGCCGAGCCGCGACACCCCGCAGCTGCGCAGCGCGTCGCCGGGGCCGGGATCGACATGCTCCATGGTTTCAGCGAAAAACTTGCCGATCATGCCGGTGGAATGGCTGGCGAGGGCGAGGATGCCGGGGAGGGGCCCAAAGCCCACCGCCGCCACGAAGATCACGCCCCAGATCAGGCCGGGGATCGAGCGTAAAATGCTCAGGAACAGACGCGCTGTTCCGCCGAGCCATGGTTGCGGGGCGATGTTGCGCGCCGCAATGGCTCCAAGCGGCAAGGCTGCGAGGATGCCAAGTACGGTGCCGGCAATGCTCATCGACAGCGTTTCAAGCAGCGGTTGACCCCATTTGGCCCAGCGGCTGAAATCCGGCGGCGTGGCGTCGGCGGCGAGTTGCAGTATGGTCGGCAACGCATCGGCGTAGCGCCGCGGATCGAATGCGCCGGCATAGACGAAGGCCGAACCGATCGCGGCCGCGGCGGCAATCGTCGTGAGGATCGCGTTCAGCGACCGGCGCCGGTCATCGGCGAGTATGACCGACAGGTCGGGACGAATGGCCTGTTGCGTCATTGCGTGGCCGGTACGGCGTCTGGGTTCGCCGCCTGAATCGCCGCGATCCAGCCGCGCACGCGATCGACGTCCGAATCGACGCATGGGATGAAGGCCTCGGCGCGGAAGACTTTCAACGCCTCTGGATCGTCGACATGGATGAAGGCCTCGCGGATTTCCTCTCGGAACGCCGGGTCGAGGCCCTCGCGAAAGGTCCACATATATTCCGGGATCGCGGGCGAGGCCGCCAGCACGCGAACGGTTTTCGGGTCGATCTTCCCTTCCTTCAAAAGCCGGTCGTAAATCGGTTTTGACAGGCCGCCGGCGGCGACCTTGTGGTTGGCGACGGCGAGGGCGACGGCGTCATGGGCGCCGAGCACCCGCAATGTGTAATCGCGCCCGGAGACCAGGCCAGCTTCCAGCAGCTGATAGCGCGGAACCCAGGTGCCCGAGGTCGAGGCGGGATCGCCGAAGGCGACCTCGGAGCCCTTGAGATCGGTGAGCGATTTCGCCGGACTGTCGGCCGGGACGATGACGACAGCCTGGAAGGTTGGACCGACCACCGCATGCGAGGGCCGCGCAAACGGTTCCAGCTTCGCGCGGCGGCTGCGGAGAATATAGGTGACGGGGCCAAGATAGGCGATGTCGAGCCGGCCGAAACGCAATGCTTCGCCGGTCGCCGCGTAATTGGCGCCGACCACGAGTTCGACCGGCAGGCCGAGCCGCTTTTCGAGATAGGTGCGCAGCGGTTCATTGAGCCGCATGACGGTCGGAGCGGATTCGCCGGGCAGCAGTCCGACAACCAGTTTTTCGGGGCGCGTCGGAGCGGTTACAGGCGCGGCCCCTTGCGCGGCTTCCTCCGCCGAGGCGCCGCCAGCGCTCCAGAAAG
>Ga0224559_1000886_pt1 | contig 17602 bp, 12 predicted proteins | sample 714S33034metaG_FD_180676 | JGI IMG/M metagenome (GOLD analysis project Ga0224559, IMG submission 180676) | Peat soil microbial communities from Stordalen Mire, Sweden - 717 S3 30-34 | ecosystem: Environmental > Terrestrial > Soil > Wetlands > Peat | place: Sweden: Norrbotten County, Stordalen... | reverse complement strand
TGATATAATCAAAGAATATTATCTCCGTAACCTCACACTGAAATACTTGTCTGGGAGGAATTTGTAAATAATTGTGACAGAGTGACAGAGTGACAAATGGGAAAAATCATTTTTTATTTCCTTTATAGAACTCTGTGTCTCCTTTGTGAGACTCTATAATGACTTTTTATGTAATAATTCAGCCTAATGCCTTTTATAATATAAATTCCTAATTCCAGATTCTAACTCCTAATTCCAGATTCAAAATAATTCCCATATGATCAGGATTTTGAATGCAATTAAAATTATTTAAAACCTTTGCATTGTTATGTCATTATTATTATTATATTTGTAGCTCATTTAAAACTCTCATCCATGGCTATATCATTTAAGAATGTGATTACCAGAATGTACTCCGGAAGGGTTGGAGATATTGTTCTCAGGAATTACGGCGGTAAATCGGTTATGGCAAAGCGACCTGACTGCTCAAAAGTGGTTAAGAGCGAGGCACAGCTGGAGAATCAGAAAAGGTTTGCGAAGGCGGTCAAAATTAGCAAGGCGGTTAAGAATGATCCTCAACGGAGTAAGGATTACAGCGAAAAGAAAAAGAAGATGAAGTATAAGGATGTCTATCATGCAGCGATGTCCGATTGTTTAACCAAACCGAAGATACAGAAAGTCGATTTAACCACCTACAGAGGGCAACAGGGGAACGTGATCAGAATTTCAGCCTGGGATAAGTTCAGGGTTGAGACCGTTAGTGTAATGATATTGAATAAGATGGGTCAGCTTATTGAGAAAGGCCCGGCTGTTGCCAGGATGTATTCTGGAAACCGGGAATGGGATTATATAGCGACAGTTGAGAATGTTGACTATAAATCTTGCCGGATACTTATTCAAGTCAAAGATCGTCCAGGCAATGTAGTTGAGGCGGAGGTTGATATTGGAGGCACATAGGAAGTCACCAAAACTCCCCTCGCCCAACGGGAGAGGGGCTGGGGGTGAGGGGCACATTCCGAATTAAAATTTCCAACATTATTTCTTTGAAAGTCAATTTTCTGGCAGGGAAAAGGTATGCCCGGGCGGGAAATTTCAGTGTTAATTCAGCTTATTTTTCCGGGGTTTTTAATGTTTATGGCAGAGCGAACCATGCTTATTTGGTCGTCGGCTTGTAATTAGTCTTAAGATGAATCCAGAACGAATAAAGAACGAAGGAAGAACGAAGGAATACTATAGTTTCAGTGAAAGAAGGGCGAAGGAAGAAAGGAGAAAAATAGGGGTTTGAAAGGATTTTTATTGATAGATAGCGACCCGTCCCTATTTCTTCCCGCCTCATGAAATTTACGTAAAGAAAATCGAGGAGCGAGCGTAAAGAATTTCGGGCTGTCTGAGGAACGAAGTGACGAGTTCCCGAAATTTAGCGAACGACGCTGATTTTTAGTAAATTTCGTGCAGCGGGAAAAGGAGTTTTCTTTCGTTATTTCTTTTGATCCGGCAAAAGAAATAACATTCTGTTCCAAAATCAGAAATAACTATAAAAATATTGCAAGATAAAGAGAAGATTGTAGGGACAGGTCGCAACCTACCCCATCAACAACCATGACGTACACACCACCCGTCACGCGTGACCATGGTATTTTATTTTAGATGGATATGAAAAAGTCTTAAAAATAATGCGACCTTTATATCCTGAACAGAAAACTACATTCATTTGATATTTTATGATGCGGATTGGCATACTCTCTGATACTCACTCATTTATTCATCCCCGTATTTCCGAATTCTTCAAAGATTGTGATGAAATCTGGCATGCCGGGGATATAGGAGATTATAAATCCGCGGAAACATTGAGTAAGTTTAAGCCACTGAGGGCTGTTTATGGAAATATCGATGGAGGGGACATCAGGAGGGTATTTCCAAAAGACCTGGTGTTTACTGTTGAACGGGTGAAGGTCGTGATGACCCACATCGGCGGATATCCGGGATATTATGATAAACATGCCATTGAGCTGATTACCAAAGAGAAGCCGAAAGTGTTTGTAACAGGACATTCGCATATCCTCAAGATAATGTATGATAAGCGATATAACTTACTGTATATCAATCCCGGAGCTGCAGGAAAATATGGCTTTCATAAATCCATCACATTGGTTAGATTTGTGATAGAAGGAGATCAGATGAAAGAGATGGAAATTCTTGACATAGAAAGATATATAAATGAAAATATAAAGGAATAATGGCAGGATTTCTTGAAAAAACGGCTGACTATCTTTACAAGAAGTACGGGGATAAGATCTCCGATCTCTGCATTGTTCTTCCGAACCGCAGGGCAGGACTGTTTCTTCAGAAATATATTGGAAAGAACCTGGGTAAAACGATCTGGTCACCCACAATCTTTTCCATCGAAGATTTCCTCATCAACATTTCAGGCCTGCGAATTTGCGATCCTGTTCAGGTCTTATTCGAATTGTACGAGATCCACAAATCGCTGGAGCTTCAGAATGCTCAGCCCTTTGATGAGTTTACCAGCTGGGCACAACAGCTATTGGGTGATTTCAATGAGATTGACAGCTATCTGGTGAATTCAAAAGAGCTCTTTTCCTTTCTGAATGAGGCCAAGGCACTTTCACTCTGGAATCTTGATAATAAGCCTCTTACTGATTTTGAGAAACAGTACCTTCATTTTTTCAAATCCTTATTTACTTATCATGAACAGTTGAGTTCAAGGCTTTTAGCTTCCAATCTTGCCTATCCGGGACTTTTATTCAGAACCATCGCTGAAAAGATGGGGGAATTCAACGAAAAGATACCCTGGGAGAGGATTATTTTTACAGGTTTCAATGCATTGACAAAGGCAGAAGAAGTCATCATTGACAGCCTGGCTTCATCCGGTAAAGCTGAATTGTTGTGGGATGCCGATGTTTATTATATGGAGGATGAGAAACAGGAGGCCGGCTTTTTTCTCAGGAATTGGAAGAAAAAATGGAAAAACCAACCCTTTAACTGGATAGAAAAGGATTTTGAAGCATCATCTGCAAAAATCAATATTGTCGGAGTCCCCTTGCATGTGGGACAGGCAAAACTTTGCGGTGAAATATTAAATGATCAACTACTTAAGGATCAGCCTGCCGAGAACACGGCTGTCGTCCTGATGGATGAGCAAATGCTTTTGCCGCTCCTCAACTCACTGCCTCCGGTTGTCAAAGATCTGAATATAACCATGGGGCTGCCTCTCAGGCAAACTCCTGTTTTTGATCTCTTTGATTCAATTTTCAGGATGCATGAAAATACATCGAAATTCGAGAGATCTGGCAGGGGAAATAAAGAGAAGTTTTATTACCGTGACATTCTGAAAGTCCTTCAACATCCTTATGCAGCCAAGATGGCAGGAGCTTTATTGAAGGGGAACGCGTTTATTCTTGAAGATCTGATCGTTAAAATACGGACCGGCAATTATGTCTTTCTGACCAAAGAAGACCTGGTTCAGGCAGGTACAGGTATTTTCTCGGGAAGTCTGGGGTTTTTAGAGCCCGTATTCGACTCCTGGAAAGAGCCGTCGAAGATAATTGAATGTCTTCGCAAGATCATTGGTTCTTTAAGAGATGGGTATATAGCTGGAAAAGAAGATGGTAAAGGGTCAGGATCTGCCCGCATTGAAATTGAGTTCCTTTATGCATTCTCAAAGATAATCTATCGGCTTTCGACTTTGATGGAAAAGTATGATGCCATCAAGGACCTGAAGATGTTTCATTCCCTGTTCAGCCAGCTTGCGGGCCTGACCTCCTTACCCTTCTATGGCGAGCCGTTAAAAGGCATACAGATCATGGGAATGCTGGAAACTCGAACCCTCGACTTCGACAATCTCATTCTTCTCTCGGTTAATGAGGACCTGATCCCCAGCAGTAAAACTTCGCAATCATTCATCCCGTTTGATATTCGAAGGCATTTTCATCTTCCGACTTACCAGCATAAGAACTCGATCTATGCATATCATTTTTACCGGCTGATACAAAGGGCAAAGAATATCAATATTCTATACAATACTGAGAGCGATGAAATGGGTGGCGGAGAAAAAAGCAGGTTTGTAAAGCAGATCCAGCTTGAATTGCGGAAATATAATCCGGCTATCGAAATCAAAGAGGAGATTCTGGTGACATCCCCTCTTAAGACATCACATCAGGCTGAAATTCAGGTTCCTAAGACAGGAAGTGTAGTCGAGATGCTAATGCGAAAGGCTGAGACGGGTTTTTCACCCACTGCCTTGAATAGTTATATCCAATGTTCACTTAAATTTTATCTGCAGGATCTTCTTGGATTGCGGGAGGATAAGGAGATGGAGGAGACGATTGATTCCCAGGTCATGGGGCTGGCGATTCATGAAACGTTGGAAAAACTATACCAGCCATACAAGGGCTTGCCTTTGGAGAGAGAATCCATTGACAATATGCTGACAATTTACCAGGCTATTCTGAATGAAGCATTTAAGAAGAAATTCAAAGGCTCAGATATAGCTTATGGCAGAAACCTTCTGCTGGTAAGAGTGGCGACTATCCTTGTTAAGAAGTTCCTGGAAAAAGAAAAAAAAGTAATTGCTGATTTGAAGTCCGAAGGGAAGAATATCATCGTGACTTACCTGGAAAAATTCCAGGCAGGCGGGATTACAATTGAAACAGGGGATAAAATATTGGATATCAAACTTAAAGGGTTCATAGACAGGATAGATAAGGTAGGGGAGGAATGGAAGATCATCGATTATAAAAGCGGAACTGTTAACCCTTCAACTTTGAAATTCTCCGATTGGGATGAACTCAGAGATGACCCGGATCTGTCTAAGATCGTTCAGTTATATACCTATGCATTGCTTTTCAGGAATGAAAGAAATGATAAGAATAGTAAAATCAGTGCCGGAGTCATTTCATTGAGGAAGCTGAATGAAGGATTTATGCAGGTGCCCTCCATTTCATCTGGTGATCAAAATGAATTCTTCATTGAAGAGGATGATCTTGAGGCGTTTACGAACATTTTAAAAGAAATCCTGGAAGAAATTTATGATTTCAATATTCCCTTTAAACAGACAGAAGATATCAAGAGGTGCGAAAACTGCGATTTTGTAACTATTTGTACCCGTTGAGGTCTCATTCTGAGAACACTACGGCTTCATAAGTATAGATGTCCGCATCCTTCCAGCCATCCCAACCCAGTCCTGCTTTATCCCGCGAGCAATGGCCCAGAAAATCTTCTTTGGTCCATCCCGTTTCATTTGCCACCTGGGGAAGAAAAGTCCCTGAGCGATATCCTTTCTTGATATAGATTCCATGCTTTCCCAGGACGATTTCATCGATGGAATGGATTCTTTTCAAAGGAGAAAGAACGGAGATCTCAATGGAAATTTTCCCAACCTCAGTTGGATCAACCCGGGGAAAGCGATTATCCTCTGTGGACGAGGCAATTGCCATTTGCTGAACGACCTTGTAAAGCGGATCCTGTGACGTGAACAGGCCTACGCAGCCGCGAAGTGCCTTATCCTCTGTAAGTGTGACAAATGCGCCTGAAGGAGTTTTGATTGTCTCAGAAAATCCAGCGGTATTAATTTCAGGAGTCTTGTTGGAGCGAATATATTGCTCTAAGGTGGTTCGGGCTATTTTCAGGAGATCCTTCTTGTCTTTGGGAGTGAGATTAAAATTCTTGGATTCGGGTTCTGCTTTTTCTTTCTTTGAAACCGCAATCGACCAATATCCCACTACCTGGCCCTTGTCTTTGTATTTTGTGTCACCTGAATTCTGGTAATAGATTGGAGTCAATGAAATTGCAGGGTCGTCTTCTGTCATGTAAAGCAATGTCAGCACTGAAGTCCATCCACAGAGACTGGTAGCCAGGTTCGTCACATTTTTATCTTCATTTGCTTTTAAAGTTGTCAGCAACCGGTCGGGCTTGTTAGTAAGAATGGCATCGCAGGTGTTTTTATCCACGACAATGGCATCATCATAAGGAGGATAATGTGAGAAATCGCTGCTGATCACAAACAGGTTATTACCAGTCATATAAGGCCTTAATGCACGGGCAATTTTCCTGCATGACTCAGGCGACTGTGTTCCCAGGATGATCGGGACCAGGTTAAAGCTTTTTTTCAGGTGATACTGAAGAAAAGGTACCTGATCTTCAACACAATGCTCTTTCAATTCAGCTTCAGGGTGATAAGAGAAGACTGCATTTTCTTTGATCAGCTTGTTTGCAAGGTCGATGTTGACTTTCACTTTTCCCAGCGGGGTTTGGTAGTTCCCGATGTTGTAAATGGAAGCTCCCATAAAAGATACATAGTGGCTTGATCCTATGATAAATACGTTATCATATTGCTTATCAGGATCCAGTTGGTTATAACTGCTGGCTGCTACAACTCCTGAGAATTCATAGCCGGCATGAGGACAAATAATTGCAATTACGTTTTTAGCGGTTGCGGGTTTTGCATTAGAAAAAAGATCTCCCAGCATTGCGCGTAAAGCTGATGGATCGGAGGGGTAAAAACTTCCGGCAACTGCCATGGGTCTGTCGACCAGGGCGGGGATCGTTTTGTTGTCCTGGGAATGGCACCCTGTTTCAGCCAGAAGCAATATTGTTACAAGCCAAAGCCAGAATTGAATCTTTTGCATATTTTTTATAAATTTGGACTGCTGTACAAAGTTAATATTTCATGATCAGATTTGAACATTCACTTAGGATTTCTTTATTTACCCTGGGGTTTTCAGCTCTTGCCACGCAAATATTCCTGATACGAGAGTGTTTTTCCGTTCTTAATGGTAATGAGCTGATTATCGGGATAGTCCTTACCAACTGGATGCTACTTACGGGTGCCGGCGCATTTCTGGGAAGGTTCTTTGTAAAGATGAAAGGAAAGGTGCCTTTCCTGATGTTCCTCCAGTTCCTTTTTGCCTTACTTCCAATCCTGATGCTGTTAAAACTCGATCTTTGGAAAGCCATCTCTCTTCCAACAGGCAGTGTTCCCGGGCTTATACCTGTCATTCGTTCCATGTTTCTTTTTCAACTGCCCTTTTGTCTTGTAAATGGATTTCTGTTTATTGCATATGTTCACACATTATCCGATCTGACAAAGAAGAATGTTTCTTCCAGAGCTTATGCCCTCGAATCCATCGGGGGAATGTTTGCGGGATTACTGGTTAATCTCTTTGTTCTGAAGTTTTCGGGAATGTATAATGGGCTCCATCTCCTGCTCATTATTAACATGCTAAGCTGCATAATTTTTTCGATGACATGTGGCATCCGCAACCTGAGGGTCATCATGATTCCTGTTTGTTTGATTTTTATGTCACTTCTTTTTTTTACTGATCTTGATTCTTATACAGGTAAGCTTTTTTATCCTGGGCAGCATCTTATTTTTCACCAAAATACTCCTTATGGGAAACTTGCGGTGACTATGAATGCCAGGCAGTTGAATTATTTTGAGAACGGATTACTGCTATTTTCCTCTAATAATGAGATTGTTAATGAGGAATCAGTTCACTTTGCCATGATCCAGCATCCAAGCCCGAAAAATGTCCTGTTGATCTCCGGGGGAATATCAGGGACAATAAATGAAATTCTCAAGTATCATCCTTTACGTATTGATTATGTGGAACTTGATCCGGGGCTGATCAGGCTCGGACAGAAATACTCAAAGATCCTTAGCAATGAGAGGATTCATGTTATTAACGGAGATGCAAGACGTTTTATCAGGCAGACCCTGGAAAAATATGATGTAGTCCTTGTTAATCTTCCGGAACCTTCAACACTTCTGATCAATCGTTTTTATTCCACAGAATTTTTAACTGAGCTTCGAAAAGTTCTGAACCCGGGAGCTGTTCTTTGTGAAAGTTTGCCTACCACCTCAGATTATGTGAGCAAGTCTGCTGCCAGAACAAACTCGACTCTGGTCAGGACGATGAAGTCTCATTTCCGGAATGTTTTGGTTCTGCCCGGACAAAAAAATTACTTTGTTGCTTCGGACAGCAGTCTGACAAGGGATATTACAGAACTGATTACAAAACGCGGAATATCAACTTTATATGTGAATTCCTATTACCTTGATGAAGAGGCTTTAAAGGAGCGAAGTGATTACATTCAAAGAAACCTGGATACAAAGGCTGAAGTCAACAGTGATTTCAGACCCGTGGCCTTTTTCCAGCAGATTCATTACTGGACAACCATGTTTGACTGGAATGCTCTTGCTGTGGGATTACTGGCAATTTTCGTGATCCTGCTCGTAATTTTTAGTCTGAACCGGATCAGTGCCGGTCTTTTCACGGGAGGATTTACGGCATCATCTCTTGAGTTACTGATAGTCATCTCATTCCAGGTCATCTACGGATATGTTTTCCTGGCGACCGGCATCATTATTGCTGTTTTCATGACCGGGCTTTTCCTTGGCGCCCAATTATTTCACCGGATCATACCTTTCCCTGATCCCAAAAGATATATTCATATTCAACTATGTATTGCTTTATTCTCACTGGGATTTCCTTTCATTATCCTGGGCATGAATTTGCCGGGAATCCCCGTTATTATTATACAAATAATTTTTATCCTGCTGACGCTTTTACTTTCCTTTATTACCGGACTTGAGTTTTCGGCAGCATCGGTATTGGGGGGTAAAGAGGTGACGCAGAGAATGTCTCTCAATTATTCTGCTGATCTATTCGGATCAGCAATCGGAGCTATTGTAACGACCCTTTTATTGCTTCCATTTCTCGGACTGGTTGGATCATGCCTGGTAATGGTTTTTCTGAATTTTTTAAGTGCAGGTTTTCTTCATTTAAAGTTGAAAAAAGTGTAACTTTATGGTCGGAAAACTGATGATTTTTTAATCAAAGGGTCAGATTCAAGGGTTTTACTTACATCATGGCAAGAAAAATATCCAAAAGGGATTTTTTAAGATATAGTATACTTGGGCTTGGGGCGACTGCAGTCAGTTCAGGCACTGCAAGGACATTGGCCAAGGGTATGATCAACAGTGAAAGTGAAGCTGCCGCTGGACCGGTAGCCGATCTGGGTAAATATACTCATGAATCGCCATATTATATCCAGACCGCAAGGGGCGTAAAATGCCAGATTTGTCCCAATAACTGTGTACTAAAAGAAGGCCAGGAGACCCTTTGCCGCACCCATGTAGTAAAAGATGGAAAACTTTATTCCATAGCTTACGGAAATCCTTGTTCTGTGCACGTGGACCCGATTGAAAAGAAACCTTTGTTTCATTACCTGCCGTCCTCACACAGTTTTTCAATAGCGACTGCAGGCTGTACGTTTGCCTGTCTCAACTGTCAGAATTGGGAGATCTCGCAGGAGAGTCCAAGAAAGACAGCCAACATTGACCTGATGCCGTCAAAAGTGATGGAGGAGGCAGTTCAGAATGGCTGCAGGTCAGTTGCTTATACGTATGCTGAGCCCATTGCATTTTACGAGTATATGTATGACAGTGCAAGATTTGTCAGGGCAAGAGGATTGAAGAACATCTTGGTTTCCAATGGGTTCATTAATGAAAAACCATTGCGGGATCTCTGCAAATACCTTGATGCATCGAGTATCAATCTGAAGGGGTTTAATGAAGAGATATATGAGAAGCTGAATGGTGGCTCTTTGCAACCTGTGCTGAATTCATTAAAGATACTCAAAGAAGAAGGTGTTTGGCTTGAAATTATTAACCTTGTAGTTCCCGGCTGGACGGACAAACCAGATATGATCACGGAAATGTGTGATTGGCTTGCAAAATCAGGATTCCAGGATACGCCTCTCTCTTTTAGCAGATTCTTTCCTCTATACAAGCTTAAGGACCTTCCTTATACTCCAATTGATATATTGGAGAAAGCCAGGGAAATTGCACTAAAAGCAGGAATAAAGTTTGTGTATATCGGGAACGTCCCGGGATCTTCAGCAGAAAATACTTACTGTCCAAATTGTAAAAAGGTAGTTATTGAGCGTAAAGGCTTTACGATCCTCAACAATTATATCAAGGACTCAGCCTGCAAATATTGCGGGACAAAGATTCCGGGCGTCTGGAATTAAGCGGGATCTATTTTCTTCTTCCGCTCCATACATCAAGATATATCGGTAAATGGTCTGAGAATCCCCCTAAGTATTTAGGACCGGAATATGTTCTGAAAGGTTTTCCGCCGAAATAATGCTCGTCCTCCTGTATGAGATTGGCGGATCGGTAGATATATACTGACTGAGGAGAAGTTTGCAAGCCTGTACCAGAAAGCAAAATATTTCCTGAAACTATGAATTGATCAATAATTGTCCATTTCCCCTGGTATTTATAAGTTCCATAATTCATTTTATGCATCAACGGGAGCATCAAATCAACCAGGCTTTCCGATGAAGTTTGATCTGAATATTCCTTCGCTTTCAATTCGACGTTTATTGCCGGCTGGTCAGGTTCATCATTAAAATCGCCCATAATAATAATGTGTGGATTTTTTTGTTTTTGTTGAAGGGTATCAATTGCGGAGCGCAGTGTCCTGGCGACGATAGTACGTTTTGAAATACTTTCTGTAAAGCCCCCCAGGCGGGAAGGCCAATGGTTCACAAAAAAGTGTACTGTATCGGTTTTAAACAATACTCCTTTAACATAAAGTATGTCCCTGGTATGCATGATGGAATCAGGAGTCAGATAAATACTGATTTTTCTCGAAAAGAGAATGTTGAATAGTAATGGCCGGTAGAGGAGAGCCACATCTATTCCACGGATATCAGCCGATTCATAATGAATGAACTTGTATTTGTATTTCATGAGGGGAGTTTCAAATATCATTTTATTCAGTACATACCGGTCATCGACTTCGCAGATGCCGATCACTGCCGGTGGTTCCCAACCTCCGATGGCTATAAGTGTTTTTGCAATATTATTGAGCTTTACAAAAAATCTGCTGTATGACCATCTTTTTAGTTCATTTACCGGATTCACATTCGTTGATGCCGTCGTGTCATGATGCGGATCAAGAAGATTCTCAAGGTTATAAAAAACAATCCTGACAGAATGGCTGTGATTTTTTATTGCATCAATTTTGGCATGGTTTTCGGAAGATTCCGGAAGCTGTCTTTCTGTCACGATCGGGTTATCAAATCCGACCGGAAGCAGTAGCAATAATGGTATAAATTGTTTTAGCATCAGGAACGATATGAAGAAGAATGATATCAGAAAGTATTGAATATTGTTGAAAAGGTATCTCCCTGATTAATCGCTAAAAAGATAAAAAGTAGATGATTTAAAAGCAGATAAGGAGAAGTGTTAACAAAATTTAACATTGAAATAATATACTTTTAAAAAAATGGAACCGTTTTGTGATGAACATTAAATAACCTAAAAAAGAAGAAGAAATATGAAACGATTGATTGGGCTATTTTTGGTAGCATTACTTGGTGGTGTTGTTGCTTTAGGAGCTTACAAATTAATGGAAAGGAAAGATCCTCATTATATTTATGCAGCATCGCCTCAGATGTCTTTGAAACCGGTGAACTATATTCCGGGTACCCCATTTAATGAACCTGATTTTGAAACAGCCGCAGCAACATCAGTTCCTGCAGTTGTTCATATCAGGACTGAATTTCAGAGGAAGAGTAATGTGTATGATGACTTCTTCAATCTGTTCAATTTTGGGCCGGGCATGGGTAATCAGGAGATAGAAGCAATGGGCTCGGGTGTTATCATCGATCCTGAAGGCTACATCGTAACGAATAACCACGTTGTACAGGATGCGGACAAAATTACAGTGACACTCAATGATAAACGGGTTTATAAGGCAACCATCGTTGGCGCGGATGCAGGTACAGACCTTGCCCTGATTAAAATAGATGAGAAAGGGCTTCCATTTCTGACCTATGGCAACTCGGATGATGCCAGGATAGGGGAATGGGTATTGGCAGTAGGAAACCCCTTTAATCTTACTTCAACTGTCACAGCCGGAATTGTCAGTGCAAAGGCGAGAGACATAAACATACTCGGTTCACAGGGTTCAGTCGAGTCGTTTATACAGACTGACGCTGCTGTAAACCCAGGCAACAGCGGTGGCGCATTGGTTAATCTGAAGGGGCAACTTATTGGGATCAACGCTGCAATTGCTTCCGGAACAGGAAATTATGTGGGATATTCATTTGCTATTCCCTCAAATATTGTGAAGAAGGTGGTAGATAACTTCATGAAATTCGGGAAGATCCAACAGGGCTATCTTGGGATCAGGTATAGGGAAGTTGATGACCAGTTTGCTAAAGATAATGACCTGCCATCCGTTAAAGGTGTTTATGTTCAGGAAGTTATTGAAGGAGGCGCTGCAGAAAAAGCCGGCATAAGGAAAGGCGATGTAATTCTCGAGATGCAAGGGATGCCGGTGAACAGCAAATCAGAGCTGATAGAGATCATCAACCAGCATAATCCGGGTGACAAGATAAATCTGACTGTCTACAGAGATGGAAAACAGGTAGATGTGTCTTTGACACTTTTAAATGAGAATGAGAATCTTACATATACGAAAGACAATCAGATTATTATCCATGGTGCAACATTTCAGCACATTACAGATGGCGACAAACAAAGGTTCGGTATAGACGATGGGTTCAAAATCGTTCATCTTGATAATGGATTACTGAGGAACTCTGGCATCAGGGAAGGATTTATCATAGTATCAATTGACAAACAACCTGTTCATTCTACGCTGGACCTCAAAGAAGCTTTTACATCAAAGCGCGGAGGGGTTCTTATTGAAGGTGTTTACCCAAATGGGATGAGAGCGTATTATGGCATAGGGCTATAAGGAGCAAAAAATGAGACAATTAAAGATATCAAAATCAATAACAAACCGTGAAACCGCTTCGCTTGATAAATATCTTCAGGATATCGGTAAGGAAGAATTGATAACCACCGATGAAGAAGTTATACTTGCACAACGGATACGTACCGGTGACCAACTGGCATTAGAAAAACTCTGTAAAGCAAACTTAAGGTTTGTCGTTTCAGTTGCCAAGCAATATCAGAACCAGGGACTTAGTCTTCCTGATCTCATTAACGAAGGAAACCTCGGCCTGATCAAGGCCGCCCGTCGTTTTGATGAAACGCGAGGATTTAAGTTTATTTCTTATGCCGTTTGGTGGATCAGACAATCCATATTACAGGCCCTTGCTGAACAATCCAGAATTGTGAGGTTGCCATTAAATCAGGTTGGCTCACTGAGTAAGATGAACAAAGTTTCATCAAGGCTTGAACAGAGATTTGAACGACCGCCGTCAGCAGAGGAGATCGCCAAAGAGATGGAGATCTCGGAACATAAGGTTGAAGAAACGCTCCGGATTTCAACACGGACCATCTCAATGGATGCTCCGATTGATCAGGACGATGAACTGAAGTTTCTCGATGTCTTTGTATCTGAGGATGCCCCTGGCACCGATGAATACCTTATCAGGGAATCATTGGCAAGAGAGGTCCAGCGGTCACTTTCAACGCTTGCGGAGAAGGAAAGGGAGATTTTAAACCTGTTCTATGGAATTGGTGTTCCGCACAATTATACCCTTGAAGAGATTGGGGATATGTTTGATCTTACCAGGGAAAGAGTGCGCCAAATCAAGGAAAAAGCGCTGCGCAGGCTTAAACATTCCTCCCGGAGCAAACTTCTGAAAGCTTACCTTGGCTAAGGAAAAGCCACGAAGACAGTTTGTTTCTTGTGAGTTGTTTGAAGGCGGAATAGATAATCTACATTACACTTGGTTTTCGTGGAAATCCATCTTTATGGTCTTAACCAGATCAGGATGAAGGCTGAGTAAAACCGGGCATGTCTTTGCAGAATGCCAGATAATAGCTTTTTCTTTTTCAGAATATTGTCTTTCCGGAAAGTCAAATTCTACTATTATTTCAGCCACTCTGCGGGGATTTTCCGCCATAATCTTGGTTATCCGGAACTCTGTACCGTCGACATCGAATCCATGGGTCTGCGCTGAAATCCCTATGATCGTCATCATACAGCTACCCAGAGATGTTGTCAGAAGATCGGTAGGGGAAAAAGCCTCCCCTTTTCCTTTATTGTCGACAGGTGCATCTGTAATGAGTGTATTTCCTGATTTTAAGTGCGTTGCCTTGGTTCTTAATCCTCCAAGATAAACTGTTTTTGCTGTTTCCATATAGTACAATTATTTGTTTAGTAGTAAGTTATGCCGGCATAGCCTACCCAATGATGTAAGGTTGCCTTGGCAGTTTGTCCCATTCCAATATCATTGACTTTAAGCTTAGGTTCATCCAGGGATGTTCCGTAACCTTTAAGGATTCCCTGCAATGGTTTGGATGAAGACGAAGCATTCATCTTTAGAATGGTAAGTAATCCAAATGGAACTGAGTACCTTCCGCACCAGGTCCATTTGTAGGCTTTGTAATCCTCGTCTTTGAGAGTGAATTGTGTGAATTTTCTGATTTTCTCCTGTTCTAAGGGACCAGTGAGGGATTCATCAATGATTTGTTTTTCATGATCTTTGGCATCCTTATATCCTTTCTCATCACAGCCGTAATAAGCAAAGTTTGATCCATTCCAATCCTCGTCACCATAATGAACGGCATCTGTCGAGATCACGAAAGCCACATTTTTTCCCCATTTCAGACCCTCGGACTTCAGGGCTTTTTCAATCGCTGGGACAAGTTCTCCAGATATCTGGTCCATTCTCTGGTAAGACATATAAGGAACAAGGATCGAAATGATACGGACACTCCTGTTGAAATATTGCAGGAACGGAATGATGGCTTCTACGGAATGTTCAGCCTGTTGAAGACTGTCATGAATAAGATAGATATCTGCGGGAAGGTTTTTGATGATCTCTTCACGCAGAGCGGGGACCTTTATATTTCCATAGGGCTCTTTCCATTCATTGAAAGAATCGAAAACTATGCGATTTTCAATCTTGAAATTCTTAGCTTTATGAGCAACTCCGAACAGGATTATAGTATTGGCATGAATATTCTTTAAAACTTCAGGATAGAGCCATCCAGCATAGAGATAATCATCATGGGGACAAATTGCGGCTTTCTGACCTCCAGAATGCTTTTGTGAATTTGCTTCGACAGTCCGGTGGAACTTTGAGATCCTGCTCATAACTGAATCCATTTGCCAGGAATACGATGCAAATCCAACAGTATCAACATACTGACGGACCCGGACAACAGTATTCTTTCCTTGTGGAAGTGACTTGCTGGTCACTAAAACGATCATGAAAAGCAGAACAAGGCGGAGATTAAATAAATTTATTAACAGTTTCATTAAAGCTTAACATTGATAATGTAAAATTAGCATATTTTTGCAGTCCTATGGACACAAATCTCAGTGAAATCTTAGTACCTGTACTTGACGGACAGCACAATTTTCGAGACCTGGGCGGAATCGCAACAAAAGACGGCAGAACTATCAAATCCGGACTACTATTCCGGAGCGGAGACCTTCATTCGATCACAGATGAGGATGTAAGAATGTTGGAAGGCATAGGTCTTGCCATGATTATCGACTTTCGTTCTCCCAGGGAATATGGGCACCGCCCCAACCGGAAAATACCGGGAGTAAAAGAAATTAAGCACATTCCAATATATGATGCGCCCCGTGAGCTTGCTGCTCATTTTATTGAGGAGAATAATGAAGAAGGTCTCAAGCATCTATTGACCGCTGAATATTCAAGAATAATTCTCACCTATTCAGCAGAATACAGCCATTTCTTATCTGAGGTAGCTCATAATCCCCATATTCCTCTGGTATATCAGTGTTCTGCGGGGAAAGACCGGACAGGACTTGCCTCTATCTTTCTTCTGACAGCATTGGGTGTGAGTCTTGAAGATTCACTTAAAGATTATTTTCGTACCAACCTATTTGCGAGGGTACATGCTCATGAGATCATCGGTCTACTTAATAGTAATGGGCATAACGGGGAACTTATGCGTCCTATGCTGGAGGTCAGGGAAGAGTATATCGACGCTGCCTTTAACACTATCTACGACCGGTTCGGGAACCTGGAAAATTTCGTGTTAGAAGAGTTAGGTGCAGAAGCAGAAATTCTACAGAAACGTTTCTTAGAGTAAGTACCAGAATATAAGGCACAGGCTTATACCTATATTCTGAAATGTATCAGGTATTAATTGTCAGTCGATTAGTTCAATAATGCCTTTATCCCCATCCAATTTTATATTCTGAGCGTCTTTCAGGAAATGTTTTGCACCTTTTGCACCCACGATGGCAGGAATGCCATATTCCCTTGCAACAACAGCGCCATGGGAGAGAGGACTACCAATCTCTGTGATCAGCCCAGAAATAATACTAAAATACGGAGTCCAGCCAATGTCGGTAAAAGAAGCGACCATGATCTCTCCGGGTTGCAACAGAGAGGCATCCTCGAGCGTATTTACAATTCTTACCCTACCCTCTACCAGTCCGCTGCTTACAGGGACTCCTTTCAGCTGACCATCCAGGATTATGACCTCCTCCTCTGATTCGAGTGGTTCAGGAATACCCCGGCAGACCTCATGGAATTTTAAGGCCTCTGTCTGGGGAAGTAATTCCCTGCGTTTATTGGCCTTATTCCGCCAGGCTGGAGAATAATCTTTAATCATCTGACCGATTTCTTCATGGGTAAGGTAATAAACCTGGTCAGTATCATTCAGGAGCCCTTCATTAACGAGCAATTGCGCATAATGTTCCCAGGCTGTACGGAGCTTGTGAAGTACTTTTATAGATGCTGATTTGGTTATCTCTCTTCTTGAAACGGCTAACCTGGCATTGCGCAGGAAGGAAGTTATGATTATTTTTTGCCACAATTTCAATCCGGTGAGGATCTCCTGGGTCTTTTTACGGGACACTTCATGTGCATGATCTTTTCCTCCCGACTTTACATGTGACTGCAACATTTGAACCAGTTGCAAGGGATTCTCTTCCCAAGGCTTTTCATGAATCTCCGCTTCCCTGACACAACGGTGACCATGTCGCTCTAAAAATGCCTTATAGGTCCGCATAACATCCGGCGGGGCCTCATGGTTCAGAAGACGAAGAGCTTCTTCAGGCGTTACTGAAATGAAAATTCCTGAAAAACGTTTCTCAGATCTAATCAACGAGGCAAACTTCTCGAGAGATTTTACAGCATCTGCGCTTTCGATATCAGGAATATCGGTAAGAAGAAGTGTGGCAATATGATGGTCAGCAGCAACGGGAAGACGTTTATTCGAGGTAAGTATACCCATGATTGCCGAGTAAAGCGTTCCCGACTGGGATGAGGCAATGATATGATGGCCAAAAGCTTCTTTCAATACTTCCCGTGCTTCGTGAAGAGCAAGGTAATCTTTCTCAATATCACCGGATTCTGCAACTTTATAATTGTTGGCAAGGTACAAAAGCCGCTTCACATTCTTTTTTGTATAGCTCAGGCTGATCATTTGCTTTACGAAGTGTGCCAGCCTGACCGGAAAACCTGATTTGAACTGTATTGCAGGCATCTCGATAACCTTCCCGATCACGGCAAACTCGACATTTTCAGCTTTATTCATCCAGACATTTTTCGGGTAGTCCATCATGTTGGACATATTGATAAACAGCCTGTTATAGAACATCTGAATATACCTGAAGCTTAT
>Ga0224559_1000883_pt1 | contig 17659 bp, 11 predicted proteins | sample 714S33034metaG_FD_180676 | JGI IMG/M metagenome (GOLD analysis project Ga0224559, IMG submission 180676) | Peat soil microbial communities from Stordalen Mire, Sweden - 717 S3 30-34 | ecosystem: Environmental > Terrestrial > Soil > Wetlands > Peat | place: Sweden: Norrbotten County, Stordalen... | reverse complement strand
TGACCGGAACGTAACCAAATCCACGCGGCCCCGCTGCCAAGTGTCCAGCCGGGTTCCGTGCCCCTGGTAGCAGAATTCATGTATTTGGCGGGTGGTTCACAAAGTCTCATTCCCAGCCCCCGTTTTACGGGGCTTTTTGCCCTCCAAAACGCGCCCTCGGCAGTGATCTACAACGATTAGTCTGTGAACCAGACCGGTTTCTCTACGGCAAATCAGACAGTTTGACTTTGTTCGGAGATTCTCAGACATCCTCCAAGCCCTCCGCCATAGTGCGCGAGTAAAGCCGGTGATGGATATCACATACATTAAAAGCGCGATGCCGGAATATTCGCTTTGATAAACGTTTGAGCTTCTTGGGGACATTTTGACCCAAGAAGGCTCATGTACGCTGCTTGGGAGGAACTTCGATGAGATTTGGACTAGATGCGGGAAAGACTGCTTTCTTGCCTTGGTGGAAAGCGGGATTCAATGCGACATTCGTGTTGCTGCTGGCGGTCTCAGTAATAACGGCATGTAAACACGACTCATCTTCTGAACACATTGCCGCGCAGGTCAAAAGCTTGGGTGTCTACGCGCTGAGTGGGAATCAACTTACAGAGATATCTGCTGGCGATGAGGAACAGCGAAGTTTTGACGGCCACCAATTTGGATTTAAGTTTACCGAGCCTATAATGCAAGTTCAGCCTGATACTTCCTTCATAGTTAACATACCCGATGCCATCATTAGCGATTCCAAAATCTTCAGATTAGCGGACGTGAAAAGCGCAAAATGGCATGTGTTCAAGGAAGAGGACATGGGCCGTGTTGACCCTAAACCGGTGAAGGCAAGCATTGAACCGCTAGGCAATGGAGTCTACAAAGTCAAGCCTGTTGAGACCGGTTCCACTAGCACCCCGTTCCTTTGTCTTTGGGTCAAAATGCCCGGAGGCACAAATGACCGGTTCTATGCCTTGCAAATCAAGAACTGACTGCACCCCCAACTTAATCCACGGAAGGTGAGAGCCGTTAAGTCCGCCCCCAGAATCCACCCCTCAACCCCGGTGACCCCTCGCTTCTTTGCCGTCAGTGGCGGCTTGAAAAAGCTTCCAAGTGAGCCGCTCTGGCCATCTTTTGGAAAGCGTACTCGCTGAGTACGCTTCCAGAATCGAGCCGCCTGTTCACCCTAGCGTCGTATTGTCCGTTCTCTTCTGGTTGTTCTCTCGTTTCCACCGCTAGTTCGGCGGTTGCCTGATGCAAGGAACTTCTTTCAACGTCACCGAACCTCGTTCGTGACATCATTTGTCAAGAAAAGTCCATTCTCCACGCCCTCGACGGTCGTCTTATGCGTGTCGCAGTATGCTTTCGGCACGAACTTCAAAAACCATTGACTGAACTGATCTACGGCAGCCCGCGTGTCAGCTTTCCAGAGGTGCGGTTTGTCGGCATCGATGGCCATAAGCTTACTTTAACAGCCACGTCAGAGAATGCAAGTATCTTCGATTCAGTCTCTTGCGCTTGTTATGGAGGGCTATCCTTCCGTGCCAAAGCGGTTACCATCTGCGCTGATCCATCGCTCAACAGATCGAAGAATGCTCTCGGGTTCAAAAAAACCAATAAAACTTAGCTCAGGATGAATTGCCGAATGCTACAATTGCCGCGATTATATTTCCCCTGGAAAATCTGACCTGAAAGAGACGTGTATGAAGTGCAAGGCTTTGTTTGCCCTTTCTTTCCTTGGCTTGTTGTATATCGCAGGTTGCGGCGGCGGCAGCACAACCCCAGCTTCCCCCACCATCACTTCGGTCAGCGTCTCCTGCACTCCCACGAGCGTCCAGACCGGCCAGACCAGCCAGTGCTCGGCCACGGTTTCCGGTACTGGTAGCTATAGCTCCGGTGTCACATGGACAGTGAACGGTACGTCTGGCGGGAGCGCCACGTATGGAACAATCAGTGCCGTCGGGCTTTACCAGGCCCCGGCAACTGCCCCGTCAGCATACGTTGCGACCATTACCGCGACCAGTTTGACGGATTCTACCAAGTCCGGATCCTTTTCGGTTTTCATCGCAGGAACGATTGCCAGCGCATCACAGCCCATTGTAGCCTCTGCTGGTGGAACGATTTCGCTGCCGGGCGGCGACAGCGCCACGATCCCTGCTGGTGTCCTCAATTCGGATTCTGTCGTTACTCTCCAATTAAATTCCACGCCCACTCAACCCACGAACACACTCTTTGAAGGTGTTGGGCCGTCGCTGCTGCTGTCTTTTTCTCCGGCAGTGGGCGGAGTCGGTGCAGCGGTGAGCCATCCACTGCTAAAGGCAAATGCGGCGTCTGGTACATCCAATATTACCTTCGTTCTTCAGGGCGGGCAGGGACTCAGTTCGACACAACTTCAAGGCGCTCTCGGGGTGATGGATGTCAACGACGGAACGGATAACTACTTTGCGCTTCCGTCCTCCTACGACGCAACGCAGAACGCGACAACACTGCAGATGGACCCCAGTATGGTTGAGGCGTCCAGTACGTTACAAGTCGGTTTGACATTTACGCATGAAAACTCTCTGAACCATTCTGACAGTCCATGGATTCAAGTATGGAACCAGAACGGGAGCCCCTCATCCACTGATCCCTCATTTACTGATGCATCTAGCACTTACTGCCCAACCGGCTCCCGGACCTTGGTGATGATTCACGGGATGTTGAACTCCACCAACGGAACGTTTGGCCAAGCGGGCGGGGCTGCCATGTGTTCGTCAGCAGCCACCTATAATTCAAATGCTGATTGTCCAAAGGGATTTTATGACGATGTATTGGGCGTCGAATATCAGTGGTGGGAGGATATTGACACTCAGGCGAAATCGATTGGCACTCTTGTGAGTTCACTATTCGATAGCTGTAGTAGTTACAAAGGGACTTTTGACATCGAGGCTCACAGCGAGGGAGCAGTTGTGTCTCTCCAATCAATCGGGTCAATGACTGCAAACACGCAAGGAAAGCTCCAACACATTGTTCTAGTTGCCGGACCTATAGATGGAACTCCTGTTGCTCAATCCGCGAACAATTTCCTCATGCTGACCTATTATCTCAATCTACAACCAATAGAATCAGCCGTAGAGTCCATCTTGATGCCTGCCAGTCAAGGCGACATGACAACATTCGTCGGCGAGTTGACTCCAGGTGCTTATGTTCTGGACGCGCAGGCTGCAGCCGAGTTGAATGCGCCGTATGCCGAGACCATCGCGGTAGGAGGCGATTACGCAGATCTGAACATTGTCAACGGAAACCCGGTAGCGGACGCCGCAAGTTGGACAATAAATTGGCTAGCGCAGAAGGCACTACAAGGCCAACCAAATGACGGGATCGTTCCGGTGAGCAGCGCGTTGCCCACTGACTCGTCTCTGCCAAATCTTGTTCGTCTCGTTGGGAATGATCCAAACGCTGGTGACTACCCCTACCCGTATAACCACACAAACCTCGTCGACAACTCGAAGGTTATGCCGGACATCCTGAATGCCCTGAATGGAGGCGGGGAGACAGCGCAAGTCAGCCTGAATATAACGCCACGCTCTGCAACGCTCGCTCCAGGACAGGCGATTACCCTCACAGCAAATGTCGCGAACATGCTCAATCCACTGCTTCTATGGTCCGTTTCTGGTGGAACCGCCAACGGCACTCTTAATCAATCTACCGGAACAACGGTGCAATATACGGCACCGCAATCGCCTGGAGGACCCTTTAAGGTCACCGCAACCATTCCAGCTATTGAGCTTTCAAGTTCTCTCGGCATTACTGTAGAGCAAGTAAGCAACCCTGTTCCGACGATTACAGGCCTTAATCCGTCTTCATTAGCGGCAGGAGCTACGCCGCAAACGCTCACCATCAACGGCACTGGATTTTCAACCTCTTCCACCGTAACCTTCAGAGGCATCGCTCACGCCCCGGCCTACGTGAGCGCCACCCAGCTTACCATCTCGCTAACAGCCGCAGACCTTGCCACCGCCGGAAGCTACGCGGTGGTTGTGACCAATCCGGCGCCTGGCGGTGGATCATCAAACGTAGCCGACTTTACAGTCGGGACCAGTCCTACTGTTACCATGGCTGTCTCTCCATCCACTGACATAATACCCACCAGCGGGACACTTCAATTCACAGTTACGATTACAGGAACGTCAGATACCGCAGTCGATTGGAGCGTCAATGGCATCTCGGGGGGCAATGCAACAGTAGGTACGATCTCTTCGGGCGGGCTTTATTCCGCCCCGCCCAGCGTCCCGACACAAGCCACTATTACGGTTACCGCCACCAGTCAGGCAGCCTCCACCTCTAGCGGGTCGGCCATGATTACCATCGTGCCTGCTGGTGATTTTGTCTTAACCGGCAACATGACCACCCCTCGTTCGTCTCATACGGCCACCGTCTTGAACAATAGTCTGGTTCTTATTGCGGGCGGCGATGACGCCAGTTTTGATGAGAATGGCTTGTCCAGCGCCGAGCTGTATGGCCCTGTTTCCGGGATTTTTGCCGCCACAGGCAGCATGATCACGGCCAGGGCAAACTCGACCGCAACGCTATTAAGCAATGGAATGGTTTTGGTTACTGGAGGATTCGACCAGAGTGCCAACGGTGCCCTTGCCAGCGCCGAGCTGTATAATCCCGCGACGAGCACTTTCACTGCCACTGGGAGTATGCTAACCGCTCGCTACTATCACACGGCAACGCTTCTGAGTGACGGAAATGTGTTGATTACAGGAGGCTACACCAATACCGATGTGCCATTAGCTACAGCAGAGATCTATGATCCTGTTTCCGGAACCTTTTCCGCCACAGGCGCAATGACGACCGCGCGCGTCGGAAATCTTGCAACGCAATTGAACAGTGGCAAGGTGTTGATTACGGGAGGCATAACTAACACCAGCGTTTTAGCGAGCGCAGAGCTTTACGATCCTTCCACTGGAACTTTCAGTGCCACCGCTGGCATGAATGCCGCGCGTAGCGGACATTCGGCTACTCTGTTGAACAACGGAAAGGTCCTCGTTTCGGGAGGCTACGCGAGCGACTATCTTGCGAGTGCGGATTTGTACGACCCAGTTGCAGGAACATTCACGGCTACGGGGAACATGATAGTCGCTCGTTACAGTCACACGGCGACACTGCTGAATAACGGTGAAGTCCTAATTGCCGGAGGCTTAAGCAGTAACGGTGCCCAAACCGAGGCAGAACTATACGACCCCATCGCTGGGACTTTTATTGCTACTGGGAACATGGCCGACGACCGCTTTGAACACGCGGCGGTGTTGTTGAATGATGGAATGGTTCTAATTACTGGAGGCTTCGGCAACAACGGACAGGACGCCCTAGCCAGTGCCGAGCTATACCAGGCAGGTACACTGACGCCACCAGGGCTTGCGTCCATCAGTGTTACGTCTTCAGCTCTTTCGCAGTCTGCAAATTGGACGACGCAGCAGTTCACTGCTACCGGAACATTCAACGATGGCAGTATGCAAGTACTCCAGTCGGTCACTTGGAGCTCGTCAAATACATCCATTGCGACAATCAGCAATGACGCAACAGACCGCGGCGTAGCTGTAGACATAGCTCCCGGTACTGCCGTTATCACTGCAAGCGACGGCACTGTAAGCGGTACAGGCATTTTCGTCGTTACCGGGCTCCACGAGATTAATCCATAGGTGCCTGCGCAATGCGGCTCAGATAGGTACGGATGTAATTAGCGACAGTGCGGATTGCGGTCTATCCATGCCGCAAAGCGTCACAGTGATATACATCCTCGATTGGGCCATCCACGGTGAGCAAGATCGGAGAGCAGTATGTTATGACTGATCTGAGGTAATTGTGACGCAGTTCGACGATGCTTCGATTTACTTGATGCATTGGCAATGGCTACCGCCAAAGGGTAGAGACGTATGAGACACGTATTTTATTTACCATGTGGGAGGAAATCTTCGTGCGTAAACAATTGCTTGTTTTCATGTGTGCGCTCGGTATGGGGACAAACCTTGCGTTCTGTGCTAATTCTGAGACTAGCAGGAACTTGATCGGCCAGAACTGGTACTGCACCGACAACTATCAAGGTGTCCACCGGTACATCTTCAATGCTAACGGAACTTTCACCGAAGCTTTTTTCACGTCAACGCCCAAGAACCACAAATACTGGGACCAAGGAGGAGGCAAGGCGACTGGTTATACGATCGTCTCTCCTTCGCAGATCAGGATTCTCGACAGTTCATTCAATCCGCCCTTCTTCACGGTACACAGCCTTTCTCCTCGGCAGCTTACATTCGATCACAGAGACACTTCCTATATATGCAGCCACATTCCGCCTCCCGGAGACACCCTCGCGAACGCCGCTGCAGTGGCGTCAGAGACAGCGCAAGGGATGGAGAAGGGAAAGCGATTCTTTACAGGAAAATGGATCACGAGGGACCGGTTGCAGTCGGCAGAGTTCTTCCCCGATGGGAGTTGCGTGATCACTTCTCACGTGACGGGAAGCATGGATATCGATATCACAATGTACAAAGGAACGGTGCGCGGGAAATCATCGATATCGTCAGATGGCAATGGTATTGACTGTGCTGGAGAAGTTTCCTTTGGGCGCACGGGCCCGAACAGAATCGATTATTCTGTACAGCATGAGAGCATAAGCCTGTATCGCGGCTCAGCGAATGCTCTCAAACCGGCGGGTGCACTAACTCAGGAAGTCGCGCAAAAGGTACTCAATCAGCAAATAGACCAATCGACAGCAAATAATACGCTGCTCACCTGCCATGCCTGCTACAACTTCGACGATAAGGCAGATAACGACAGTGCCGTCATTGTCAGCACATACTCGCCATCAATGACGCAGTTCTTGATCGAGCACGGATACGTTCGAGGCTACGGTGATCAGCAGGTTTTCACGGCAAAGGCCAAGCGCAGCAGGTACTATAACTACAACGATGGAGGCCCAGGGCTACGCTTCGCTAACTTCAGGAGCCCTAGAATCCTGACCAGCAGAATCACGGATCCCAAACATGTGCCCATCGAATATGACCTTGTGCCAACGGAAATCACCGCGAGTTTTTTCAACGGAGTTCAGCACATTAAGTCAAACGCCTCATTTTCCCTTGAAGACGGGGCATGGGAAGTATGTATAGCGTGCCGTCAGTAGAAACATGAAACAATTCGGGTTTGTCGTAGTTGACATTCGCATATCTCAGCAGAACCAGAGGAGGAGAGGGAAATATGAAAAAATGGGACTCTGGCTGCACATTGCTCCTTTTGTGCGCCTTGTTCACTTCGTGTAAGAATGCATCGCCTTTTCAGAAATCACCCGGCGACGTTGTTAAGGCATACAATCTCGCCTGCAATGAGGGAAGATACTCCGACGTCAAGGCGCTGTTTTCTGAAGGTGGGAAAAAACTTCTCGATAGCGATCTGGCTCAGCTTGCTGGAGGCATTAAGGGAATCTGTGACAAGGACACACAGAATGGGACGGTGACAAAAGTCGATATTGTGAGCCAGAATATTCGCGGAGAAGGTGCTACTGTCATTGCCAACATCTTCTACAAAGATGGGTCAACAAGGAACAATGACAAGACCTCACTCATCCTTGAAAACGGCTCGTGGAAAATGACCGGCGGCGATTAGAAAAGCCGCGTTGACAAAGCACCTCCTCATGGTGTCGTTGCCATTGTACACACTAAAGTCAGTAATGCGCATTGGACCCGCCCGCAAAGGGGGACGCTATCGATTGAACGGAGGACATATGACAAGTCGAAAGTCAATCGCTTCGGCGCTCTTGTTTGCCGGCAGCGCCCTGTGCTTTTTCCTGCCATTTGTAACCGTATCGTGCGGAGGAGTAGCAGCACTTACCCTCACCGGACAGCAACTGGCGACCGGGACAACTTTGACGCAACCCCAAGCATTTGGATCGCCCCAGAAGCAGAAGATCGACCCAGATCCATTTGCGCTAGTGGCCGGCTTGTGCGCCATTGCTGGAGTTGCGCTCAGCCTGATTGGCAGAGGACTGGCAAGCGCAGCCGCCGTCAGCGGAGGCGCCGGCGCGGTGTCGCTGTTCGTCATGCGCTCCAGGCTCGACGAGCAACTGCAGAAGCAAGCCGAGGGAATGGCTACTGCAAACTACGAAACTGGGTTCACGCTTGCAGTGCTGCTGCTGATCGCGGGCGCGGCATGGAATGTATATCTGTTCCTGCAAAGCAGGAGGGTGAACGAGCCAGTTTCATCGGATCAGGGCGCCAGCCAAAGTGGCAGTGATCATTCCCCAAGCCGAAGTGACTCTCCACCGGGAACTCTGGAAATGCAGGGCAGTCTCACCGCCGCTCGTGACTTAGGTAGCCAGACACAAGCCGCTACCGGCAATGAGCAATTTAGCAGAGGGTTCTGTTCCCATTGCGGCGAGCCAATGGAGGCCGGTGTGCGGTTTTGCGAGAGCTGCGGAAAGCCGGCGACTTAACGGGGTCAACCTTGCGGCGCGGATTCCATCGTAATGAGGTAATTCATGACCTGCCCGCAATGTGGCAACACGCTCAATTCAGGTGCAGCGTTCTGCGGCGGCCGCGGCGCGGCAATCAAGTTTCTTGCAGCCAAAGCGGTGGGCGTGAGACCGGCAGTGCGCTGAATGGAGGCACTGGCGAGTCAGGGAGGGATGCCGGAGAAGCCCTTACGGGGATCTCGATACTCTCGCAGTTTCAACTTAGGAACAGAAGTTAACGGGGAAGTATTGACAATGTTAGGCCTGCAATGTAATTTTGGCATTCTTGTCGATTGTTCCTCCTTCAACACATGAAAGGTAAAAGGCAAATGAAACAGGTTCGCTGGCTTCGTATTTTCGCCTTGGCTGCAATCTCCTTAATGCTAGCTCTGCCGCTGGCCGCGCAGGGTGACCCGGCGGCGCTTCAGCAGAGGCTCAACACGCAGTTCCGGCTGACCACGACAACGGCCGACCGCACGGACATTGTCACGGCCGGGGATGTGGTCGTCATTCACAAGCCGGGGTTGATCATGTACGCCGTGGCCTCGCCGATGCCGCCGTCGAACACGTACAAGAATGGCAGTATCGGGCAAGGCTGGGGCGGTTTCGGCAAAGATTTATTGATTTCAATGGGCTCATCGGGGGGCACCACCGCCGCCGATTACCCGCATCGCACCTTTGTGCCAGAGGAAAAGTGCTGGGTTACCGGGATTCAGGTTCAGAAGGACGGAGTGCTTTTCCAGCTTTACAGCGATCCCTACGATGACATTCGCTATTATGCGAACCTGAAGATACCTTTTCCCAACAAAAAGGCTGTGCCGCCGGTGGATGCATTCATGCAGACGGTGGCCGAGGTGCTGGCGTCAGACTCCGGCGATGGACCGGGCGGGCCGTCAGGTCAGTCAGCGACTGCTCCTCCGGCTCCCCTGCCGGTCATTGCGCCTCCTCCGCCGCCGCCTGACGCCCCTCCGCCAACTGTCGTTCTTGGCCAGACCGAGGATCAGGTGACGGCCGGTTTCGGGCAGCCGCTGAGGACCGCCAAGCTGGGAGTGAAGGAAATCTACTATTACAAGGACATGAAGGTTACCTTCCGCAACGGAAAAGTCAGCGACGTCGAGTAGATTGACGCCGAGCAGGTAGATGGACGTTGAGTTGATTGTCCGCGACGGCGGAAGGCCTTGCGGCCCCACAGAATTGAGAGAGTTGAGGATTCGATGAGAATGTCAAGCCTTCGCAGTGTGATGAGAAACGGTTTGGCGGCACTGATTATCGCCGCGCTTTTGGGAACGGGCGCGCTGGCCCGCGCTGGCAGCGATAAAAAGTCTTCGGCGTCTGCCGCTAAGCCAGCCTCAAGGCCAGCCGGAAATGTCAGCGGTGGGGCATCGCATGCGGCCAGCACCGGCGGGTCTGCTTCCCATGGAGCAACGTCCAACGGCGCTGGCTCGCACGGGCCAACCGCCAACGGCACAGGTTCGCATGGGCCGACGGCCAACGGGACTGCGTCCAGTAGCGCTGGCAGCCACGGGCCTACTGCCAATGGCGGTGGTGCTCACGCCACATCGACGACGGGCCCACGCACGACTGGAGGTGCAGGCGCAGGTTCGCACAACTCGGTCAGCGCCGGCCACTCGGCGATCGGGACAAGCGCGCCCAAGGGCGGCAACGAGCACCTCGCCAGGAACGGCAGCACGGTACGCACCCGCTCCAACGGCCGGGTGAGCGACGTGCATGATAGCAAGCGGGGGATGGATGTTCACAACGGGCTGAATGGCAACCGGAGGGTCTCTGTGGAGCGCCATGACGGCAGCCGTCTTGTGGCCGAGCGCGGCCGTCCCGGATACGTGCAGCGCGGGTACAACTACCACGGCCACGATTTTGGCCGCCGGGCTTACTACTACCACGGCCGGGAATACACCCGCTTTTATCGCGGCTACGGTTACCGCGGTCTGTATCTGAACGTCTACGCTCCCGGCGTCTACTTTGCGCCCGGATTCTATGGCTGGGCGTACAACCCGTGGGCGGCGCCGATCACCTTCGCATGGGGATGGGGAGGCAGCCCCTGGTATGGATACTACGGCGGCTACTTTGCACCGTACCCGGTTTACCCTTCTGCGGCTTACTGGCTGACCGATTACATGATCTCCCAGGACTTGCAGGCCAACTATGCGGCGCACGTGGAGGCGGGCGAGGTGGATGGCGCTCCGATGGCCGCGGGCGGCCCACCGGAGCTGACGCCCGAGGTGAAGCAGCAGATTGCTGACGAGGTGAGGAACCAGTTGGCCCTGGAAAACTCCGAGGCGCAGCAAAATGCCCAGCACCAGGATGTGGACCCTGGTTCCAGCGGGATTGCGCGCCTGCTAGCTGACGGCCGTCCGCATGTCTTCGTGGCCGGAAGCCCGCTGGACCTGGTGGATGCCAACGGACAGGAGTGCGGCGTCAGCGATGGCGATGCGCTGCTGCTGCAGACTCCTCCGCCGGCCGACGCCACCGCCGCGGATCTGCTGGTTTTGGCCAGCAAGAGCGGACAGGAGTGTGCAAAATCCGGCACGGTGACGGTGCAGTTGACCGATCTGCAGGAGATGCAGAACCAGATGCGGGCGACCATCGACCAGGGGCTCCAGGATTTGCAGGCCAAACAGGGGAAGAATGGATTGCCGCCAGCTCCGCCTTCGGCCCGTGCCAAGCCGACTGAGGCAGAATATGCCGCGATTGCGCCTCCGCCCGACCCGAAGGACGCGGCCGACCTGCAGCAGCAGAATCAGCAGGCCGACCAGGCTGTACAGGAAACGGCTGATGGTGCGCAGCAACCGGGCAGTGCGCCGGTCAGTGCCGCTCCAGGCGCGGCGTCAGCCTCCGTTGAACAGGGCCAGACCATCGACCAGGTGCGGGCAGCCTTCGGGCCTCCGGCGCGCGTGGCCAACCTGGGCCCGAAGGTCATCTACTATTACAGCGGCATGAAGGTCGTCTTCAAGAACGGCGTCGTGTCCGACGTCGAGTAGCCGAACCAGGCTGGCGCGGGAGGAAATCGGCTAGCCACTCCCGCGCCAGGAAGGCAAAGGTCGCGGCAAGCCACACCCTTGATCGCGTTCGGGTCAATTACCAATGCGTCGCATACAGGATGGGAACGGTATATGCGTATCGCAGCACACAAATAAAAGAGAGGAATAATCGCCATGGCAGTCGTCAAGAATGCTTTTGTCATCAAAACCTGGTCGGCCAGCAATCGGATGGATAGCGAGGGAAACTATGTCAACATCGAAGGTCGTGCTGGCGGCTTGGTGTCATGGTTTTTGAATCTTCTGGGAATCAGCCCAACCGTTTGCCTGAAGGTGCGCAGCAGCAAGATCATCTTCCAAGAGGGGTCGCTTGAAGGGATGTTTAGCCTTGTTACCCCGCTGGAAAACACATGCTCCATGTTCTACGGCTTCAAGCGGCCGCTGATGGAAGCGGTGATTTGGGGTTCGGTGTTGGGAGCGGCGACTTTCTTTCTGTTGGGGATTCCTGGAATCATCTTTGGTGTACTATATTTCATTCTCAACAAGAGGCTCACCATCGGCTTCACTGACATTGGTGGTCGCGTGAGCGAGGTTGCCTTCAAGCGCTCAGTCATTGAAGGCAAACTTATTGACGAAAGCGACGCCTCCCGCGTGTGCGACATTCTGCAAGCTCTGGTTGACGCCAGACACGAGATGGCCCTGAATGTGCGTGGATCGGAGTCTGTTCCCGCGCCCGCACCCGGGCCTGTTCCCACTCCATCGCAAATTCGTGTTGAGCAGACTTCTGTCGCTGTTCCCACGCCGCATCCTTGCAAGAAGTGCGGCCAGCCACTCGACGCGGCGTCCACCTTCTGCGACGAGTGCGGAACTCAGGTAGGTTGATATGTCAAACAGATTTTGCACGAAGTGCGGAAGAGAAGTGGCTGAAGGTAAGCGCTTTTGTGGGGGTTGCGGTCAGGCCATGCCTGTGGTGGCTGGCTTGGCCCAGCCCGAGCCTGCGGCTGTGTCCGGGCCGGCAACGGCACCCTGTGCGCAGTGCGGAGCGGCCCTCACTCCTGGAAAGCGCTTTTGCAAGCAGTGCGGTCACGCCGTCGGCGAACCTGCACCGGTTGCACCAGTTGAAGCCGTTCCCAGCGGGCGAGACGGTTCTCGGGCTGGCGAAGCCGCAGCGCCCGATTTGCCGCCTACAGTGGCAGTTGTCGCGCAGGCGGATATGCCGGTAGCGGCGAAGGATGAGTCATCTTATATTTCGGGCGGCCCTGCCATAGCGGCCGAACCGGATATTACGCATCATGCGCGGGACGGACAAGAAACCGCCAAGACCTATCCCCAGGAGCCGGTCGAAGAAGATTCCCAGACTTCACCCACAACTGTTCCCAATTCCACTTTCATCCTTCCGCCACCTGTGCCGACTGGTCACTCAAAGCTGAAGGCCGGAATCGCGATCGGCGCGGCCGCAATTGTGCTGGCGGCGGCCGGTGGAGGCTGGGCGTGGTATGCCCATGCGCATCGCAGCATCGCGCCGGTCGCTAATGCTCCGTCGGAATCTCTGCCTTCCACGACTGCCGCTGCTCCTTCTACCGCTGCTTCTTCTACGCAAATTGCTCCAACCGGCAAAATTGACGCCGCTTCAATTGAGGGCCAATATGCTTACGATGTGATCGAGATGCCTCCAATCAGAAGCAAACTTGCGAGCTTGCTTGATAAGGAGTCGCTCAAGGATTTCAAGGCTCGGCTGCAGGTAGCGGGCCCTGTTGAACACCAAGGCGAATGGTTGGTGGGGGAAGGCCTCGCTCCTCACTCCGGTGGATCTGACGAAGCCGCATTCGCGATTAACACGAACTCTGGAGCGATCTTTGGGGTGATGATGACCAACGGTGACCACTTCAGGTCATTTGGAGTCGATGCCCCGGCAAAGTTACCGTCTCCGCTGTTGGCGTGGTATCGAGAACGAGGTGGCTCGTTAAGGCGTGCATCCACTGCAACGGTGAATTCCGAAACCGGCGTTCAGAAGGCAGGTGCTTCCCAGGTCAAGCAGCAAGGCGTTTCGGGGGTGCTGCGCTATCAAGGACCTCCGGTGCCCTACAACGGAACGGTGGTCTTCGACAATCTGCCCAAGGCTAGGCTCAAATTCAGCTTCGACCACGCGGCGTGGCAGTTGGTTCTTAACCACAATCCTGACGGCACAAAAAAAGCGATTCTGACTTCGCAAAAACCGGGCTATCAATCGAGATGCGATCTGGGCTGGGAGATAGTCGAGTAGGCGCAAGGTAAGCGGTGAATTTCCGATACGCACCGAACTCACCGCATCAATGGGACGGCCCTAATCTCCCGGGAGTTCCCCCGGCTTTGCCGGGGAGGCAGTAAGAGTTTGACATTTCCGGGAGTCCATCCAGAAACTCTTCGCTGTGAGCCGCCAAGCACACATCAAGGAGCAACTGGATGGACGAGTATGAAAGCTTAAGCCACTCGAAATGGGAGTGCAAGTACCACGTTGTTTTTATCCCGAAATGCCGCAGGAAAGTGCTTTACGGCAATCTGCGCCAGCATTTGGGCGAGGTGTTCCGCAGATTGGCCGAGCAGAAGGAGAGCCGCATTGAAGAGGGGCATCTTCTGGCCGATCATGTGCACATCTTGATTTCGATTCCGCCCAAGTATGCGGTGTCGTCAGTGGTCGGGTACATCAAGGGGAAGAGCGCGATCCATCTGGCTCGAACCTACGGGGAGCGAAAGCAAAACTACGCCGGTCAAAACTTCTGGGCACGAGGATATTTCGTATCGACCGTGGGGCGGGATGAAGCCGTGATACGCGACTACATTCGCAATCAGGAAGTGGAAGATGAGCGCTTGGACCAACTGAACCTGTGGAAGTGAACAGCCACCGAACAGGTGGCTCAACCCAACCGGGGCCGCGTTAGCGTCCCCGCTCTAGCCGCTTTGAGCGGCTCACATAATCAAGCCCCCGGCTTTGCCGGGGGTATTGACTTATTGCCCAATTGGCCGTAAGAAAGAGAAGAAAGGAAGAGACCGCAATGCGTTTCTTGTCGAGGCTTGGAAGGTATTCTTGCGTTCTTGCTCTTTGCGGCATTTTTTCAGTCGCCCGCGCTGTGGCACAGCCCACCCCCGCTCCTTCAGCCGCCCAACTGAAAGCGCGCGCCGACTATGCGGAACTGCTGCCGCGGGTACAGCAGGGCGACATGAGTGTCTACTTTCGCGCATTCCGGCTCGCCGGGGCGATTGTCGCAGGCCCCCATATCAGCATGGCGGAAGTTGCCGACCGTGCCACCTTCAAGAAATTCATGGCGGAGTCGAATCCTCAGGGCGCGCTGGACTTTTCCAATCGAACACTCGGTGTGGATTACGCCAGCACCATAGCCCATTTCGACGCGATGATGGCCTGCCGAGCCTTGAACCAGCCGGACGAGGCCGCCAAGCACGAGAAGCTCCTGAATGCTCTGCTGGATTCGATGGCCAAGGACGGCGATGGCAAGACTCCCGATACCTCTTACTTCGCGGCGACGACGCAGGAAGAGTACATCTTCATGGCCCTGCGCCTGAACCTCAAGCCCAAAGGACAGCAGAGTCTCATCGTCCAGAAGGGCCATTTCTACGATCTACTGAAAGTGATTGATCCAAAGACCAACACCACGCAGGATCTCTGGTTCAATGTTGATGTTCAGATGAATCCCGATGGGCAGGCGATGCCGAATCCTGCCAACGCCTCCAAGAATGCGGCTGCGCCCGTCGTCGCCGCAACCGCCCAGGTAATCGCACCCGGGCCATCCACTCCGAATGGAAACGGGATGCTTTCCAGTGAAGGCAATACTGCACCTTCAAAAGTGAATATGACTGATGACCATCTACATACGGTTGAAGTTCACGCGCAGTCCTCTCCGCCTCAAACCCTCTACAACCAGGATGGAGTGTCGGTCACCGTGACCGAGACCCAGGATGCGCTGGAACTAGTGGTGAGCGAACCCTATCGGATTTTGCAAAGTGTGTGGGTTGACCGAAACCAGAATGGCAAATTCGATCCCTATGTCGACATAAAATATAGCTTTAATCAAAATCGGAAAGTGTGTGCCCAATATTTTATCGACGAAAATAGCTCTACTATCTGCGGCGGCTTTCCCTCCACAGCCGTTGTGAAAAATGAGGAAGTCGATCAGGAGCACAGACAGTACACAATGGTACTGCCAAAGGAGGAACTGAGCTTTGGCCAGCCGTCGACGAGACTTATTCTCGTATTATGGAACAGAGCGCAAAAGAGCACTGTTTACTATCCGTCGGAGAAATTCAAAAATGCAATCAACGTCCCCTACTTAATCAATCAGGTTGGCGCAGTGCAGGTTGAGTCAACGAAGAATGGTTCCATGACCGGGGGAAGTGTTGGCAAGAGCGCGCCTTCAGAGCAAGATGAGGTGGGAACCCAACTGCGCCATATCGCCGGAAAGGGCGCAGAGAATTGCGGAGAGTTTTCCATTGGTTTGCGGGCTACTGAAAATGGAGCGTTTGCCGAGGCTAGCGATTGCGCGGAAAAGGCTTTTGCGCAGATAAAGCGTTTCTATGTTAGGTACAGTTCCAAAACAAGGCGCATCATCATGGGCCTGGTGATAGACGGATACGCCTCTGTTGGATTGGCTATGGGCGCTGATGGAATCCTGTACCAATCCTTATCGGGAATGCAAAACGGTCAACAATTACAGAGTTCTTTAGCACCATGCCCCAAGCCGGTTCAGCTCAAGCGCGACCAGCTAGGAGGACTCAGTTGCGCGACTTCACGATCTCCGACGTCCGATAGCAGTTCCAAGGATTCCAATGCACCCGCCGTCATGAGCACCGCACCGGCAATCACGCAGGCCAAGCCGGAATCGACTTCGGCGCAAGCAGTCAAGCACTACACGCCGAAGGATGAAGGCTTCTGGGCGCAATATATGAATATTGGCGTGACGAGGACCGATGCAGGCAGCAAGTATCACTTTGTAGTGAATTTCACTGTGCCGAACCCGGCAATAAGTTCTGGGCGCCTCGGCTCCAATCCACTCAACCTCATCACTGTCATCTCTGTCTATAGCCGCCTGACCCGGGGTGACCACCAAGTTAGTATACGTCAAGACACGCTTCCATTGATTGCGGGAGATTGGAAACCGGGCGATCCTGTGCGCCTGGAATTCGACCTGCCGAAAGAGTATGCAGATCCATCGCAAGGCTGGAGCCTAAGATTCTGCATAGGAAACAAATCGGTATTGGAGTGCATACCGAGTTCCAATCTGCTGGTAGACAGCGCCGACCAGCGAATCACAGCGGCGAACACGGAAAGTAATGTTAGCAAAAGCGGCAGTGACGGAGTGTACAAGATAGGCAACAATATTTCGGCCCCGGTTATTCTAAAGTTAGTGGAGGCAAAATTTAGCGACCAAGCGCGCCGGGCCAAATACCAAGGCGTCTGCGTGATCTCGCTAATTGTGGATGCGCAGGGAAATCCGCAGAACCCGCGTGTGATTCGTGCGCTGGGCATGGGGCTGGACGAAAATGCTCTCGAAGCGGTCCGCAAGTTCAAGTTCAAGCCGGCGATGAAGGACGGCAAGACGCCCGTGCCGGTGATGATTACCGTGGAGGTAAACTTTCGCCTCTACAACAGCGCCGATGTTCCAAAACCAACTGAGCAAGGACCGCATATTAGAGTGGAAAACCGCTCTGGCATGGATTTCAAGTATGTAGTTGTCAATGGCAAACAATATGGCGACATCAAGGCAGGCGAGCAAACTGGTTACCAAACGATGTCCTTTGCATATAGATATGCCAGCGTCTCCTTGTCCACTGATACAGGGCCATTGGCAATTCACCCGATTGATTATTTGGGAGAGCGCCGGCTCGGCACTGGTAATTACACTTACGTGATTACGGTTCAAAACAACACCTTGAGAATCGAATGTGTGGTGGATTGAAATGAAGATCTGACCTTGGGTGAGTAGACCCAGGGAATTTCGCCCCGAGTCTCTCGCAGAACCGTACGTGACACTCTCGCGTCATACGGCTCCCATTACCCAGCCCTATTTCCGGCAACACTCTAGTGGAAGAACATCTCTGGGTAAACGCGCTTCATTTGGCGGAGCCAGTCCGCACTTCCCTGTTTATGACGCGACAGGTTTTTGTATTTCCGTCTGGCCCATTGTTCAAGTTTCCTGTCAATATATCC
>Ga0224559_1000882_pt1 | contig 17666 bp, 10 predicted proteins | sample 714S33034metaG_FD_180676 | JGI IMG/M metagenome (GOLD analysis project Ga0224559, IMG submission 180676) | Peat soil microbial communities from Stordalen Mire, Sweden - 717 S3 30-34 | ecosystem: Environmental > Terrestrial > Soil > Wetlands > Peat | place: Sweden: Norrbotten County, Stordalen... | reverse complement strand
CTCCAACCCAGCAGACAGCTTGAATCAGAACTCCGCCGATTCGGGAATCCCAAATCGATTCAGCCAAACATCATCCCGCTCTAGGCACATGATTTCCCGTTTTGACACCTGATTTTTGTAGCGTAGAAATAGGGAGCAGAGGCTTTGCTTCAACGGCGGCCGGCTTACGACTGGAGCGCTTTGCGATCCAATGGAATCTGGAAAGCAGCTCCGCGTCTTTGTTCCGGCGCATTTTCTTTTCGCCAATTGGCGAGCGAAACTGAAGCTGGCGCTATTCGCCCAATGGGAAATCAGGGACGGCGGAGACCAAAGCGAGGTCGCCGCTTTTTCTCGTCCCGATCTCGGGCAGGAGCAATAAACCATGGCCATTGGCGTGAAGGCCGGAATTCGTTTTGAAAGAATCGCCTTCCTCTCGAATGAAACGGCGGACGGAATCGCGGCGCGCGATGCGCTGATTTCGCGCTACGGCCATGTCGACGCGGAGGAGGCCGACATCATCGTCGCGCTCGGCGGCGACGGCTTCATGCTGCAGACGCTGCATCGATTCATGGGAAGCAACAAGCTGATCTATGGCATGAATCGCGGCTCCATCGGTTTCCTCATGAATGATTTTTCAGTGTTCAATCTCGAAGGCCGGCTGGCCGCGGCCGAAGCCAAGACCGTGCATCCCTTGCTGATGGAGGCGACTGACCGGGACGGCTCGGTTTCACGCGCGCGCGCAATCAACGAGGTGGCGCTGCTGCGCCAATCCTACCAGGCCGCCAAGATGCGAATCTACATCGACGGCAAGGAGAGACTGGACGAACTTGCGGGCGATGGCGTCATGGTGGCGACGCCCGTTGGCTCCACCGCCTATAATCTCGCCGCGCACGGGCCCATCCTGCCGCTCGAGGCCAAGATGATGGCCTTGACGCCGATCTCGGCTTTCCGGCCACGCGGCTGGCGCGGCGCTCTGCTGCCGGACAAAGCCAGAGTAACGATCGAGATTCTGGAAGCCGAAAAACGGCCGGTCTCCGCCGTCGCCGATCATTTCGAGCTGCGCAATGTGCGCGAGGTCGTCGTCGCGATGGATCACGACACCGATCTCGTCCTTCTTCACGATCCCGGGCATTCGCTCAACGAGCGCATCCTGCGCGAGCAGTTTGGATATTGAGGCGTGAGGGCGTGCATTCACATTCTCAGCCGGGAGCTGGTCTCGCGCGGCTTTGGCCTGCTTGAACGGTTTAGCATTGAACTCAAACGGTTCGACGGACGGCTGCAGGCGCAGGCGCGCGAGGTTTACGACACCGGCGACGGGGCCGCGATCCTGCTCTACGACCCGACGCGCTCGACCGTCATCCTCGTGCGCCAGTTCCGGCTTCCGCCCTACCTCAAAGAGGGTTGCGACAGCCTGATCGAGGTCTGCGCGGGACGCCTCGAGGGAAGCGACCCGGAAACCCGGATCGTGCATGAGACCGAGGAGGAAACCGGCTTCAGGGTGCGCCATCCGCGCCGCCTGTTCGCGGGTTACACGAGCCCCGGCGCCTTTTGCGAAAAGATCACATTCTTCGTCGCCGAATATTGTGCGGCCGACCGGGTCGGCGCGGGCGGCGGCCTCGAACATGAGGGCGAAGACATCGAAATACTGGAGCCGACGCTGGAAGAGGCGCTGGCGATGATCGAGCGCGGCGAAATCTTCGACGCCAAGACGATTTTGCTGTTGCACTACGCCAAGCTCGCGGGTCTGATGAGCGCGGATTCCGGCGCCTCCTGACGAAGGCCAGCCCATGCGCGACTTTGAGGCGTCCCAAAACGCAGCGGCAGCCGGTGCGGCGAAGATGCGGCCTCGCGCCGCCACAGATGGTTTTGACGCGGCCGACATTCGCTGGCGAAGCAAAGCGATCCTCATTGGCTCCGCCGGAAACCTGATCGAATGGTATGATATTTACGCCTATTCGGCGTTTTCGCTGTATTTCGCCGGCGCCTTCTTTCCACAGTCGGATCCTCTGGCGCAGCAGCTGGCCGCGGCGTCGATTTTCGCCGCCGCATTTTTCGTGCGCCCGCTCGGCGCCGCTTTGTTCGGCTATCTCGCCGACCGCCATGGGCGCCGCAATGCATTGACCGGCTCGGTCATCATGATGTGCTTCGGCTCGCTCCTCATCGCCGTGACGCCCGCCTACGCCAGCATCGGCGTCGCGGCGCCGATCATTCTCGCCACCGCGCGCATGTTGCAGAGCCTCAGCCAGGGCGGCGAATATGGATCGGGCGCGACCTATCTCAGCGAAGTCGCCCATCCGGACCGGCGCGGCTTTTATTCGGGAGTCTGGTACGTCACTCTGATCGGGGGACAGCTCAGCGCCATTCTCGTCCTGCTGGCGCTGCAAAAGTTGTTTCTGACGCCCGATCAGCTGAAGGCCTGGGGCTGGCGCATTCCCTTCGCCATCGGGGCGCTACTTTCAATCCTCGCCTATATCCTGCGCCGCGACATGCCCGAGACCGGTCTCTTCCTCGCCGCCAAATCCACCATCGAGCGCGAGAACCCCTGGCGGATTCTGGCGCGCGACTGGCGCAGCATGACGCTTGTCGTCGGCATCACGATCGGCGGCACCTCGGCCTTCTATACATACACAACCTATATGCAGAAATTCCTCAGACTGTCGGTCGGCCTCGACGATGGGCAGACAACGCTGATCACCGCCGGCTCGCTCGTCTTCGCATTGATCCTGCAGCCGCTCTACGGCGCGCTTTCCGACAGGATCGGCCGCAAGCCGCTGCTGATCGGCTTTGGCGCTCTTGGAACGCTCGGCACGGTTCCCTTGCTGACGACGCTGCAGCATACCAAGAGCCCCTTCGCCGCGTTCCTATTGATCTGCGCCGCCTGGGCCATCGTCAGCGGCTATACTTCGATCGCGGCAATTGTGAAGGCAGAACTGTTCCCGACGGCGATCCGCGCCATGGGCGTCGGCATTCCCTATGCGCTGACGGTCGCGATTTTCGGCGGCTCGATCGACTGGGTCGCGCTGGCGTTCAAGAACGCCGGTTTCGAGACGGGCTTCTACTGGTATGCGACCGGACTTATCTTCATCTCCCTCATCACCTATGCGCTTATGCGCGACATGAAGGCGCATTCGAAGATGGGGCAAGCGCTATGACCGTTCGGCGGCTCTGACCCAATGCGCTCGCTGCTTTTCGTTTCCGCTATCGACGACGCCAAGCTCGCCGCTGCGCTGGAGAGTGGCGCGGATGGACTCTGTCTCGACCTCGCGGGTCGAATTCTAGCGGTGGACAAAGCGCAGGCGCGCAAGAACGCCGGCGATCGCCTTCAAGCCGCAAGAGCGAAGACGCGGCGCCCGCTCCTCTATGTGCGGGTCGCGGGCCTCGACACGGCGCAGATTGACGCCGATCTCGACGCCGTCATGCCCTTCGCGCCCGACGGAGTGGTTCCCACTGGACCAATGAACGGGCAGGCGTTGCAGCATCTTGGCGCCTTGCTCGCGGTGAAGGAGGCCAGATGCGGGCTGCCAGACGGCTCGACGCAGATCATCGCAGGCATCGGCGACGCGGCGGCCTCGCTCCTCGACATGGGGAGCTTCGCGGGCGCGAACCGCCGCCTTGCGGCGCTGTTCTGGAACGCCGATGCGCTCTCGGCCGCGCTCGGCGCCGAACAGAATCGCGCGTCAGATGGCCTTTACACCTCGCCCTATGTTCTTGCGCGCAGCCTGACATTATATGCGGCCCGCGCCGCCGACAGTCTCGCGATAGACGCCGCCTGTCCGCGATCTCCCGAGGGCCTTGGGCTACGGCTGGAGTGCGAGGCGGCGCGGCGCGGCGGTTTCGACGGGAAGCTGGCGCTCGATCGCGACCAGGTCGCGATCATCAACGCTGTCTTCACGCCGACGGACGAAGCGATCGCGCGGGCAAGAAGCGTCGTCGCCGCATTCGCCGCCAATCCCTCAGCGGCGACGCTCGCTCTCGATGGCGAGATATTTGTCTCTTCCGATTTTGCTCAAGCGAAGCGGCTGCTTCGTCGTGTTCCAACGACCTGATGTTTTTCGAAGGTCGGCGGGATGGATCGGCGAACTCCGCTTCAAGCGGCGTCCAGAGCGCGGTGGATCGGTCAATCTTTCGAAAGCGGAATGGAAAGCTGACTTTTTCCGAGGCTCTCCACTCATGTGAATAATAATTCTTGCCATTAATAGACTTATTCATGAACAATGTACTGTTTTTCTATATATTGCGATTCAGATGTAACATACCGGCAACGCTAACTCCGATTTCTGTATAGCGGCCATATTTATTATTGCCCTTCGGACCACAGATCGTAACTTTGCTCGACACGGTCAGGACACGGGCCTGGGAAGACCGTTGGCTGGCGAAACGCCCCGAGGGAGAAACCTGATGAGAACTCGAAGCGCCCGGTTGTTGATGGCCGGGGTGGCCCTCGGAACCGTCGCATTCGTTCAAGCGGCGCATGCGCAGGACGTCACCAATCTCGTGACCCTGCCCGAGGTTGACGTCGTGGCCCCAACGCCCGTTCCCGGCGGCGTCGGCATCGACCGGAACAAGGCGCCGGGGTTCATCTCGACCGTAACCGGACAGGAATTTGAAGACAAAAAATCGCCGGCTGTCGCGGATGCGATAACGGCCCATGTTCCCGCCGCGATCTCGCTCAGTGTCGACGGCAGCGACCTCTCCCCCGATCTTTTTTATCGCGGCTTCGACACCTCGCGCATTTCAGGAACGGCGCAGGGGCTCGCGGTCTATCAAAATGGCGTGCGCATTAACGAGGCGTTCGGCGACAGCACCAATCTCGATCTCATCTCGCCCATTGCGATCGATCGCGTCGATGTCTACACGAACAACCCCATTTTCGGTTTGAATGCGCTCGGCGGCGCGATCAACTTCACGATGAAGAATGGCTTCACCTATCAGGGCGGCGAGGCCCAGCTTCTCGGCGGCTCCTACGGGAGGGTCTATGGCAGCCTGCAATATGGCAAGCAATATGGCGACTATAGCGTCTATTTCGCAACCGACGCGCTACGCGACGGCGGCTATCGGGCTTTTGGCGCGCAAAATCTTCAACGCACCTACGCCGACCTCGGCTATCGCACGCCGGATTCAGAAATCCACGCGATCGGCGCGTTCAGCCGTACCTGGCTTGGCATCCAGGGCACGACGCCACAAGTTCTCGTCGACCAGCAATATAACGCCGTTTTCACGACGCCGCAGACGACCAACAATCAGGCAGGCCTCGCGCAGATCACAGGAAGGTTCGACCTCTCCCCGACATGGTCGCTCGCGAGCAACTTCTATTTCCGCCAGTTCGACCAGTACCACGTCGACGGGAATGACGCGAGCATAACCGATTGCGGCGGACAAGGCGGCACGCCCGGAAACGCCTGCCTGCCGGCCAGCGGAACATTCTCCGGAAATCCGAATGACTTCCAGTTCACGAACCATGGCCAGCCAATTCCTTATCTCGGCGACAGCTTCCCCTACGGAACGACTTCGCTGACTGCGGTGCACACGCAGACCTTCGGGACGCAGGAACAGCTCACCGACAAGGACAAGATTTTTGGTCACCAGAACTATTTCGTCATTGGCGGCAGCGCGGACCAGAGCTACACGCATTTCTCGTCAAAGACTTTACTGGGCCAACTCGATTCCTCGTTCCAGAACCTCTTCACTGGCTTCCCAGGATCGCAGGCGATTCTTCAGACGCAGGGAAGCGTTGGTTACGGGCCCGTCTGGGTGCATGCGCAAGCAACCTATTTCGGCGCCTTCGCGCTCGATACGTTCAACCTGACGGATGAGCTCGCGCTGACTGCGGGCGCGCGCTTCAACGTCGCCAATATCGGCCTGTCCGACGCAAGCGGCGAGCAACCCGACAATAATACGAGCAACTCCTACAACCGAATCAACCCGGTCGTCGGATTCACCTATACAGCCTCTCCGGCTCTGACTTTTTATGGCGGATATTCCGAGGCGAACCGGGCGCCGACGCCGCTCGAAAGCCAATGCTCCAATCCCCAGTTGCCTTGCGTCCTCGAGACCGCGCTGGTCTCCGATCCCCCCCTCCAGCAGGTCGTCTCGCACACATGGGAGGGCGGCATGCGCGGCACGCTTCCCATCCCGAACGGCTACGGCACGCTAGTTTACAATGCAGGCGCGTTTCATATCGTCAACACAAACGATATCGTGACCGAGGCGAGCACGATCTCCGGACAGGGTTTCTACACCAATGTTCCCGAGACGCTGCGGCAAGGCGTCGAGCTTGGCCTGCAATACAACTACGGACCGGCAAGTTTTTACGCAAACTATTCGCATGTCGACGCCACCTACCAGTTTTACGGGACCTTCGATGGCGGAAACAATCCGGCGCAGGATGCGAATGGGAATATCTATGTCAAACCCGGCGATCGCATTCCTGGCATTCCGAGCAATCTGGGCAAGCTCGGCATCACCTACGCCGTAACGCCGCAGTTCAAGGTGACGGCCGAAACAGTCCTGGTCGGGAGCCAATATTTCGCCGGCGACTACGCCAATCAAAATCCGAAGCTTCCGGCCTATTACTACGTGAATCTTCGCGGCACATATCAGGCGACCGACCAGATTCAGATTTTTGGTCTGATCAATAACGCCACCAATAATCATTATGCGACATATGGGAGTTATTACGGAGTCGACACGACCGCAGGCAACGTAAACCAGACTTTGTACTACAATAATCCCGCTAATGGCGGTGCGGGCAAAGCCGAGGCCGTCACCGTGGCCCAACCGATCTCGCTTTACGCAGGCGTAAAAGTCACGTTCTGAATCATCAGACCGACCCCGATCTGTCGGCATGGCTCAAGCGGTCGGCGAACTGACCGAGCAAGGCTCTCCCGCCTTCGAGGCCGCTCCGCCGATCCTGTCGCAACTCCTGAAGGCGGAGACCGCCGACAGGGAGGTGCGGTCGACGGCCTACCAATTGAAGGCGGCCCGCTTCCCGGACTACCGTGACCTCGTCGGCTTCGACTTCGCCAGCAGCGAGGTCAACGAGGCGCTCGTCCGCCAGCTTCGCCGCCGCGAGTTTCTCGAGGATGCGCGCAACGTCGTCCTGTTCGGCGGCCCAGGCACGGGCAAAACGCATCTCGCCATGGCCATCGGCGTCCAGGCCATCGAACATCACCGCAAGCGCGTCCCGTTCTTCTCCACCGTCGAATCCGTCAACGCCCTCGAACAGGAGAAGAGCCAAGGGAAAGCTGGCCAGATCGCAGGGCGGCTCGCCTGTTCCGACCTCGTCATCCTCGATGAGCTTGGTTACCTGCCGTTCAGCGCCTCCGGTGGAGCGCTGCTCTTCCGTCTCTTGAGCAAGCTCTACGAGCGAACCAGCGTCATTATCACGACGAACCTAAGCTTCGGCGAATGGGCGAGCGTGTTCGGCGATCCCAAGATGACGACGGCGCTGCTCGACCGCCTCACCCATCGCCGCCATATCCTCGAAACCGGAAATGACAGCTTCCGCTTCAAAAACAGCTCGGCGAAGCCCGCTAAATCCACCAAGGAGAAACCGCGAAACTTGACGAACGCCTGACCCACAAATCATCATCAAGCCGGGGTCAGTTCTAAATCGAAATCCCGGGTCAATTCTCGGCGGAAATCGACACAGAGCCGACAGATCTACCTAAGGCGCTTCGATGAACTCGCCTCCGTCGCCCTCGGCTGGCCTAGTGATATCCTAATTTGAGCGTCCAACGACGAAAAAGGCGCGCCAAAATTCTCAATTCAGATGTCCAAGCGATGCGCGAACCGCGAGTTTCTCATATTAGATGTATCCCGACAGCGTGAGAAAGTTCTTCGAGATGGTTGCGCGATGATCGCTTCAAGAATTCTTGCCGTTTATCACGATGCTGGCTTCGAGCGCAGGATCGCGCAGCGCTTTCGGCGCGAGATCGACGCCGGCGAACTGATGATTCGCTTCGCCCGCCATGGTGCGGAGGCGCATTCGGCGCTCAACTCGGAACCAAGTCTCGAAGTCCTGTTGCTGGACATCGAGGCGCCGATCCACGAAGGCCTTGCCTTGCTCTATCAGATCAAGAACTTGAAGAGAGCGGTCAAAACGATCATTGTTTCCGCCCACGGCGATGTCCACGACCTTCGCGCAACTTTGAATCTCGCCGTCTTCGAGGCCGTCCCGAAGCCCGTGGCGTTCGAAGATCTCGACAAGGCGCTGCGCGAGGCGCTCAGGGCGCCGCCGACCAAACAGCAACAAGCCGGGCGGGAGGATAGTCGCGACGAACTGTTGTCGATCTTGCGGTCGAACGCGTTGTTTGGCTCACTCGACGAGGACGTCATCGCCTCGATGACCGCCGCCTTCAAGACCGTTGTTCTGAACGGCGGCGACATCCTCTTTCGTCAAGGCGATCCCGGCGACAGCCTTTACGTCGTCGTCAGCGGCCGCCTTGAGGTTGTGAGCGAGGCGGATGGCCCGTCGCCGCGCCTCCTCGTAACACTGGGACCGGGAGAAAGCGTCGGCGAGATGGCCCTCATAGACGGCGAAAAACGCTCGGCCACCGTGATGGCGGCGCGCGACACGCAGCTGGCCAGACTCTCGCAACATGACTTCGAGCGGCTTATCGCCGAACATCCGAGGCCGATCCTCTCCGCCTTTTTGCGACAAATGTCCCGGCGAATGAGAAAGCAGGCCGCGGGCGGTTCGCACAGGCGATCGTCGAACAAATGCATTGCGGTCGTCCCGCTCGCTCGCAACATCGACGCCGACGCCTTCGCCAGCAAATTGTCGGAGCATCTGAGCCGCTACGAGCGAACGCTTTATCTTGGCGAAAAGAATTTGGACAGCGTTTACGGCGTAGGCGGCGCCACTCGATTTGAGCCGGAACAGATTGGCCATCTCCTGCTCGCAAACTGGCTGGCCAGCCAAGAGCACGAATATCGCAATATTGTCTACCAAGCCAACTTCGGAACGACGCCATGGACAGGCCGATGCCTGCGCCAGGCCGATGTCGTTTTGATGGTTGTCGGCCGGGAGAGCGACGTCGCAACCGCCCGTGCGCTCTGGACCGATTTGTCTCGCCTTGCGGACATGGCCAAAAAGCAGGCGCTTTTGGTCGTTCTCCATGCTTTCGAACACCGCGAGCCGAGGCGGACCGCCGTGTGGACCGAGGGCATTGGAGCCGAAAGGCTTTTTCACATTCGCACGCACCGAGAAGAAGACTACGCCCGCCTGGCGCGATTCTTATGCGGGCGCTCGGTGGGCCTGGTGCTTGGCGGCGGCTTCGCCCGCGGTCTCGGGCATATCGGCGTAATCCGCGCCATGCGCGAATTGGAGATCCCGATAGACATGGTTGGCGGGACCAGCATGGGGGCGATCATCGCGGGTCAATGCGCCATCGAGTGGGACTGGCCGCAAATGCTAGACGTGACCATGCATCGCTCCGCCGCCTCGCTAAAGGGCGATTTTACGTTGCCTCTCGTATCGCTCATGACCGGAAGGAAATTTTCAAAAACGATACAAGAGATCGCAGACGGGCGCGACGTCGAAGACGCGTGGCTGCCCAGCTTCTGCATTTCCGCCAACCTGGCGAATGGACAGATGAAAGTGCATAAAGCGGGAGACGCCGCGAAAAGCGTCATCGCCAGCGCCCGCGTTCCGGTGGTTTTTCCCCCCTTGTCGTGGGGCGATGATTTGCTGGTCGACGGCGGACTCGTCAACATGGTGCCGGCGAAATATATGCGGGACTTCTCCAATGATGGCATTGTCATCTCGGTCGATTGTTCGGCGCAAGCGGAATTCCGCGCGCCCGACTTCGGCGCGTCACACTCCGGATGGAAAGAGCTTTGGCGGCGACTGAAGTCCGGCATCCACGGACGCCCCGCGATTGGCGTGATGGGCATTTTGATGCAAGCGCTGGAATTCGGGCGCGCCGCGCATGCCAATCCCGACGATTACGCCGATCTTCACCTCGTGCTGCCGCTCGACGAATATTCCTACCGGGACTTTATGGCCGGCGCGCAAATGGCTCAAACCAGCTACGAATTTGCCTTGCTCCGGTTTCAATCGTGGATGGCGGACGAGGGGCGCCCATGGGAGCCCGGCACGCCGGGCCCCTAGGGCGGATTTCGTCTCGCGGGTCCGCATGATTTTTGCCGGCATCGATGGCGGCGGCGGCGCAGGCCGAACCGGCGTTCGTTCCGTCTTGCCGGGTGAACCTGGATGTGGTTGGATGCCGCTAGCGTCGCTTCGGCTCATATCTTTGGCGATGCTCCTTTGGGCCGAAGCAGAGTCGCGCTGATGCATGATGGCGCCTGAACGCGCCATCCAAAACGTTTCACCCGGTCGCCGGTCGCAAAGCGAAAAAACAGCTGGTGAGAGATTGCTGGATGGAGAACGTCATGCGCGCCAACGGAGCGAGCATTGCATGCGCTTCCGGCCATTGGCTAATGGGCAGCACAACCGATTATTTTCGCGCGCCGCATTATTTCGTCGCCGACCTCGCGCGCGCCAATGGCGGCCTTGCAAAGTTCCGCATCGCCCACAAACGCATTTTGGCGACGTGCTGTCCCGACATCGCTCACCAGGTTCTCGTCACGCGGCGTGAACTGTGGCGACGGGGGGCCTATTTTCGCAAGCTCCAAACGATGTTGGGCGAAAGCCTGCTCTCGACCGAGGGCCCGATTTGGAAAAGGCGCCAAGGCGCGATCCGGCCCCTGCTGCATCGAAACGAGATGCCCGGCCTCGCGCCGATCGTGCGCGGCGCAGCGACGAGAATGTTGGAGCGATGGGAACAAAAGCGGCGTTGCGGCGAGCCGATCTCCGCCGTCGAAGAAGCGCAAACGATCGCCCTGGATGTGATCGCCGAACGTCTGTTTTCCGTCGGTCTCGATCGGACGGAATCTGGTCGCATTTCGGTTTTGATGCAAGACGCGATGTTGCTCTTGCGCGAACGAAACACATCGCTGCTCGCCGCGCCGATGTGGTGCCCGACGCCGCGCAATCTGCAGATCGCCGACTATCGGCGCCAACTCGACGCATATTTCGCGGGGCGCATCGACGCCCGGCTCAAGCAAGGCCCATCCGAACCTCCAGATCTGCTTGATAAACTGATCGTCGCGCGCGATCCGGCGACAAAGGAGCCCTTGTCCCGGACGGCGCTGATCGACGAAGTCAAGACGCTGTTTTTCGCGGGTCTGGAGACCACTGCTCCGGCGATGTTCTGGACTCTGTCTCTCCTTGCGGAACATCCCGAGGTTGCGGCGATCTGGCGCGAAGAGCTGGACAGGGTGCTCGGCGGTCGCGCGCCCGAGTGGAGCGACCTGCCGGGTTTGAGCTACACCGCGCAAATCATCAACGAAGCCCTGCGACTCTACCCGCCAGTCTACAACCTGGCGCGGGAAAACGCGGAAGACGACGAAATCAACGGGCATCTCATCCCGGCGAAGACGATGATCATCATCTCCGTATACGGCGTTCATCGGTCGGCGAGCTGGGGCGAGGACCCGGAGTCCTTTCGTCCCGAGCGCTTTGCCTCGGGCGTGGATTGGCCGCGTCGCAGCTTTCTTCCCTTCGCCACCGGAGAACATGTCTGCGTCGGCAATAATTTTGCGATGACCGAAATGATGATAACGTTGGCGATGATCGGCCAGAAATATCGGCTGACGCGCCACGACCAAGACCCTATCGAAACGCTGGCGAGCATCACTTTGACGCCGTCCCGCGACATTCGCGTAAACCTGGAGGCGAACCAGTGAAACCATGCGGCCTCCGGCGGTTGCTACAGGCCTGAATCGGGGCGCGTCGCAGAACCTCGAATGCGCGGTAACCCGGCGGCGCAATTCTTCCAACCAGATTGAGGCTTTCCATGTCTGATGCGCCCGAACTCGCCATGCCTCCGCTTCCCGCGACGTGGCTGCCATTTTGGAAGGCGGCGCGCGTCATTCGGCGCAACACCTTATCGGCGTGGCCAGCGGATGCCTTCAAGATGGATGTCATCAAGCGGCGCATTCTGATGCGCGATCAGGTTATCGTCAATTCACCAGACTATATTCGACATGTGATGCTCGACAATGTTTCGAATTATGGGCGCTCCAAGGTTTTCGCAAGACTCGTGGAGCCTGTCGTCGGCAAGGGGTTGCTGCTCAGCGAAGGAGACGAATGGCGCCAGCAGCGCCGCGCGGTGGCGCCAGCCTACACGCCGGCGCGCGGCGCGGAATTGGCGGGCGTCGTTCGCCGCCATCTCGACCTTATGCTCGAGCGTTGGAGCCAGCTGGAGGACGGCGCCGTACGCAACATGACGCGTGACATCGCCGACGTCACACTCGGCGTGGGCGCGGAGGCCATTTTTTCCGAGACGAATTTCAAAGATCTTCAGGCGCTTTTTGACGCCGTGTTTGAATATGATCTACATGTGCGCCCAACCGTCGGCGATTTGTTGGGTCTCCCGAACTGGCTGTCGCGCCCTAATTTTTCCACGGTGAGCCGACTGACGCATAATGTCGAAGCGCCCGTGCTCCGCATGATCGAGGAACGGCAAAAAAAAGGCGTCAAGAACGATGTTTTCGCGGCGATTTGCTCGCTGCGGGACAATGGACAGCCGCCAAGCGCGAAATCGATCCGGGATCAGGCGATGTCCCTGATCATGGCTGGACATTTGACGACGCACGCCACGTTGCTATGGACGTTCTACCTTCTCGCGCTGCATCCTGCTGAACGTCGAAGGATCGAGACCGAGATCGACAGCGTGCTATCTGGACGTCGGCCGGAATATCAGGACATCGCAAAGTTGCGATTGACATGGCAGGCGATCCAGGAGGCGATGCGGCTCTACCCGCCCGTACATATCATCCCCCGTGCGGCGATTGGGCCCGACCGGCTTGGCGACTGCGACGTGCCGAAAGGCGCAACCATAGTCATTTCGCCTTGGCTGACACATCGAAATCCGAAGCTGTGGGACGATCCCTCGCGGTTCATCCCCGATCGCTTCAGCCAGGAAAATTCCGCCGCGCGCCCGCGCTACGCCTATTTGCCGTTCGGGGCGGGGCAGCACATTTGCGCGGGGGCGCATTTCGCCATGCTCGAGACCGTATTGATCGTCGCCAGCGTCATCCAGTCCTGGCGCCTCGATATGCCCGAGGGCGCAAAAGTCGAGCCGGTCGCCCTGGTGTCGCTTCGCCCCCGCGACGGCATGACAATGCGCTTTCATAGAAGGCGCCCGGGAGATTGAGGGCGTTCGATCGGAACGCCGCTCTGCGCGGAGGGCCCAAGATCGCGCCGCAGTGGCTTACCTGTAAAGCCATCTCGCGAGAGCGCCGGGGATTTGCCGTTCGAGGCGGCCGCGGTCGTAATTCAAGCCAAGCGTCTCCAGCACGGCGGCGGCGCATAGCTTGCCGGCCTGGCTGGCCTTTTCCATCGTCGGCTGCTTGGTGTGGGTGCCGGTGAACTCTCCGCCCACAAAGACATTGGGATATTCCGTCATCACGGGCATTCCGGCGGAACTCGATTCTGGCCCGAAAATCCACAATGGCGCAGCCAAGGCCCAGACATGGCCGTCGGTAGCGGGGCTGACTTGCCAATCGCGATATTTTCCATCGCGACCGGCAAGATATTCGGCCTCCGTTATGCGCTGCGCGGACGCGTCCATATGGGCCCCGATGATGAGATCGCGCGCGACGACACCGATCTGGGCGAGGATTTCGTCCTGAGCTTCTTCCCAACTGCATTGCCAGAAGGTTTTGCCATGGACAATGCCGGGCGTGTCGAAAGAGGAGACGGTGACGGACAGGACCCCCTCCATCTCCGGCGGCATCTCCACGCCGCGCCATAGAGGCGGCGCCTCGATCATATAGATAATCGCCCAGGGAGAGCCGACGAGCAGCGAAAACGCATCGCGCGGCGCGAGATTGTCGGGGAATCGCCGACAAAAGAACTGGACGCCGACGGACCACTCCCGGCGCATGGTCGGCAAGGCCGACCCGGCGTAAAACTCCGGCAGCAGAGACGCCAGCGCCGACGGCGTGACTGCGAACACAAAGGCGTTCGCCTCGATGCGCGATCCGTCTTCGAAGCTAACAGCGACGGGCGCGCGTTGGTCTCCCTCGCCAGACCATGCAACCGCCACGGCGCGAGTCCCGGCGCGCATTTCCACGCCCATCTTCTTCAAATGAGCAACCCAAGGATCGATGAAGCACTCGTTGACTAGGCCGTTCGTGACGTTGGTCATCGAATTCAATTGATCGGTGGTTCCGTGGCTGACGAGGACCACACGGACGAAGAGATCGATCACGACCGCCGCGCTGGCGTCGCGTTTGGCGGCGAAGACGATGTCTGCGATCGACAGCACAAAGTTCGCGAAGGCGCCGCTGCGTCGATCGAGTTGGAGATATTCGTCAACGCGTCGCGCCGCGACGCGCTTTCGGTGCGCCTCTCCCCCCACGATGTACAGCCCCACGATGGCGGACCACGCGAAGATGTCGCTCCAGGGGACGCCGAAAAGCCGCATGGCGCGACAAAGATCGATCGATCGTCGCCAGGCTGGGTAGGCGAGACTCGAATCTATCCGAGCGCTGAGACCCGAGCGATTTCGGCCGCCGTCGATGAGCGTCGACGCCGCCACCGAGCTGAGCGTGTCGAAGACGGAACCGGAAGCGCACGGGATTCGCCGCATCGTGTCGAACAAGGAAAAATAGCTGCTGTGATAAGTGCGCATCGAATGTTCTACAGGCGCGCCCGGCGCCATGCTGTCGGCGCCGAGACGGTAGGAAAGCACCTTGCCGCCCAATGCGGTTCCTTCTCGCAAAGGATCACTTCGGCGCCGGCTTCCCGGCATTCATGCGCTGCGGTCAGGCCGGTGACGCCGCCGCCAAGAACAAGCACGCGTTTCCTCGTCATTCGGGCTCGTCCTCTCTAAGCCAGGCGACCAAACGTCGGCTCCATGGGTCGAGCGACGAACGCCCCTCGGAACGAAGCGCATCGACAACGGGTTTGATTTCTTCATTTGGGTTCGGCATATGCAACAGCATTTCGATCAGAATTGCTTTGACGAGGCGCGTCGGCTTTGGCGCTCGCTCGCCGGACCGGCGGCGCACGGCTTCCGCGAAGCCGCGATCGCCGGGGAGCGGGCGCTCGAATTCGCCAGGGGGAAGCGCGTTGATCGCCTCGACGATGCGGGACGAACGCTCCTTCAATGAGAGGCGGGCGATCTCCTCGGGTTCGATCGCCGCCCCGATCACATGGTCTTGCGCCCCTTCGTCGAACGGGAAATCATATTTCTGAGCGCCGCCTTCAAATGGAAGCCCGCCGGAGATGCGGACCGGCGCAATCGGCATATGCAGGCGCAGCGCAATTTCCGGCAAAATCGTCGAGACGCGCGTCACTCGTTCTCCCGCGCTGCGCATGCGCTCACCCTCGACAAAAATCAGCAAGGAGTGCGGCTCCCGTTTTTGCAATCGCGCGAACTCTTCGACGATGTCGAAAATCGATTCTGGAGCTGATTGATCGAAGTAGAAGAAGGTTTCAAAGTCCCGCCGGCCCGGCTCTTCGCGGGCGAATCGGTCGAGCGCGCCAACCCAACCCTTTAGGTGCTCGGACTTCACCAAAATCCTGACGGGGACCCCAAAAAGCGGCGAAGCCAGGGCCGAAAAGCAGGCTCCCTCCTGATAGGTTTGGTGGTTCGCCAGAAAAAGCGTCGCTCGTCCGCGCAACGCCGTCAGCGCGTTCTTGTCGGCGATCTCGAATTTTCGGACAAAACGCGCGGCCTGCTCCAATCCGAGCGCAAGCATCACGCTGTCCTTGCCGCCATGCCGGCTCCTCCAGTAATCCCGGATCGGATCGAGGTCGAGGCGAGGCGGCGCGATATCGCGGACGCACACGCCATCGCTGGTTTCCGTCACATTCAGGGCAATGCGATTGTAGGGCAGCCGCGCGCACAGCGCCTCGCTGTCCTTCGCCGCGACTTGGCTGGGGTGGAGGTCCAATTGCCTCGCGACATGCTGCTTTATCGCAACCGCCCGCAGCAGTTCGAGGCCGGAGAGGCCGGGACAATCGTAGACAGCGGCCACGGTGCCCGGCAACCAATCCGCCGGACCGACGTCAATGGGAGACACATGGGTTTCTCCATCGACAAATCGCCCTAGCCCGAAACCGGGCACAGCCTCTCGCCGCCTCAGGAACTTTAATTGATCCTTGAGCGGAAATTTGTCCGCCGGGCCGATCGGAATCAAAACATAACGCACGATCGCCTCGATCCGCACGCGGCCGTCAACGAGAAGCTGGATACGGAAAGCGAGCCGCGAGGATCCGGGTTCGGACTGCCTCAACGAAACGACGCGACACTCGTGGAGTCCGGCCGGTGGGACCGGACCGAAGAAGTCGAGCCGGTCGATGCTGCTTGGAAACGCGCCATGGCCCTGCATTGCGCCGGACCAATCGCCGGCCATGCGGTCGTGAGGAATCTGTATCATGCCGTCGAGCAGGCCCGGATTTAACGCGCCCTGCGGTACGCCGAGAGACCCTGCGTCCAGCAGTGCGACCGCTCCATTGCGGCCGCGCCGCAATTCAATCAGGTGCTGCAGGCTCGGCCCATGAAACAACAGCCCCTCATCGTAAAGCTGCTTCCCGGAGATTGCCGGCGCCAGCGCTTCGATTTCGACTGGCTCGGGCGGCGAGCGTCGATCTGAAAACAAAATCGTACCCCGCGCGGCCGCGATGGACTGATCTCCGTCTCGAACGCCAACGCCCAATTCAATATCGGTCTTTTCCGCGCTGATCCCCAGGACGCGAGGCGCGAGGCGCAATGGGCTCTCGACCGAAAGCCAACGCGTGATCGCGACATTCCTCACGCCCGTCACGTCCTTCTGAGGGTTCAGGGAGATCGCGGCGCGGGCCATCAGATCGACGAGGTAGGCGAGCGGAACCGTCGGCAGGACAAGCGTCGGGCAATGGTCCAGAATCCAGGGCGCGGCGATGAAATCGAGAATTTCCCCGGCTGGGACGGAGCGCGGCCCGGACGCTTGAACTGGATCCGACCGCAGCCCCATTCCCAGCCGCCGCATTTCGTAGATTTTTTTCCCATCCACCCATAGTGAACCGATGGCCCGCGCCGAGATCCGGGCGGGATCGCGAACGATCTCGGTCACCTCGACGAGCAGACTGACTTTGCGATCCGTCGGCAAAACCTGTCCGCGATATTTCCACACCGCCTGCGATCCGAGCGCGATGGGTTCGAATCGCGGATTCTCCATGCGATCTGCCAGACCCGCCAGAAGCATGTGTGTTTGCAGCAATTGCAACAAAGACTCGACGCCGAGAGACCCAGGTTGCACCGGGTCTTGAAAAAAATGCGCCTTGAAGAACCATTCCCCAGGCTTGACGTCCTTTTCAGCTTTGATACGCCCGAGCCGGGCCGCTCCCCCTGTAGCGTCCCATCCAGTGATGCGGTCGAGCATCAACAGCGGCGGCTGGCTTATTCCCGGCGCCTTGCCGAAGAGGGCATCGAGCGGCTTCGTCAGATCGAGAACAGGATCGGGCGCAGCCGCCAACCACGCCTCTTCGCTTTCGCTTGCGGGCAACCCTATTTGCGGCGTGAGCGCCGCGGGCGGAAAAAACCCGAAGACCGTACGCATTTCCATCACCGGCCCAGCGGCGGTGCGACATTGCACTTTGAAGCTGACGATAACGGTGGATCCTATTT
>Ga0224559_1000881_pt1 | contig 17669 bp, 13 predicted proteins | sample 714S33034metaG_FD_180676 | JGI IMG/M metagenome (GOLD analysis project Ga0224559, IMG submission 180676) | Peat soil microbial communities from Stordalen Mire, Sweden - 717 S3 30-34 | ecosystem: Environmental > Terrestrial > Soil > Wetlands > Peat | place: Sweden: Norrbotten County, Stordalen... | reverse complement strand
CCTGACACTGGCCCAGAAGGGAGTCTCTGCCCGGCGTCTGCATTCAGCGTCACATCGGTCGCGGCGCCTTCGCAGTAGGCATGGCCATAGCCAGGACCAGCCTCTCCCCGGCACCACCGCCGACGCTGTCGCCGCCAGTTTCACGCTGTCAGTCGACAATCCCGTTGGTTCCGCAGGGAATTCCATCAAAACTCGATGGCACCGTACTTCGGGGGGTTCAGCGTGTCCATCGAGAACAAGGGGAATGGCAGCGGAACTATTAGCCAGATCGCAGCGGGTTTCTGCGCTCAGGGGAAAGTACCACCGGATACTCGGCCTTGACCCAGGGGTGGCTTGAAGGGTTCCACAGCGGGTAAGAACTCCGACGGATCTCCTGATCGTCATAGATTCCGTGTACGTCATCCACAAAGACGAGGAGATCCACTTTCTCCCTGACGGCGAGCGCACCTGGCTCAGTATTGTTCCCATCGAACAGACCTGGAAGATTCGCCTCCGGGCACAGCACCCTCCTTGAGCCGTGAGCGATCTCGACGCAGTCCTTGGTGCCGCAAGTCCCCAACCCCAGAAAACCGCCATACTCACCGCTAGGATATTCGCTGCATCTTCGCAACGGACCGGGAACTTGATGTGGCTCTGCTCAGCTTCATCCCAAACGTGTTGCCAGACCGCCTGGTATACCCGATGCAACTCCGCCTCCGGTCTTTCACCTCGTTTCTGTGCATTTTCACTGAAGTGGAGTGCGCTTATGGAGATGCCAGGAGCAATTTCCTTCTTCTGCTCCAACACCCGAGCGGCTGCGCTTGGATTGATGGTCATGCATTCGAAGAGCCAGGTTCGGCCACCGGTTTGAAGTCGAAAGTCGACGCTCGTCCGGCCGACCCCGGCACAGAACTCATAGGTGATGGTTCCATCTGGGCATGCGAGGGCCAGCTCCCAACCGAAACGCAAGGTGAACAGGTCGCCCTCGTTAGCCTTGTTGGAAATACCACCTCGGTGGTCAATTTCTGCAATCAGTCTTCTTGCCGCCCCGGGGATGGTGCCAGAGTTTTGAAGCTGCCGGGGGATGGTGCCAGAGTTTTGAAGGGAGTGAATCACCCTTAGCGCTTCCGGTAATGATCATTGGTGCGGGGGTTCTTGTAGTGCCCACCCTTGTGCGAAGACCCTCTGCCGCCGCTGTAGTGACCGCCTCGTGAGCCTCGGGCGAGCGCCAAGTCCGACGACAGAAATACGAGGCAAAGAAGGGTAACGGCAGCGATTTTCCTCCACGTGCGCCTATTCTAGGCCGAAACCGAATTCCCCGCCCGGTCAGTGGGGACCATCAATCCTTCATCCGAGGCCGGGCATTCGTTGCCGGGAATTCCACCAAAACTCTGGCACCGTACTTGGTGAATTCCATCAAAACTCTGGCACCGTACTTGGGTACTTGGTGCATCGTACTTGGTGCTTGGGCAAGTTCAAGCTGCGAGGTGCCTACCACGAACCCGTTCCGCCGCACGTCTTCATGCGCGGGTGACTCGTCTAGACCACGATCCTTTGCCGTAGCCGGCGAATGGCGAAGTAGGTTGCCACCAGGGTCACGGCGACCACGAAGGCGAAATCGGCGAGGAGCATGGGCGAGAAGCGGCCGAGGACGAGCGAGCGGTTCAGGCGGATGGCGTGGGTCAGCGGGAGAATTTCGGCGATGGGGCGAAGGGCGCGCGGCAGGCTGCTCAAGGGAAACACGGTTCCGGAAAAGAAGAACATCGGCGACAGGAACCCCGTGAAGTAGAAATTGAAGTGGTTGATGTTCTGGACGTACGAGGTCACCAGCAGCGAGAGCGCGCCGAACATGGCCCCGGTCAGGAATCCAACCGGTACGGCGAGCATGCCGAGGGGCATGGGAATGGCGCCGAAAAGGGACATCACCAGAACGACACAGGCGCTGAAGAACAGTCCCTTGCTGCCCGCCCAAAGGATTTCGCCGACGAAAAGGTCGTTGACGGTGACCGGCGCGGCGACCATGCCGTCGTAGGCTTTCTGGAAATCCAAGCGCACGAAGGTGCCGAAGGTGCATTCGTAGGAAGCCGTAAACATGGCGGATGTTACGGGTAGCGCGCAGGCGAGGAAAACGAGATAGGGGACGTCGTCCATCGCCGAGATGTACCTGCCGAGGCCAAGCCCGATGCCGACCAGGAAAATCACGGGTTCGAGGAATGGCGGCAGCCCGTTACTGATGAGGTTCTTGGTGTACACGCGCATGTGGCGGTGCCACACGCTGTAAAGTCGCGCGCCAAGTGCGGGCGGACGAATGTCACTGGCGCGCATCGAGTCTCCGGCCGGTCGCCTTGAGAAAGACGTCTTCGAGCGTGCTCGGACGCAGGTGGTGGTCGCCCGGCGGCAGCTGGTCGGCGACAGTCTTGAGGGCTTCGTAATCGCTCGCGTAGACGCGCACCGATTCATCCGACCGCTCGATGCGCGCGCTTCCAGTTGGCAGGCGTTCGAGAGCTTGCGGCGCGAGGTTCACGTCAGTCATTTCCAAAACATAGGGCTCGATGTGGTTGGCGAGCAGCAGCTTGGGGTTGCCACGCAGCACGGCTTTGCCATTCTCGATGATGAGGACGTCGTCGCACAGCTGGAACGCCTCTTCCATATAGTGCGTGGTGAGCATGATGGTGAGGCCACCGCGCTTGAGTTGGCGGAGCTTTTCCCAGATGGCGTGGCGAACTTGCGGGTCGAGGCCGGTGGTCGGCTCGTCGAGGATGAGCAGGCGCGGCTCGTTGAGCAGGGCACGCACGATGACGAGTCGGCGTTTCATGCCGCCGGAGAGTTCGCGCACGTTGGCCCGCGCCTTCTCGCGCAACTCCATGAAGTCGAGCAGTTCGGCGATGCGCGCCTCGGTGCGTTTGGTTTTCATGCCATAGAGCCGGGCGAACACGTGCAGGTTCTGGCTGACGTTCAGTTCTTCGTCGAGGTTGTCATCCTGGGGAACCACGCCCGAGCGGCACTTGATTTCAAGCTCGTCGCGCTCGGGATCGAAGCCGAATACCGAGACCGTTCCGGCCGGGGATGCGTCGCGCTCGGCCTTGCGATAGAGAATGCGCATGATGGTGCTCTTGCCGGCGCCGTTGCGGCCTAGCAACCCGAAGCATGTCGACGGCGCCACGTCGAAGCTGATTCCATCAACGGCCTTCACGCCGCGGTAGGATTTGTGAACATTGTCGAAGACGATGACAGCGTCGCCCATGGCGGCCTAGGGTTAGCACATGTTGGGCGCAAAGGCGTGGTCGAGCGCGGTGGTCGGGGTCATGGTACTTGGTCGGGCTTTTCCGTCGGAAGGAAGCCGAGCAAAAGGAGGGCGGGCGCGGCCATGGCCATGGTCGTGGCAAAGAAGATGGGCCAGCCCGCGGCGGAAATCAGGTAACCAGAGCCGGCGCCGAGCGTGCGTCCGACGACCGTCGATGCGCTCGAAAGCAACGCGAACTGCGTGGCCGAGAAGGACTTGTTACACAGGGACATGAGGAAGGCCATGAAAGCGGCCTCGGCCATGCCGCTGCACAGATTGTGGATGCCGATGGCGGCGGCCAAGAGGGCGTGGTTCTTGCCGACCAGGGCCAGGGCCAGGTAGCCGCTGTTGGTGGCCGAGGCGAGGACGCCGAACAGCAAGAGCGCCCTGCGTACGCCGAGCTTGGCCACCATGCCACCGCCGATCAGTACGCCGACGGTCATGGCGGCGAACCCCACGGCTTTGTACCAGGCGGCGATTTCACTACCCGAGAAACCCGTTTTGATCAGGAACGGCTGGATCATGCCGGACGCGACGTAGTCGCCCAGCTTGTAGAGCATGATGAAGGCAATGCCGACGAGGGCGCCCTTGCGTGCGAAGAAATCGAAAAAGGGTTTGCTGAAGGCGTCGGCGAGCGAGCGCGGAGGCCGCACCAATTCCGGTTCGGGCGCCCTCCAGGTGATGAAGATGGTGGGCAGCATGAGCAAGGCCATGATCTTGAACACCGTCGGCCAGGCGAGATAGTCGGAGAGAGCGAGCGCGCCCGCTCCTGAAACCAGCATGGCGATGCGGTAGCCGAGCACGAAGGTCGATGTGCCCGAGGCGCGCTCCTCGGCCGGCAGCACATCGGTGCGGTAGGCGTCGCTAGCGATGTCCTGACTGGCGGAGAGAAATGCCACGACCAGGGCCGCGACCGCCATGGCCATCGGGGCTGTCTTCGGATCCACGGTGCTGGTGGCCCAAATGCCCGCGGCCAACCCAAGTTGCGCCAGCGCAATCCATCCGCGCCGACGCCCCAGAAACGGCAAGCTGAATCGGTCGAGCAGCGGCGCCCACAAGAACTTGAAGGAATAGGGCAGGCTGACCAGCGCGAAGAGCCCAATGGTTTTGAGATTCACGCCGGCTTTGGTCATCCATGTGCCAAGTGTCGAGCCCGACATGGCGAGCGGCAAGCCTGACGCGAAGCCCATGCCGACGAGCATGAAAACCCGTTTGCTGCGGAAAGCGCCTAGGAAAGCCCCCATGCACCCACCTTCGCGTGCCTGGGTGAAACGCGCCAGTTTCCGCATGAGCGGATTTGCGCGCGTGAGCGGGGCGGAATGGCATTGCGCGCGCGGTGTGCTTCGGCAAAAGGGACGGAAACGCGCGACTTCTCCCGGCCGGTGGGCTTGGCACGGCGACTGCACATTGCCGATGGTGAGACCCGCAACCCACAAATAGGAGAAAACGCCATGTTGAAGAATCTCGTCATCGCCCTCGGAATCGCCGCCATCACCAGCAGCTCAGCCTTCGCCGCCACCAAGGCTCCGAAAAGCACGCACGCCACCCACAAGGTTGCGCAGGCCACGGAGACCAAGCCCGCCGAAGGCAAGGCCAAGCTGGGCAAGCAGGCCAAGCAGGACAAGCAGGACAAGAAGATGAAGAAAGAGATCAAGGCCGTCGAGCCCGCGGCCGCCCAGCCCGCGAAGAAGTAATTTTCGCGCACAAGCGCGAGCACCCACCCGCACGGAGGCAATGAGCGCGCCTCCGTGTAGCCTATGGCGGCGATCGGCGAGTGAGTTGTTTGACCCTGTTCAGCGCGGACAGCGTGGATGGATCGCGAACCAGCCGCGCGCCCACCGCGACGGCGAGGAGGACAGCGAGCAAGGCATTGGCGAGCGCGGCCAGCGGCGCAGAAAGCGGCGGCAGCACATATTGGAAGAAGAGCACGGCGGTCAGGCATTCGGCCGCGAAGGCCAGTCGCTGGGTGCGCGCAGGCAGGCCGCAGTCATCCCAGATCGCGTCGCCCAGGCTCAGGAACACGAGCAGGCCAGGGACGATCAGGATCTGGTTGTAGATGTAGCTCAGGGTCGAATAGCCGATCATGGTCAAGAGCGATGCCGTGGCGAAGAGGCACAACCACAGCGTGGCCGCGCGATCGTCGCGGTGGCGGAGAGCGGACCTTGCGTGCCAGAAGCAGCCAGCGCTGACGAGCAAGGTGAACACAAACGCTGCTTTTCGGCCTGGCTCGGCCAAGGCCGGTGAAATGTGGAAGAAAAGGTTGCCGAACGATTGGTTGAGCCAGGTGGGGTTGAAAAAGCCGAGCGCGTGGCTGTAGGCGGCGATGGCGCCGTCGTGCAGGTAGGGCAAGACTGGCAAGAGCCAGAACGCGCACGCGGCCAGTACCCCGGCGACCACTTTGAGCCACTGGTCGCGGCGCAGGCCGAGAAAGAACAGCCCCGCTCCGAGCACGATGGGGTAGCCCTTGATGGCGATGGCGGAAGTGACCAGGAACATGGGCCAGAAGCGGCGACCGCGCAGAAACAGGCTCACGGCAGCCCAGCACAAGGCCGCATTGATCACGTCGCTCTGGCAACGCGCCAGGGAAAGCGCGGTTCCGATGTTCTCGAGAATCAAGAGGGCAAATGCCGGCAGGAGCAGTGTGGCCAGACGGCGCACGCTATCGGGCGGATCGGCCGCTCGCAGCACCAGTCGCCAGGTCATGAACGCGATGAAGAGATACAGGCCGACGGAGATCAAAAACACGATGCGACCCGCGTCGCGGTTGTCGGTGGTGAGGAGTGCAATCGGGATGTACAAGAGAAAGTGCGAGGGCTGGTACGAGACGCGAAACCATCGGTTGCCGACGATGTCGCCGCGTTGCCAGCGGTCCGTCGAATTGCCGTCTCGGTAGTAGTAGGGGTTGTGTCCGTCGAGAAAGACCCGCGTGCCGTCGAAGATGACCGAGAAATCCGCGGCGCCCGGCTCGAGCAGGGAAAAGTGCTTCTCGCCAATGGGGTCGGCATAGCGGACCACGCTCGACCACAAGACGATGACAGCCAGTACGGCGAAAAGGATCAATCGTCCTTGCGAAACGAACCCCTGGCTCCGTTCGTTTTCTTGCGTTTCCGACCTTGGCCCGTCGACGTGCGGGTCGTCACCGTTCGTGGCATGCGGCATCGGATCTCCAGAAGGGATGGTACAGGGTTGCGCTGTCGGACGCAGGAAATACGTTTGACCCGAATCCGCGCCCACGAGCGGCAAGCAACTTCCCGCCACCTCTTGCCGATAGATCGGCATGGAAGCAAGAAATGCTCTCGTGCTCGCGCTGTCGATGCTGGCTTCATGCCTGCCGGCGCTTCCGGATACATCATCAAACACCGGCGAGGCGAATACCGCCGCGCAAAGCAGCGGCTCCTGCACCGGAGCTGCATGGCAGCCCGGATGGCTGGAAATCCATCACATCGACGCGGGCGAGGCCATGGCGACCTTGATCGTCAGCCCGGCCGGGCGCAGCCTGCTTGTCGACGCTGGCGAGGCGGCTTGGAACGAAAATGCGGGCGCTACGTGCATCGGCTCGTACGTGCGATCCGTTCTTGGCCGGGCCCAGCTCGACTACGTCGTCATCTCGCACTTCCATCTCGACCACACCGGCTTTCCCGGCTACGGCGGTATTTGGCATCTCGTGCACGCGCAAGGATTCACGATTGGCAAGCTCTTGCACCGGGATCTCGACCGCTTCGTCGGCGCGAGCAGCGAAACCCTGAACGCGTGGCGCGCTTATTTGAAAAGCGACGAAGCGCGTGCGCTCAATCCCGAAATCGCCAGCAAGGGCGTGGGCCAGGTGGAACTCGGCGGAGGTGTCAGCGTTGCGTTTGTCGCGGTGGACGGGAATGGCGACTTGCCGGCCGGTGATTTTTCCGCCGATCCCGCACCGCCGGACGAAAACGACTATTCCATCGCGATGCTCCTGCGCCTGGGTCGCTTGGACTACCTGACGGCCGGGGATTTGTCGGGCATGACCCTGGTTTCGGCGCAGAATGGATATTCATACCACGACATGGAAACGCGCGTGGCGCCGCTGGTGAAGGACGTGGACGTCTATCGCGTCAGTCATCACGGCAGCGCCTACGCCTCGAACGGCACGTTCCTGGCAGAGCTCGATCCGGAGGTGTCGATCATTCAAGTCGCCGACGGAAATCAAAATGGCCATCCGGTGCAAAGCACCGTCGACCGCTTGCTCGCGACCTCGACGCTCTACTTGACCGAGCATGGCAATCCGAGCACGAATCTGCGCGGCGGCAAGGTTGTCGGTCACGTGGTGCTGCGCACCTCGACGGGCATCGACTACAGCATCAACGACGATGCCTACGTGGCCAGCGATCCCCAGCGCGTCGATGCGGACGGCGACGGCTATTTCCGCGAGGCCGATCCCGACGACAACTCGGCGTCCGTCGTGCCCGCGCCGAACGGTGGCTGCGACACCGCGTACGAAACCTGCCCGTAGGCGATCACCGTCCCTTGAGAACCACACCGTAACGATCGAGCACCTCGGCGGTGACCGCGGCCAGGGTCGCCTCGGATTCGTTCTGGTCCACGGTCGCGCGCAGCAGGCGCGTCTCGGCGTCCTTGAGTTCTTGCTGGCGCAAGAGCACGTCGTTGTTGGTGGCGCGTCCGGCCTGGAAACGCGCCTTTTCGGCGTCGAGGCTTTGCCGCGCGAATTCGACTTCCCGTTGGCCCAATTCCACCCGCTTCGCTGTCGTGCGGATGCTGCTCGTCGCGCGCAACACCAGGTCCTCGACCTTGAGAGCGAAATCCTGGGCGTCGATGTGCGCCAGGTTGAGATCTTCCTCGGCCGCGCGCATCTGTCCGCGCCCAGTGCGGTTCTGCACGGGCAGTTCGAAGACGAGCCCCGCGGACCACGCCAGTTCGCCGAAGCCCGTGGTTTGCTTGAGCGAGTCGCCCAGGTCACTGCGGCGTCCGACCGCTCCCACGCTGCCCGCGAAATCGAGCTTCGGCCGCAGGGTGCTGCGCGCGGTGGCCAAATCCAGTTCGGAAAGCCCGAGGCCAAGCTTGAGCGCGCGCAGCTGCGGGTTGGCCGCGAGCGCGCGTTCGATTTCCGCGGCCTCGTCAATCGTCGCGCCATCATGGGTTGGCGCGTCCGTGGCCGCCAGCAACGGCGCGCGTGCCTCGGCGGGCTCGCCGAACAGGCGCTGCAAATCGAGGCTGCGGAGGTAGAGGTTCTGCTCGGCCGTGGCCAGCTCCTCCTGGCGTTGGGCGATGGCGCGTTCGACGGCGGCGGCGTCCGCGTCGGCCAAACGTCCCGCTCCGATCATGGCCTCGGTGGTTCGCAGTTGCTCTTGCGCCAGCTCGACGGCCGAGCGCTTGATGGCGAGATCCTGCGTGGCATAGGCCAATTCCCAATACCCGGTCACCACGTCGCGAAGGACGTTGCACGCGCGCATTTGCCGGCCGAGCTGGGCCATGTCCTGCTCGATGCGTGCCTTGCGCAGGTTGGCTTGTGCGATCTCGGTGCCGAAGCCGCGCAGCAACGGGTGCGTGAAGGTGAGAGTGAGGTTGCTGCTGTAGAGGGTTCCCTCCACATTGAGGTTCTGGCCGGGCGGCAAGACGGCGGAAAGCTGGGTAGCCGAGCCCGCGAGTTTAAGGTTGCCGCCGGTTTCCAGGTTGCGGGATAGGCCAAGGCCTAGCGTGGTGGTGGTCGTCGCGCCGGCGGCCAAGTCCATGCACGTGGAAGCCGGGCAGGAAGGAAGCGCGGGCGTGTCCTCGCGCTTGGTCGTGAAGCTCGATTCGAGCAAGAGGTCGAATCGTCCCTCGGCCGAGGTCAGGTTGGCTGCCGCCTTGGCGACAGCCACGCGCTCGCGGCGCAGGTCGGCGTTGCCGGCGATGGCACGTTCGATGGCTTGCCCGAGCGAGAGCGGTCTACTGTTTTCGGCGCGCGCCCTCTCGCAGAGCAAGACCGCGCAGGCAAGCGCGAGTCCAACCTCCAAAGCCTTGCGGGCGCTCATCGTATCGTGTCTCCGCCGCGCAGTATGCCGCAGACGAATGCCGGGCGGAGATAGAACCCGCACTTGCCGATGCGCACGGGTTTTCCGTCGGGTCCGAAGGCCCCGCGCAAGTCGGTCGCGTTTCTTGCCTTGGGCCGCACTTGCAACACCTTGCCGAGGTGGCCGGTGATCTCGGCGGCGCGCCCACGGCGGAAGTACTCGCGCACGAAGAGCTCGAAATCCTGGCGCAGGGTCGCCTCATCGCTCGGCGAGGGCGTCCACAACCTCGCTGCGACTACGCGGCGGTCGCCGACCGAGCGGGAACCTTCCGCCACCTCGAGAGCCACGAAGAGAACCTTGGCCAGCTTGGTGCGCACGTAGCTCGTGGCCCACGACTCCCCGGCGATTGCCACCGGATCGATGTGGCAGACGGCGGTGGATTCGGCGGGAACGAGCGCCGCACGCACGGGCACGGTTTTGAGTTCGAGCCCCAGCGACGCGAAGTCGGGGCCGTGCTCGCCGTCGTTTTCCACGCCCAGTTCGCGTTCGATCACGCGGCCGGACCACCCTTTGGTCCTTACCGCGCCTACCGGCACGGGCATGCCCAACCCCTCGGCAAGCTCGGCGAGACTTGTTCCCACGAGCGAGCGCGCGTGGCGGAAGAGGGCTTCGAGATTCGTGGCGGGTTGGATGGCCAGAAGACCGCCCGATGCGGGTGACTAGAATCTTCCCCGCGCAGCCAGTCCACCGCCGCCCGGGAGCAACATGAAACCAACCGATGAGGAATCGTTGTTGGACGAGGAATCTCCTCGGCGCACGATGAGCAGAACGGCGTCGAGCGCCGCGCCGGCGGCCGCCACGCCGAAGAGCGCATACGAGGCATAGGCCATGGGGCGAGCGTCGTCACATTCTTTGCTGGCGGTGCCCTGTAGCCCGTTGCTCGAGTCGGTCTGGCAAGCGCTCATCTTGGTACGGGCCGCGAGATTGTAAACGACGCCGCCGATGAGCGCGGCCGCGGTTACCCCTCCCACGATCCATTCCGGCACGCGTGAAAGCTCTTGCGGTTCGGGCTCCGGTTCGGCGGGGGGCTTCTTGGCCTCCACAACCACAGGCTTCTTCTCGGGTGGCGGCGGAGCCAAATCCTCCGGGGCTACTTCATCCGGCTTCTTGTCGGTCGCTTCGGCCGTCGGTTCGGCGGCGGCACCTTCGCCTGGAGGAGGCGTTACGGAGCCGTCTTCGCTGCCCTGGGTCGCGGCGCCCTCGGCGAGCGACTTGGGAGCGCCACCGCCGGTGATCGAATCTTCCAAGGCCTTGATCTTGCCCTTGACCTTCTCGCGCTCTTGCGCGTCGGGCTTGAGTGTCAAATAGGCCCTGTACATCTTGAGCGCGAGTTCGCTGTCGCCGCTTCGCTCGGCCACGCGGGCGAGGTTGAAGGCCGTGTAGGGGTGCGCGACCATCTTGTATGAACAGGCGTAGGCGCGGGTCGCTTCGGCGTCGTTGCCTGCGTTCTCGGCGCTCTCGGCCGTGCTGAACCATTCCTTGGCCAGTTTGCGACGCTCCTGCGCGTCCTCAGGCGACGATTCGGGGCATTCAGCCGCGCGAGCCACGCTAGGTCCGAGCAGCAAAATGGCGAATGCGATAGAGATGATCGGTCGGGGAGATCGACGAGGTGAGATCGTGTATTTCATGGTGGTGGTCGATGGTTAGAAGGGGTTTGGCCGAGGCGCGCTCTTCTTCGTCCTGCCGGGTTTTTCGCCAGCAAGATTCTTGCCTCGGTGCGATCCGACATCCTGTGGGCTGAGTATCGCGCGTTTTTCCCCCGAAGAGGCGTGGTTTTTCGGCTTCCCAGCGCTATCGCCCGACTGTGCCATCAGGTGAGGCGCATCACCCACATGTGGGGCACCTGTCACTGTTTCGTCGGTTTTCCCTGACTTGCTTCCGGCGTTCGCTTGGGCAGGCAAGGGCAGCGTTTCGACCATCGGACGAACCAGCGACGGGGTTCCCGTGCCTGCCTGATCAGGAGCCTGTCTTCTACCTGCATGCACGCCGAACCACAGGACACCCGCGAGTGTCGCGAGCACAACGCCTCCAGGGACAAGAGCGCGGCGCCAGGTCTTGGACAGGTTGGTCGGCGTCACGGCAGGTGTCGGCGCCAGGGCAGGGGGCTTGAAGGATCGGCTGCTCGCGTCCCCGCGGATCTTCGACGCGGAACCTGGCGACGCGGAACGTGCGCCGTCGGGGCCGCTGGTTCCGGTCCTGGAGTGCCCCGAATTGCTGGCCGCGAGGTCGGGAAACTCGACGTCGATGGGCGTATCCGAATCCTGCATGTCGAGCGCGAAGAGCGAGGCGCGCTGCCATTGCTGGTAGTCGCTCGGAAACCATGCCTTCATCAAGGTCGCCAGATCGTGGGTGCTGGCGCCGCCGGAAGCGAACACCCATCGTTCGAGCGCCACGCGAACCTCCTCGGCGGTCTGGAAGCGTTCTTCCACATCGCGGGCGAGCGAGCGCTCCACGATGGCCCGGAGTGCTGGATCCACATCCGCGTGCTCCACGATGCTTGGGATGGGCTCGTACACCACTGCGCGCAGGGTAGCGAGTTCGTTCTGGCGCAAGAACAGGCGGTGCCCGGCCAGGCATTCCCACAGCACTACGCCGAGGGAGAAGATATCCCCGCGCGCATCGACCGGTTCGCCGCGGGCTTGCTCCGGGGCCATGTAGCCCAGCTTGCCTTTGAGCGAACCCGAGTTGGTGTCGCCCAGCCGACCCAGGGCGCGCGCGATGCCGAAGTCGATGACCTTCACCGAACCTTCGAAGGAGATCATGATGTTCTGAGGCGAGACATCGCGATGGGCGAGGCCGAGCAGGTTGCCCGCGGCGTCCGTCAATTGGTGGGCGTGGTGAAGGCCGGCCGCCGTATTGGCCACAATCAGGGCGGACAGATTGTGGGGCAATAGGGTTTTGGTCTTTTCGCCGTGCTTGAGCAGGGAGGTCAGCGGCATGCCCTGCACGAGCTCCATGGCGAGGAAATACTGATCCGCGGCTCGCCCAACCTCGGTGATGCGCACAACGTTGGGATGATTGAGCATCGAGGCGATGCGCGCCTCGTCCAAAAACATGGCGACGAAGTCGGGATTCACCGCCAAATGGGGTAGAACCTTCTTCACGACCACCAAGGTCTTGAAGCCTGAAAGCTCGCCCTGGCGGGCCAGGTACACCTCGGCCATTCCGCCCACGGCGAGGCGTGAAAGCAGCTGGTAGCGCCCGAGCGTTACGCACGCTTGCACCACTGGACCGGGCGTCAATGCCGGTGCATGCAGGCCCCCAGTTACCGGCGTGGGCGTCGTGGACTGGGCGCCAATCCCGGCGCGGTCGCTCCTTGTTGGCATTCGCGCGGCTGAGCCTGTGTCGACCACGGGCAGGGTCGGAGCAGCGCCATGACCTGAAGGCAGAAAACCACCTCCCGGTTCTGGGTCTGTGCCGGATGTGCGGGCCATGTCCCTTGTCCAGCCCCGATCATCTCACGGGTGGCATGCGCCGGCCAGTCCTGTCGGGCGACGCACACGCGCCTACACGAATTCACGGCGACCCGGAGACGCGGACAGCGGTCCACGACCCATAGGTCAGGTAGGCTCCTGCTTGCGAGTCGATTTCCGCGGACCACAGCCCAGGGCCAACCGCGGAGGACGTCGCGGTCCCACCCGATTGACCGAGGGCGTCCGCTCGGCCATCCCCATCGGTGTCAATCACAGGGGCCGATCCGGACAGGCGGAAATCCAGGTCCGGGCCGTTCAAGCTGTCGAACGCGGCGTTCAGTTTCCCGGCCAGGGCAATTAGTCCGGTGCGGCAGGCGGAAAGCAGAGAGCCTCTCGGTTGCTTGATTTGGTCAGACAAGAGGACGTCCAGGGCGTCGCAGCTGCCGAGCAAGGTGCCCTGTGAAACTTGTTGTCCTAGTCCAAAGACCCAGTTCACAAGAGAAGTACTATTGGCGGTGCCGCGCGACTTGAGGTTGTTCGATTCGAACGCATACCGCGCCGTGGTTCCAAGCCATGCGGTGAACGCATGCACAGGGATGGAAATCTGACCGTTCTTGAACGTGGACACGATACCCGTCGCTTCCGAGAGCGGAAGTCCCAGCGTCGCCACGTCGAAGGAGGTCAGGCTGATTGCGCTGGGGAATACGAGACTCACCAATGCGTGGCTGGTGTCGTAGCTGTTGGTTTCTCGTCCTTGCGCCAGGGTCAACGTGGAATCGATGCGAATCTCGCCCAGCAAGGTGGCCAGCTCGGTGGGGAAGCTTCCGAGGTTGGCGCTGGCCAGACGGGCCTGGTTGGCGCCGAAGAGATCGGACACCAGGGCGTCCAAGCTGGTGGCGCCGGAGCTATCGGTGGCGGCACGGCAGGGTGTCGCCGAGGCGCCGGTCAGCGTTCCCGCGAGCGCGGCCACGGCGGTCCCTCGGCGAGCCATCAAGAGGTCGCCCAAGGATCCTTCTCCGCCAGGCACAGGGACACAGTCGTTGGGATCCGTGGTCGGGTTGGAAACCAGTGCGTCGATGGTGCAGTCGAGCCACAGGCGCGCGGGGTCGAGCGGGCAGCGCGTCCATTCTTGCCAGACCGCGCGCATGCTTGCCAGGGCAGGCGGGGCGGGCGAGAGCGTGAAATCCGAGGAAACCTGGAAAGTCCCGGCAAGGCTCGGAAACAGGTGGTCGAGGTAGAGGGTTGCTCGGATGGTTTGCGAATCGCGCAGAGAGGAGCCTGGGAGATCGACGCATCCTCCGATGAGCACGGTGCCCCGACTGTCTAGACCCAGGCCGACCACCGCGCTGTTGCCTTGGCCGGCCACCCCGGCAAAAGCAGTGGGGGTGTTGGGCGCCACCACGCGAAGGGCGCGCGGCTGGTTGGGTGAAGCACCGAGGTTGCCAAGATCCAGACCCGCGCACAAAGTTTCGTCGTAGAAGAGCAAGTGGATTGTCGTCGTCGTGTTCGAACCGAGCAGGTCGTCCGCGGGCACAGGCAGGATCTCGACCGAGAATGCATTCGTGGTTACCAAGATGTCCGCTTGCATCCCGGGCGAACCCTGACAGGTGGCCTGTATCGTGAACGCAGCCGGGCGATTGTTGCTGCCGAGGTTGCCGACGATGATCTCAAGGACCGCGGATCCCGCGCTGTCGGTCAGCACCTCTGTGGAAGAAAGCTGGGCGTTCGCCGTGCCGTCGGAGCTTGCATCGCCGACGATGGAGAACTGAATCGGGTAGTCGGGAACCGGCAGGTTCTGTTCGTCGTAGAGAAAGAAGCGAATGCGCCCGCTGCCGCTGGGCCGGATGACCAAGGAAGCGGGCGTGGCGCCAAGGTTGAGCCCGCCCGCGCGTGCAGCGTCGGGCAGGGGCAGGGGCGCTCCAGCGCGGCAACCAGGCGCGGCAAACGCAGCCAGGAGGCAGACACCACGAAGCACAATGCGCAAGCGGCGGGTCATCTCGGCACCGACGGTTCCTACGCTACCACGACTTGCGCTCGTTGACCTTCGTGCATCTCGCTGACTAAGCACCCTGCTGCAGTCGGTAGCTCGTGCCGTACTCGCCTGGGAAACCGCCGGACCTGTGGATCAGCAAGACGAAGTGCACGGTCGCGACGAAAGCGACGAGGCTCGCGACCCAGAGCGCGGGGCGCAGAATGCGGGAGAACAGCGACCACCGCGACTGGTACGCGGCCCAGGCCGTGACGAAGTACACGAAGGGCACTGCGGCTAGCCAGTAGTTGGTGTACGAGCCCAGTCGGCTGAACAGGACACCGGCAGCGGTCCCCATCCAGACCAGAAGCGACACCACGACCATGGGCGAGCCGAGAGTCTGCCGCCACCGGATCAAGAGGCGCACCAGCACGGCACAGAAGAGCGGCGTCCAGATCGTAACCGCGACGAGCACCCAGAATAGAGTCAGGTCGAGGAGCAGGCTGGGATGAGTTGCGCGCATCGATTGCCCGGAAGGCCACAGGTACACGAGGAAGATCTTGAGCGGCGAAGGCAGAGTAAGCGCGTCTTTCAGCACTTCGCCGACCTCATGCGCGGACAGCGGCGGGTGGATCCGCGGCGAGGCGTGCACGGAGTGCCTGGCCACGACGTAGGGGATGAAGGTCGCCCACCCGGCTAGCGCGCTCACCACCCAGGCACGTATGCGCGCGCGTCGCGGACGCGTCCGTCTGCACAAGAGCCACAGAAGGGGCAGGGCCAGCGTCGGCGCGGCAGCCGCCGGAATGGCGGACAGGTACATGTGCGGCGCCATCACGAAACAGAACGCGGCCGAGCCGGTCAGCCAGGCCGCCACACGCGGCGAGCGTGCTCTCTCGGAGGCGCGCCACAGCACGAGCCCCAGGATGAGCCAGGCGGGGATAAGATCCGGCGTCCAGATCTTGCGGGTGCCGACAAAGAGGGTGAGGCTCGTGCCCATCATGGCGACGGCGACCAGGTCCCTCGGGGATCGGCGCCCGAGGGCAAGACCCAAGAGCATGACCGCGGTGCTGAACCCAGCGATGGCGCCGACCATGACGAGGGGGTTCGACGACGCGAAGGAGATCGCCCGCAGGAAATGGAAGAACCCGGACGAGTGTGGGATGCCGGAGTGATGGGACTCAGGCGCGAGTGCCGAGAGAGGTCGGTGCCATAGGTTGACCATGGTGTCGACCCACTCGCGTTCGTCCGACTTGTACTCCATGTCCGCAAGCCACAGGAGGCGACTGAGCGCGCCGAGGACGATCACGGCGATGGCGGCGGCGCTCAGGACGCGGCGGGCGCGACCCGACCTGCAACTTGAGGGGCCGGCATGGGTGGCACGGCCTTCGGCAGGGGTGCGTGACCAGCTTCGGTTCAGGGCATCGCTGGAGTCTTCCGGATCAAAAGTCACCGCTGGGAATCCTTGGAGCTACCGCCTAGTTCGCGAACCGGGCGGCGCGACCTTGTTCCTTGAGTACGTGTCTTGCACCCTTGTACGACGCCCTTCCGCATCAGGTTCGCCCGTTGGCGATGGCCATGCTCGCGGTTGCAGTCCTCCCAACCATGATCGCTGTCGCAACGCACGGCATGACTCCCTGGACGATGGATCATCCCTGGAGAGACCTCTACTGGCCCGCTTTCTTGACCGGCAACTACGCTCAGCATACCGGTTGGGTGGATGCGGGAGGGCCAGCCACGAATTTGGGCGTGGCCCTGGGGTTCACCCGAGCACAATCGCTGGTCCCGCTGTGGCTCGGGATGGGTATTGGCGTGGTGGGCTTGTTTCGCAGCCTGCGGACCGCCCCGGGGCGGCGGTGACATCCAACCTCTGTCGAGCTGTCGTAGATGAACATCTTCTCGCCGCAGGTGAGGCCCAATCGGTGCGAATCCCGGGAGGTGAACATCGGATCGTCGCCGTTGGTGGGCGTCGAAGAGCCGCACAAGCTGCTGAAGTCGTGCAGTTGATCCTGCTTGGCCGCGCTTACGTGGTGGCGGATCAGCTCCTGACCGTCGGTAGGGTAGAGGAGAGCGGGATCCGAGGTGTCCCAGTAGACCTGTTCGAGATCTGCTGGGTTGATGTCCAAGGTTTTGATGAGCTGGTATGTCTTGCCGTCGTAGAGCTGATGGCCGACTCCTCCGTTCACGGCATACAGAATGAGGCGCGACTCGTCGGCGTTCCAAGCCGAGATGGTCGTGTACATCGGCACGAGGGCCGCATCGGAGCCCGAGCCCGTCACGGCTGTGATCCGCCGCGCCTTGGTGCCGAACTGCGGATCCGTGAAGGTCGCGCCGAGCGACGGCTTGGTCACGTTGGTCATCGCGTGGGCGACCAGATCGGTGACCATTCCGGCGCACAGATCGACATTGAGTGTCGTGGAGTGGGCGGAGGGGCGGCAGTGCACATCGGAGCGGCAACCACGCGCAGCAAACGCGGCCAGGAGGCAGGCACCACGAAGCACAATGCGCAAGCGGCGAGTCATCTCGGCACCGACGGACTCTACGCTAGCACGACTTGCGCTCGTTGACCTTCGTGCATCTCGCGGGTAAACCCACACGAGGAATGCCTGGCCGGTTTTACGCATCTGCATCTTCACACCCAGTACAGCTTGCTCGACGGCGCCATTCGCCTCGATGAGCTTTTTCCCAAAGCCTTGAGTCTGGGCATGAAACAGGTGGCGATGACCGACCACGGGAACCTGTTCGGCGCCCTGGATTTCTACCTGAAGACCAAGGCCCACGGGGTCAAGCCGATCTTGGGTTGCGAGACCTACGTGGCCCAGGATCGCTTCGACCGCAGCGAGCGCAAGAGCCACCACCTGGTGCTCGTGGCCAAAGATCTGACGGGCTGGAAGAACCTTTCCTACCTCAACTCGATGGCTTTCCTCGAAGGCTTCTATTACAACCCGCGCATCGACCGGAAGCTCCTGCGCGAGCGTTCGCAG
>Ga0224559_1000879_pt1 | contig 17704 bp, 17 predicted proteins | sample 714S33034metaG_FD_180676 | JGI IMG/M metagenome (GOLD analysis project Ga0224559, IMG submission 180676) | Peat soil microbial communities from Stordalen Mire, Sweden - 717 S3 30-34 | ecosystem: Environmental > Terrestrial > Soil > Wetlands > Peat | place: Sweden: Norrbotten County, Stordalen... | reverse complement strand
CGGGCCGGATGGGTTCTGGAAATGGCCTAAAACGGCGGGAAGAGGGTGCCGCTTTATCCGAAACCGCACAAAAGGCTTGCTGTGAGCCACCAACAGGATGACTGCCCGCGCGTCCCAGGATCGAACATCAGTCCTGCAAACCGCTGAATCGGCTTTGGCGAAAACGCTATGCCCGACAGACTCCTAGAGCCTTTCTCCTGCAGGTAGAAAGTCCCGGGCACCCCACCCTCGCCGTCCTGAGCAAAGCCGAAGAACCTGCTGTTCGCCATTTTGCGGCTAGGGCGGGATACGAACCTGATAATAACTGATGTTACGCGGTCCTGATCTGATAGCGGGGGGATGCCGGCGATCATGTCAGTTGGCAGATAAAAACTGTTGCTGCTTCTGGTTCAGCGTATACGAGCATCGACTCGGACCCTGATACGCTTCACGCATGAAGAGTGCCGAGTCCATGAGGAAGTGATAAACAACGCCCTGTTTGGTTCCGGCTGCGCCGGGTTAGGCGATAGGGATTTGGTTCGGGCTATGCTGGGTTAGGAGAATTCATCGGCGGTGGAAGCGACTTCGGCGAGCCAATTGGGAGCTTTCAGGATTTCGCGGGGACGAGAGCCGTCGGCGGGGCCTACCAGACCGTCGCGCTCCATCAAATCAATCAAGTGCGCGGCGCGACCGTAGCCGATCCTCAGATGGCGCTGCAAGAGCGAGGTGGAGGCTTTACGGTTGCTGAAGACCAACTGCACCGCGTCGTTGAAGAGGGTATCGTTTTCGTCGGGGTCGGCGTTGGAGCCATCGGCGCTGGCGCGGTCTTCCTTGGGCGATTCAAGGAAGCCTTCGACGTACTCGGCTTGGCCTTGCGCCTTCCAGAAATCGACCACCGCGGCAGTCTCCTTTTCGCTGACGTACGGCGCGTGAAGGCGCAGGAGGCGGCTGGTTCCGGGGGGCAGAAAGAGCATATCGCCGCGGCCTAAAAGAGCTTCAGCCCCGTTGGTGTCCAGGATGGTGCGCGAATCGACCTTGGTGGCCAGACGGAAGCTGATGCGGGTAGGGACGTTGGCCTTGATGAGGCCGGTGATGACGTCCACCGAGGGGCGCTGCGTGGCCAGGATAAGATGAATGCCGACGGCGCGGGCCATCTGCGCCAAGCGGGTGATGGACTCCTCGACATTGGCGCGGTCCAGCATCATCAGGTCGGCCAGCTCGTCGATGATGATGACGATGTAGGGGAGCGGCTCTTCGTCGTCCGCGTCGGAGAAGAGCGAAGGCATCGCGCTGTCGAAGAGCTTGTTGTACTGGTCGATATTGCGGACGCTGCGGCTGGCCAGCAGCTTGAGTCGGCGCTCCATCTCGCGGACGGCGTTGCGCAGGGCGTTGGCGGCCAGCTTGGCCTCGGTGATGATGGGCGTGAAGAGGTGCGGGACGCCTTCATACATGCCGAGTTCGACGCGCTTTGGATCAACGAGGATGAGGCGGACCTGCGCCGGGGTGGTGCGGTAGAGCAGGCTCATGATCATTGCGTTGATGGCGACGGATTTGCCGCTGCCGGTGCTGCCGGCGATCAGAACGTGGGGCATGGCGGCCAGATCGGCGGTGCGGATGCGGCCGTTGATGTCTTTGCCCATGGCGATGGTGAGGCGGGACTTGGCTTTGTGGAAGTCTTCGCTCTCGATGCAGTCGCGCAGATGGATGGTTTCGCGGCGGTGGTTAGGGACTTGAATGCCGACGGTGTTCTTGCCGGGCATGCGCTCGATCAGAATGCTTTCGGCGCGCATGGCGAGGCAGAGGTCGTCGGCCAAGCCAGTGACGCGCGAGTATTTGACGCCGGCTTCGGGCTTGAACTCGTACGTCGTGACCATGGGTCCGGGGTTGATCTGGACGACGTCGCCGCGGACGTCGAATTCGCCGCATTTTTCCTTGAGGACGCGGGCCTCGTCGCGCAGTTCGTCCTCGCGGACGGCGAGTGGGCCGTCGCCGGGGTTGAGCAGTGTGCTGGGCGGAAGGCGGAAACCGCTGACGGATTTGGGGGCGACGACGGCGGTGGGCAGATCAGCGTCGGCGCGTTCGTGGATCGCGGGTTCGCGGGCGGCTTGCGCGGGCTGTATGGGTTGCGGCGGTGCAACTGGCTCTGGAATGAAGCGGCTGGGAACTGGTTCAAAGCGCGTGGGTGCGAGAAGCGGCTCCGCAATGGGAGGCGGAGCAGGTTGAGGCGGCGCGGCGACGGCGCGCAGTGGCTCCGGCTGGGCGGTGATAGGAATCTCTGCCAGCGCGGCCTCAACCGGCTTGGACGCGGCTACTGAGCGCTCCCAGATGCTGGAGCCGACAGGAATCTTTGCTTCCGATGCGGCTGCTTCAGCGGTGGGCGGCGCGGGTTTGACGCGCTGAAAGGCGGGGATCTCCTGTGGATCAATCTCTTGCGCGCGCGAGCGGCGGAAGAGGCGGGCAAAAAGGCCGGGACGCGGGCCGAACTCGGCTTCCGCCTCTGCGAAATCCGTAGCGGGAGTATTGTCTGGAAGGCTCTCCTCCTCTTCGGTTTCGCTGCGCTCTTCGGCGCGCCGCTCGCGTCTGTCGCGCCACCGGTCATGGAGCCAGGCGAGGTTGCGCCAGCGGGCCTGAAGGAATTCAAAGATTACTTCAAAGCTGACGGCAGAGGCGAAGTAGAGGCCTGCGGCGGCCAGCACTCCGGCCACCAGCCATGCGCCCTGAAGGTTGAGGTAGGCCACCAATTGGCCGGCGATGAGCCTGCCAGAGACGCCCTCGACGGGGAGCGCGTGCAGCCAGCGCCAATGCCAGGGCAGCAGCGCGAAGACTGCGGGGACAAACGCCAGCGCCAGGATGGTGCCGATCCAGCGCAGCCAGACCATGCCGCCGGGGCGCGAGCGCATCCAGGTCCAGCCCAGTCCGCCCAGCCAGAGGGGCAGAAAGAAGGCGGTGATGCCGATGGATTGCAGCAGCAGGTCGCTGAGATAGGTGCCGAAGAGGCCGATCCAGTTACGCGCGGCATGCGGGCCGATCTCGCCGGAGGCGGTGTTCAGGGATGGGTCGGTGGCGTGATAGGTGGCCAGCGCAAGCAAGAGGAGCAGCGCGGACAAGAGCACCACCAGGCCTAGAAAGATATTGAAAGGCCGGCTGCGCGTGGGCGCCAGGACGATGCGAATTGGTTTCATGGCGGTGCGCTCCGTCTGGCGGTCTGCGCTGGGAAGCTGCCGCGAGCGAGCTGTTGGAGCGGGCAACGACTCCCAGAGCAGTTTCTATTATCCGCGCTGTGAGTGTGGATTGCGGGTGAAAAGTGGGCCGGGGAACCAGCGGCATTATCAGGAGGGCCAAAGAGATTTATCGAACGATGGTGAAGGCTAGCCGGCGTTGCGGACCATAGCGAAAGATTGCAAAGTGGTCATCCAACGATGCGGCGCGCTCCAAGCCTAATCGGCGCATTACCGCAAAACTCGTGCGATCAATGATAGAGAAGTCCTGGTCTTTCCATGAAAGCCCAATTTGCCAGGCAGCTTCCAAATCCGCCAAACCCACAGATTCGATAGCCGCTACCCCACTTCTCATTCCATCCCAAAATCGCTCGGCGGCATGGCGCTGGAGCCTGTATCGCAGCAAGATCCACGTTTCGACAAGGACGTGATCGGTAGTAATCAGCAGTTCGCCAGAATTCAAGATCGCTTTTGCGCGACTATTGCTCAGATCGGAAATATCAGCCGCGGCGAACCAGATCGATGTATCGACGAACAGGCTCATGCAATGGAATCTCCTAACTCCGTTGAAGATTTCCCTGCGCGGCGTAGAAGGCTTCAGCAACCATCGAATCCTTGTTCCGGGCAATGTCAGAGCCGCTAGAGGAGCCGAGATCGAAGACGCAAGCAACGTTTGCAGTTGCTTCAGGCCGGGCTAGATCGCGCGCCACCAGACGGCGAACATATTCTGAAAAAGAGACGCCGAGATCGTTGGCGCGTTGGCGGGCGCGCTGTTGAATCTCACTTCCAAGGGCGACCTGGGTTCGAGCCATCATGATGGCTACATCATACCATAAATCCAGTTTGTACAAACTATCTGTTACTCCCAAGCAATACTTCGCAAGGGCATATTCCTATTTGTGTAGAAACCGGCGTGGACCGGGAGGTCCACGCGACAGCCGGCCAGGAGGCCGGCGCTACTCTAACCCCTTGTTTTGAGGTCAGCAGCCTTTTTTGCAGCGGGCCATGATGGCGGCGTGGAGGCGTTCCTGAATGCCGGAGGGCAGTTCATAAATCTCGTGACAGCGGTAGATTTCGATGGTCTTGCGGGTGGTGTTGAAGACAACTTCGCAGTGCGGGCAGCGGCCCAGGTGGGCTTCGAGTTCAGCGCGCGTCTCGGCCGGCACCGTGCCGTCGATCAAATCATCGAGTAAGGCGAGAAACTCTTTGCAAGTCACTTGGTAATCCCCGTTTCTCTGGGACTCTTCTTCCGATGGAAGTAGCGGCTGAGGCGCTCGCGCAGTTGCAGGCGCGCGCGCAACAAGCGCGATTTGACGGCGGGAATGCTCAAACCCAGCGTCTCCGCCGTCTCCTCGGTCGAAAGCCCTTCCACATCTCGCAGCACAAAAACGATACGAAACCCCTGGGGCAGCCCCTGAATCGTCTTGCGCAAAATTTCAGCCAGCTCGGACTGGTTGTAGTTCTGCTCCGGGTCGGGTGCCCAATCGGCCAGATCGCGGGGTACGCTGCCTTCTTCGGTCTCGATGTCCTCGTCAATCGAAATCATTTTGCCGGTGCGCCGCTTGCGCAGCCGCATCAGGCTTTCGTTGACCGCAATCCGCACCAGCCAGGTGTAAAACTTTGAATTCCCCTGAAACTGATCGAGCTTTTCATACGCCTTCAGGAAGGCGTCCTGCATAACGTCCTCGGCATCCTCGCGGTTCTGGGTGATGTGCTGGGCGATGCGAAAGAGCTGGCGCTCGTACTTGCGAACCAACTGATCGTAGGCCGAAATATCCCCCGCGCGCACTTTGGCAATCAGTGCTACGTCTGGATGCTCTTCGAGTTGTCCTGCAATCGATTGGATGGCTGGCATGACAGTTGGTTGCGGAAATCCTTTTGGCCGCGTTTGGCGGTTTTTCCTGGGTCGCTATAGACGAGTGTAACGGACGGCGGGGCTGCGGACCAAGCGTATTGATTGCCGGTTCTGAATCCCCAAACTCGGCAAATGAGACCTTCGGTTCATTTTTAACTTGACTTCTGTATATATTGGCGGTGTAATTTGTAATACACGGGGGACAGAAGATGAGTACAGCAATTACTTCCATACGGCTGAACACGAAACTGGCCGATGAAGCCGCGCGCGCTCTGGGCGTCAAGTCCCGCACCGAAGCTGTGCATATTGCGCTCCAGGAGATTGTTGGTAACCAGCGCTTCAAGGATTTGATACGAAAGAATGAAGGCAAGCTGAAGTTTGCCGGCTGCGATGAGTGAGCGATGAATGAAATCGTCCTCTTCGATACCTCTGTCCTCGTTGACAATCAGCGCACGGCTTGCCATTCGGAACGCATCGCGACCTGTCCGGGGCGGATCAGAAACTCGTCGGTGGTTCTGGCGGAGCTATGGCGAGGGGCTACGCTTGCTGCCGAACGGAAGTTTGTGCAGGCGCTCCAGGCGAGCCGGCCGGTGCTCACGCCAACGGAGAAGAACTGGCTTGAATCGGGGGAGATTCTGGCCGCGATCCGGGCAGACAAAGGCTTCGAACCTGCCAAGCTGCGCGATCTGCACTTTGATCTGCTGATTGCGCTCTCCGCCCGCTCCCATGGCGCAACGCTGATTACCTCCAACCGCGCCGACTTCGAACTGATTCGCGAGTATCGCGGCTTCAAGCTGGAAATCTGGTAGTGGAGATTGAACAGCGCAATTCTTCGGCGACAGCCCGGAGTTCTGGCTCAACCTCCAGCAGATGCACGATCTATCGAAGGACTGGCTCAAACTGCGCAAGAAGATTGAGCGGGACGTTGAGGCCTACGCCGGGGCGTGAGTGGATGAGGTTGAGGAAAAATTTCCAGATTCTGACAATCCAGACCTGAAGCACCCGCGCCTAGCATTTTATTGGAGGGTAAGTCCCATTTTTCGATCTCCTGGTAACGGCTCTGGTTCCCGATTGGTGCGCGCGGCGGGAAAGCAGCTTAAAGTGGAAGAATGAAGGTTTCATCTTCCCCTGCTTTCATTTCGCGGCTGGCTTGGCGTGGTCTGGCTGGGCTGCTTTCCTTTTTGCTGGTGGCGCAGCCCATGGCCGGCCAAGCTGAGAACGGCGCGACGGCCAAGCCGACCGCTTCCGCCTCTTCCGCGGCTAAGAAGCCCGCGCAGAAGCCTGCTGCAAAGTCTGCGCAATCGGCCAAAAAGACTGCCCCGTCGAGCAAGAAATCGGCAAAGCCTGCAACCAGCGCCGGCAAAAAAGGCAAGAAGGCACTCAGCCCGGCGGCTCGCGCGGCGCGGCGGGCGCGGACGGCGCGGATCAAGCAGGCCTTTCAAGCCTCCGCCGAGTTGCGCCCGATGGCCCAGCAACTGGCCACGATGCGCACTGCGGCGGCATACGCGGGGGTGACCAAGTACGCCAAGAGCCACACGGGCGAGGCGGCGGCGGCGGCTTATCTGGCGCTGGGCCACGCTTATCTGGTGGACAAGCGCTACGGCGAGGCGATCGAAGACTTTCGGCTGGCGAAGAAGGCCGGCGGGGTGCTGGCCGATTATGCTGACTTCCTGAATGCCCGCGCCAATCATGAGGTGGGTAACGAAGAGACGGCCGAAGGGCTGCTAAGCGGCTTTGCGGAGCGCTACCCGGAGAGCATCTTTGTGGTCCAGGCGCCGGAGCTGGAGGCGGGCGTGCTGCTCGGGATGAAGAACGCTTCGGGGGCGCAGAAGGTGCTGGGGGCGGCGGCAGGAACGGCGGCGGCCAACCGCACCGGCTATCAACTTGCGCAGGCCGAGGTGGCATTTGCACTGGGCCAGACGCAGCAGGCCGAGAGCCTCTACAAGCGGCTGCTGCTGGCTCATCCGCTCAGCTCCGAGGCGGAGATTGCGCGCGCCAAGCTGACCTTGATGGGCGCGGAGAGCCGCCTGACCACGGCGGAGTTGCGCAGCCTAGGAGACGCTTACTACAACGCCGGACGCTATGAAAATGCGGAAGAGCAGTACCGCGCGCTGGCACGGCAATCGAGCTTGGACGCGGTGAGCCGCAATGGCTTTGCGGTGGCCGCTGCGGCCTGTGAACTGAAGCTGAAGTGGCTGACAAAGGCCGAGGCCGAGGCGTTGCCCGACACGCAGGGCGAGAACGGCGCGCGGCGGCTTTACCTGCTGATGGAGCTGGCGCGCAATCGCGGCGATCTGGAAGAGCAGCGGCGCATTGTGGCCGAGATGGAGTCAAGCTTTCCGCGGAGTCCGTGGCTGGCGGAGGCGCTTTTTGACAGCGGCAACACGTATCTGCTGCGCCGCGAGTACCCGGCGGCGGTGGAGTACTACGGCACCCTGGCAACGCGCTTCCCTGACAGCAAGCACGGCTCGGCGGCGCATTGGAAGGCCGGCTGGCTCAGCTACCGGCAGGGGCTTTACGCGGAGGCGGCGCGGCTTTTCGACGAGCAAATTCGCCTTTATCCCGGAACGACGGAGGCGGTGAGCGCGCTATATTGGCGCGCGCGTATTTATGAGACGCAGGAGCACAAACCGGCGCTGGCCGCGGCCAACTATCGCGCCATTATCCGCGCCTATCAGCACTTCTTTTATGCGCAGATGGCGCGGCAGCGGCTGGCCGCTCTGGGCAATACCCCGCCTGCGCCGCAGTTGGAGCTAAACAACATTCAGCCGGCGCCCGTTCCGCAACTGACGGAGAGCTTCCCCGCCGACAGCCCGCACCTGGCCAAGGCTCGGCTGCTGGCCAACGCTGGATTGAACGACTATATTGCGCAGGAGATTGCCGCCGATCCGGACTCAGCCGACTGGAGCGCTCTGGCCGAGGCGCAAATTTACGCCTCGTATGGCGAAGCCTATCGCGCCCTGCGCTCGCTGAAGCGTGCGCTGCCCAGCGCGGCTTCGACCTCACTCAAGTCCATTCCGCTGGCTTACTGGCGGATTCTCTTCCCGGAGCCGTGGTGGGAGACGATCAAGTCGGAGTCGGCCAAAAACAATCTGGACCCGTATCTGGTGGCCTCGCTGATTCGCCAGGAGTCGGAGTTCAACCCATCGGTGATCTCCTACGCCAACGCTTACGGGCTGATGCAACTGCTGCCCACCGTGGGCAAATCGATGGCCCATCAAGAGGGATTGAGCGGCTTCGCCACATACCAACTGCTTGATCCGGCCACTAACATCCGCTTGGGAACGCGCTATCTGCATGAAGGGATGAATAAATTCGGCGGAGTGACCGAGTACGCGCTGGCGGCCTACAATGCCGGTGACAGCCGCGTCGTGGATTGGCAGGCCGCTGGGCCTTACCAAGGCATCGACGAGTTTGTGGAGTCGATTCCCTTCACGCAGACCCGCGAATACGTTGAGAGCATCCTGCGCAACGTGGAAATCTACAAGGAGATCGATGCGGCGGCCACGCTGGGCAAAACAGTGGGGACGAGCCGGTAAAGGCCGACAATAGCGATCACAGTTTCACAGACGGCTCGAGGGTAAGCTCCGGCTTGGCGGGTACGGAATGACATGACGGCGCCGACAAGACGCTGCGCAGCAATTGAGAGCTTGGCGTGTAACTCGGAATCATTATTTTCAGAAGCATCAGCAGGCGGCCGATGTCCTGCTCATTGCTGATCTGCCGCAGATCGCGCAGATACTCTTCCATCTGCTCGGCGTCGATGGCAGTCGGGCTGATATAACTTCTGATCTGCTGGTGCGCGGTGGCAACCAGGGATTCATTGCGCAGATTGAGTTCCTCAAAGAGCTTTTCGCCCGGGCGCAGGCCAGTAAATTGAATTTTGATCTCCCGGTCAGGCTGATGCCCGGCGAGCAGCATGAGATTTCTCGCCAAATCCACGATTTTTACCGGCTCGCCCATATCGAGGACCAGCACTTCCCCTCCCTGCCCTATGGAGAATGCCTGCAGGACCAACTGCGCGGCCTCGGGAATCGTCATGAAATAGCGACGCATCTCCGGGTGCGTGACGGTGACCGGGCCGCCCGCGGCAATCTGCTGCTGGAAGATGGGCACAACGCTTCCGCTGCTGCCCAGCACATTGCCAAAGCGCACGGCGACAAACTTTGTGCCGCTCTCCTGCTGGAGGGCGCGAATCACCATCTCCGCCATGCGCTTGGACGCGCCCATCATGCTGGCCGGACGGACCGCCTTGTCGGTGGAGATCAGGACAAAGTCCCGGACGCCTTGGCTGATTGCGGCCTGGGCAACGTTCCATGTGCCAAAGATATTGTTCTCGACGGCCGCAAAAACGTTCGTTTCCATCATCGGGAGATGCTTGTAAGCCGCGGCGTGAAAGATACAGGATGGCTGATGGCGCTGGAGGACGCGGCGCAAGGTTTCCGGATGTGCGATGCTGCCAATCTCGGCGTGAAAGATCAAATGAGGGAAGCTCTGCCGCAACTCCCGATCAATTTCGGAGAGGGGCGTCTCCGCTTTATCGAAGCCGATCAGGGCTAGGGGGTTGAAGCGAGCAATTTGGCGGCAAATCTCCGCGCCTATCGACCCCGCCGCGCCAGTCACCAGGATCACTTCTCCCTGAATGCGCGCCCGAATGCTCTCCTGATCCAAGTGAAGCTGCTTGCGGCCCAGCAGATCCTCCAGGGCAACATCCCGGAACTGCTTGCCCGCGCCGGCCGCGATTTTAGTTTCGACGCCGGCATCCCGTGCAAGTTGCAGGATGCGCACCATCTGCGGCCCGGTGGCGGAGGGAATCGCAATCAGCACTCTCTGGATGCGGTATTTGCGCGCCAGGAAGGCAAGATCCTCGCCGCTGCCCAAGACCCGCTTCCCATGCGCGATCAGGCGGCTCTTCGCGGGATCATCGTCGATGAGGCCGATCACATCGCGCGACAAATCGCTTTGGCGCGTCTCCTCAAGCAGCGCCAGCCCCGCCGACCCCGCGCCGTAAATGAGCGTTCTGATTCCCGCCCTGCGTCTCCGGCCGCGCGCAAGGGTCAAGGCGAGGCAATCTTTGATCCAATCGCGCCGATCATCGTAGGGCAAGGGGGACGCTCCTCAAGCGGTAAGGACCGCTCTCCATCCTTTAGATTAACGGGTTCACGGTACGCTGTGCATTCCGATAGACAGGATGGCCCTGCCGAGTAATCAATAGCCGCGTATCCTGGCTGGTAAGATACGGGTCCGTTTCAGCCCAACGCGAAGGATAGAGCGCTTCATGCAAACGATTCTACACCCACAAAAGCTGGCTGCACGGCGGAGAGCGGGAAACCGAGCCGCTTCCACTCGTCGTAGCCGCCGCGCAGGGGGCGAACGCGCTGGATGCCCAGCTTTTGCAGGGTCATTGCGGTCTTGGCGGCGGAGGCCTCGCTGGGGCAACTGCAGAAGAGGACAACGTCGCGGTCGCGGGGAATCTCCTGGTGGCGCGCGGCCAAGTCAGCGGGAACGAAGTGGAGAGCGCCGGGAAGAGTGAAAGGGTCCGATTCGAGTTCGAGGGGATGGCGCAGGTCCACGATGTAGACCAGTTCGCCGTCGTCGAGCTGACGCTTCAGTTCTTCGGGTTCGAGGCGGGCGGCAACCAACTCTTTGAGCACCATGCGGCGGCGGATGACACGGGCAACAAAGAAACCAATGATGGCTAAAACCAGCAATGCGCCGGAGAAGCGGCCGGCCCAATCCATCAGGCTTGGATCGCGCCGGATCAGGTCGCCGAAGAAGCGGCCCGTGGCCATCAACGCAGTGAGCCAGGCCGTTGCGCCGATGGCGTCGAAGAAGAGAAAGCTGCCAAAGGCCATGCCGTTCTGGCCGGCGACGGGAGGGGCCAGCGTGGCCAATCCAGGAATGAACTTGGCGATCAGGACGGTGAGAACGCGGCGGCGGCCAAACGAATCCTGGGTGCGGCGAACGCATATAGTCGGTTCCATCGACAACTTGCACAGCGTCCGCAGCACGACGTGTCCGTAGCGGCGGCCGATGAAGAACCAAGAGCTGTCGGCAATGAGCGAAGCAGCGAGGCCGGCCAGCAGGGCGAGCGAAAAATTGAATTCGTGCTGCGCGGAAAGCGCGCCGGCAGCCAGCAGAATTGGCGCGGCGGGTAGCGGGACACCCAACTGTTCGACCAAAACCCAGCCAAAAAGCAGCACGTACCCGTAGAGGAGCAAGATGTGTTCCGGCAAAGCCATTGGCGATCGTCCTGTCTTCACTTGGAGAATCAGAGCGGCCCTATCGCGATTACCAGCCAGGAGCGGCGGGAAACTGGGAAGCTCTCACTTTATTGGATGATCGCCGAAGAAATTCGCTTCATGCCGCGATCTGAGTTGAATCGCCCCTCAAAGAACCATTTCAACCGTCTTCAATGGATAGAAAAGCCGGTTGGTATCCGAATCGAGCGGGATGAAGCCGTGTATGAGATAGAATTCCCGCGCCCTGGTGTTTTTTCCGGGGCTAGAACTCCCAGTGGATGCGCGTGCCGAAGACTGAAACGGGGCCGCGATCGCGGTTGAAGGCTGGGTTGGCGACGAACTGGTAATCCAGGGTCCAGTGAATCTGCCGGGGGAATGCGTGATCGTAGTAGGCCTCCAGAGCAAATTCCGGGGCGTAATTCAAGTTGCCGTCGCCGTCAAGGATGCCTGTGCCGCCGGCCTTGAGGTATTGCTGATTCACCTTGGTAATGCCGCTCACCACCACGGCCAGGGCGGCTACATCGCCGGAGCGGCGCCAGGCATCTCCCTTGACACTTACGCCGAGCGATCCTGAATGATCGATGTCGGTGTACATCCAGGCTTCGTTATGGCCGTCGTTCCATCCCACGCGGGAAAAGACGCCGATGTTCTTGGTGATCTCCTGCTCCGCGTTCAGACCGAAGCCAAAGGAATGCCGGTGGGCGAAGGTCTTGGAGATGTCCGCTCCCGGAATTGAGAGAGCGGCCTTGTAGCTGCCGAATTCCCCCTGATTGAGATAGGCCAAGGGGCGGACGACGCCCGGATGACCGGCGACGCTGTAGCGGCGCTCGCCTTCGGCCACCATTCCCCAGTCATGGAAGAACCTGTCGTCGCCGGCGGAGCTTTCACCGGGCCACACGAGGAACTGGTCTTCGGCGGAGAAGCCATTCTGCTGCTTCGTCAACTGGAAGAATCCATAGCGCAACGCCCACTTTGGACTCTCGAATTCGGCGGATAGGCCAGTTGTTTCGCCCAATGCATCGGCGGGATAATCCCAGGCCGCATTGGCGACAAAGGCCCAGTTCATGAATTGGGTGCGTGGGTCGTTGGCGTAGGCGTTGCTGTCAAAGATGTCTTTTACGCTGTACCGACCGGCGGTGAACGTGAGCCGCGAGGCCTGCTGTTTTCCGGCGAGCGTGAGCTGGTCGGAGGCTACTGTCTCTTTCTCGCCGCCGAAACCGATGGTCTGCCGAATGAAGAAACGCGCGATGGCCGAGTGGGGAATGCGTACTCCTAGCTTGTACGCTTCTCCGTTGGTAAAGTCGTCGATGCCGAGCGTGCCGTGCAGGCCGAAGCCCTGCCAGGTCAACAGGTCAGCATGGAATTCCGCGCCGCGCCACAAGCGGTAGCCGCCAAAGAAGTCCAGGGAGACGGTTTCGCGGGCCTGCCCTGCGGTGGGCAGGCTGCTGACGCCGGAGTATTTGGCGCTATAGGAGGGATAGCCCTGGCCGATGATGGTGCTCTGTATATGCCAGTTCCGGGTCTGCCACGGCTCGTCGGCAGCCCCCGTATTGGATGGAGCGGTGGAAGCATTTTGTGCATGAGAAAAAGTGCCGCAAAGGAACGCGAGCGCGGAAAGGACCAACCAGCACGCGGAGGTGCGCCGTGCGAGGACGCGCGTGGCGTTTCTGCGGAAAGCCGGAAACATATTCAGCCTTTCTGAAAGGGCGTCCGGGGGCAGTTGGGAGAGATAGAATTGAGATGCAGTGAAGCCCCCAGATGTATTATACCATACCGGGGGTGGGTATAGTCAACGAGAGGTGCGCCGCCATGAACGGGCACGTACGGGAAAAAGCTAAATTGTTGCAGCGGTTGAGAAAACTGCGCGGACAACTGGATGCAGTAGAGCGCTCGCTGACGGCCGACGAGGATTGCGGCGGGCAGTTGATGCTGCTGGCGGCGGTCCGCGGCGGCGTCAATGGATTGATGGGAGAGGTGCTGGAGACGCACATTCGTTTTCATCTGGTGGATGGAGCCAAGGAGCAGATCGCCCCCGATCTGGCAGAGGATCTGATCGACCTTGTGCGTGCTTATCTGAAGTAAGGGCGTTGCCTGCAGTTCTCTCATTCAATGGCTCGTTTCCATGGTAAATCGCGAGCGCATCGCTGAGTGTTAACTTACGGTTGAATTTGACGAGTGTCGTAGAAAAGAGAGATAAGCCGGACCTAAACAGGCTGCGGAAAAATGCTGAATCTGGGCGAATTCCCCGAAAAACATCCCGAAGAGGCTAAAGAACCTCTGAACAAGTTCCATTTCCACCGGAACCTTCCCTCAGTGGCTAAAGCCCGTCATTGTTTTGTGTTGTTTGCGGCACGACTAAAGTCGTGCCCTTTCAAAACATGACTTCCAACACAAGCTGTTAGCTCCCGATGTACTTTGCTCCCCAGATGAGCAGGGCCGCGCCGAGCAGGATGCGGTAGATGGCGAAAAGGGTGAAACCGTGCTTGCGGACCCAGAAGAGGAACCACTCGACGACGCCCAGCGCCACGACGAAGGAGACGACAAAGCCGATGATGAGCACGAACCAGTTGTCGGCGTTCATGACGACATGAGCGGCGACGCCGTGGCTGGGAAAGACCTCTTTCTTCAAATCCCAGAGGGTGGCGGCGATCATGGTAGGAATGGAGAGCAGGAAGCTGAATTCGAGGGCGGCGGGGCGGTCCATGCCGACGAGTTGCCCGGCGGCGATGGTGGACATGGAGCGCGAGGTTCCGGGAAAGACGGCCGAGAGCGTCTGGCAGAGGCCAATCCAGATGGCTTGCGGCAGGGTCATCTCTTCGACGTGGTTGGTGTCGGCCTCGTGCGTTTGGCTCCAGGCATCGATGATCCACATCACGACGCCGCCGATGAGCAGCGCCAGCGCCATCACCTTCAGGCTGCCCAGGTTCTTTTCGCTCCATTTGTGCAGCAGCAGCGCGGGTACAGAGGTGAAGACAAAGGCGACAAACGTCAGCGAGATGGGGTGGTTGAACCAAGTGCGGTCGCGGCTCTCGCCATCCGGGAAGGTGCGGATGAAGTTGACGATGCGGCTCAAGAAGAGCAACAGCAGCGCCAGAATCGCGCCCAACTGAATGACGATGGTATACATCTTCCAGTAGGCGTCATCCAGCGGAATGTGCATCAACGCTTCGGTGATGCGCAGATGCGCCGTCGAGCTGACCGGCAAAAATTCGGTCAAGCCTTCCACAATGCCCAGCAAAACGGACTGAATGTACGGGTTCAAGAAGCCTCCAGGGCTGGCGTTACTCCAGGTCGATGCCGTAGACGGGAACGCCCTGATCTAATTTGAACACGAGCGCGGCGGCGCGGACGGCAAAATCCGCCGGCGGAAACTTTTCTTTCAACTTTTCCGCCGTCTCGCGCTGCTTTGCGGGCGAGGGTGAGGGCGGCGCAGAGCGGGGCCAGGGTGACCGCTGGGGGGCGCAGATTCATTACAGAGAAAATCATAGTCGAGCAACGCTCCGGCGCGCTTTCCGGGAGCGCTACAAGACGAGATCGCGCGGATGAACGGCCTCGATCTGGTCGAAGCGCACAGTAAACTCCCGCTAGGGAGCATCGCCACGCAAGTAGAGGTTCGGACCACCGGAGCGCAGTCCCTGCGAGAGCCTCGCCGCCTCTTTGGCGCTCACTGGAGTTACGGTCACAGGAACTGCCAGATAAAAGTCCACCTCAGCCTCCGAGGGAATCCAGATTCCGGGCCCCGGCGTCGCCGCTGCAACCAGCGTGCCGATACCTGCGCCGACGGTCGAGACGGTACCCGCGGCCGCAGCACGGTCGACCGCGTTCGTGCCGGGCTTCTCACCGACGATGCCCACAAGCGCGCCCACATACGCGCCGCGAATCACTTTGTTTTCCGTCGGACGCGTCTTGCTTGTGCCAGTTACTTTGAACTGGTAGCTGTCGAGCGGGTAACTCCGCCTGCCCAACTCCAGCGAGGTGAGCTGAAGGGCTAACTCCGGGCTTCCCGTCAGCCTGCCGGCCTTCTTGGATTCGATGACGGTTCCACGCACCAGCGCACCGCGCGGAATGGCCAGCACATCGCCGACGTAAACACTTTCGTTTACCATAAACAGCAATGGCGAGCCTTCTTTGGCCTTTTTGCTGTTGATTGGCCCGATGGTCTGCACGCGAATCAGCGTATCTTCAAGGATGGTGACTGGAGGCCGGGGAGCTTCTTGGGCTGGGGGATTTGGCTTGGCAGGGGCAATCTGCGGTGAAGCAGGCGTATCGGCGGCTGCGGCAGGAGTTGGCGCCTGCGCTATTGCCGTCAAGCCGCTCAGGATCATGAGTGCAACGAAAACCACCGACCGGAGCAGAAACTCATCGAATCGAATACGAATCACGCGCACAAGCATTCCTTTCAGATCATTTGCAGATTCACTCAAATCCTTTGACGAAGGCCGGGGACAATTGTCGCCGTAGATGCCTGTTGCGTAAAGGCCAGAAATCCAACCTAGAGCATCCAAACCCGATGCTCCTGGATTGCGTCGTACATCGCATCGGGAGCTAAATCCAGCTCATTCGGCCATGCTACGGTTCCGAATTCCAGCGTCACCTGCGCAAAGCGAACCGGATCAGCAAGAGCGCCAAAGACACCTGCCTGGGGAGAACGCACAAAACCAGACATATCAACCATCCCCGAAAGCCCGTCGGCAAATGCGACGCGCAGCCGAAAGCCTGGAAGAGCTTCAACTTCAGTGACGCGCCACGGTGACCGGGGTGCAATCTTCTCCGCTATGGCAGTGGGAGTATCTTCGCAGGTGTTTGATTCTGTGCGCATAGTTCCCAATCCCTCCTCAGTTCGCCACGATGTTGCTGCGCCCATTCCAGCACGAGCGCCATCGCTCGGCCCGGCAGATCTCCGCGAATGACCTCCAGGGTCTGAATATCGATCAATGCTTCAAATTCAGCATACAACACATGAAAATGAGCAGGAAGATGATCGCCGAAATACATCTGAATCAAGATTCCGTAAAATCTACTGATGGTTGGCATCGGCCTTCCTTGTTTCATGCCCAACAAACCCGATCAAGGATTCACTTCCGACTGTTAGTCCAGCGCATAAATCGTCAAGCCGCTGAGCAGCTTCGGAAAGAAGTCGGTGGATTTCTGCGGCATCACGTCGCCGGCAAAGGCCACTTCCTTCAATTGCTCCATCGAAACCGGATTGGTCAGGAAAGTAACATCGGCTTCGCCGCGGCGCACCTGCTCGACGGCCTCGGAGGCATCGCGCAGATAGCGGATATTCGTCTGCTCGCGCACCTTCTCCGCGTTCAGGCCCAGCAGCCGGTCGAGCACGATCGAATGCAGATGGCTCAGATCAAGCTGCCGCTGGCGCTCCGGCAGATCGGCCAGCGCAGCGTTGATAACTTCCGGCTTCGAGCGCAGCAAGTAGGCGCCCGTGCGGGTTACCGCGACAAAGGCCGTTCCCTGCTGGCCGGTAAGCGTAGAAATATAACTGGCAGCATCCGCTGTGGGCAGCAATGTTACCGTGAAAAACTCCTCGGCAGCGCGCGCAAATGCCGCCGTATCGAAGTTCGCCAAGCTATGCACCACGCGATGCGTGGGCAGAATCACCAGCCCGTCGGAGTCCATGTTGACAAAGCTCATCATGACCGCCGCTTCGGGATAGGCCGGCTGCGGCAACTGGCTGGTGCTCGTCTCCGTCTTGGCCGGCGCCGTGGCCGCGTGCTCTTTCGAGTAATTCAACGCCGTCTCGTAGCGGTGGTGCCCGTCGGCGATAATCAGCTTCTTGTCGGCCATCGCCGTGGTCAGCAGGTTGATGATGTTCGGCTCGGAAACCTTCCACAGCCGGTGCAGCACGCCGTACTCATCGGTGACTTCGGCGTCGGCGGGCCCCGCACCGTCGTAGAGAATCTTTTCGATGCTGCCCGCCGGGTCCGAGTAGAGCATGAAAATCTGGCCAAAGTGCGCATGCGTGGCCTTGAGCAGGTTCAGCCGGTCGCCCTTGGGCTTGCTCAGTGTCTGCTCATGGCGAAAGACCACCTTTTCGGAGTAGTCGTGGACCTTGCCGAGGGCGATAAAGCCGCGCCGCTCCTTGACGATTTCGGTTCCGGGAACCTTGAAGCGCTGCGCGTAGGCGAAGATGCAGGGGTCTTTCTCCTGCGCCAGCACGCCCTGCTCGCGCCATGCGCGGAAGTCGCGCGCCGCGCGAGTATAAACGCTCTCGCCGCGTTCGGCGTCGAAAAGCTCCGGCAGGCCGAGAATGATGCGCACCAAGTTGTACGGGCTGCGCTGGTAGTAGGCCTGCTGCATCGCCGGGGAAATCTTGTCATACGGCTGCGTAACCACGTCGTCCAGGCGGACAGCCGAGGGATTATAGCGCCAAGCGCGAAAGGGGTAAATGCGTG
>Ga0224559_1000877_pt1 | contig 17721 bp, 15 predicted proteins | sample 714S33034metaG_FD_180676 | JGI IMG/M metagenome (GOLD analysis project Ga0224559, IMG submission 180676) | Peat soil microbial communities from Stordalen Mire, Sweden - 717 S3 30-34 | ecosystem: Environmental > Terrestrial > Soil > Wetlands > Peat | place: Sweden: Norrbotten County, Stordalen... | reverse complement strand
TTGTCAACTGGAGCTTCTTTTTATTTTTGCTCGGTGAGGCCCTGTAATTTTGAAAAAACAAAACAAGAATTTATAACTTATTCTTAATAGTCACCCCCACGGGGGTTGAGGTGCCTGGGCTAATCTCCCGTCGTTTGCGACAAATAAAAATAAATTTTCCCGATTTGATCCCTCGCTGCCATGCGGTGAAATGTTTAATTTCACATTTTATTTATTTTTATTATGTAATTTAGCCATTGTATCGTAAGAATTCAGTGTATTCCCCATATTCTTTAATGATTATACCTTCTCATAAAATGTGGATTGCAAAAAAACCATTCAAAAAATTGGGTAATATTCTGATTCATCCACTCCTTCTTTCTTTTTATGTATCTTTATTGATTATCTTCCTTTTCCTTCCTTCTTTCTCCAGATATAAGTTGGAGAAAGTGAATGTAAAACGTCTTTTTTTAGGAACAAAATTGATTTGGGAGGATCTTGAAAATGACGGTGTTAGCGACTTGATTAACACGTCCAACAGCAATGTCGGAACAGCTGGGATCTCGGTCATTTTATATCCTTCTGGCCATATTGATCAATGGGATATAAGGGGTCAGTTTAGGTTTGAGAACGACGACTTTATTTTTACCGGCGATTATGATGGGGATGGTAAAAAAGAAATCTATGCATTTACTGTTTCTTCTGATTCAATTTACTTGAGCTGTATTTCAGATTTTCATCATAGAATATTCAGGTTTACCAATAAATTTATTAGCACTTTTGGACTTGTTAACGGCCGATCTGATATAAAAATCGATGCTCCTCACTTTATAGATGTGAATCATGATGGTTATAAAGATCTGGTCTTTATTATCAATGCCGGATTTTCAATTTATCCCAGGGCATATTTTATTTATGACATAAAAAATGATAACGTGATTAAATCTCCGGAATTAGGGTTTTATCCATCTTTAGGAATCGAAGGAGATTTAATTGGAAATGGACAGATTGAATTCGTCCCCGAAGGTTATGCCCCCAAAAATATTCTGGATAAAATTGTAAAGTATCATGACAGCAGCTCCTGGCTTGTAATGTTGAATAAAGATCTTGAGTATGTTTTCCCTCCTGTTGAATTCCCCGGACGGGACGGCAGTATTATCCCCTTTGGATATCCATTGGATTCAATAACAAAAAAATTGTATCTCTTATGGAAAATGCCACCGGACCAGGGTAATCAACTATGGCTATATCAGGTCAATTCCAAAGGTAACATTGTAAGACAAAAAAAGTTAACAGAAATATCTTCTGAATTGGTCGTTTACAACCTCTTCATCCTGTTGCGAAAACAGAAACAAATGCTGGCAATTCCCTCAAGCCAGGGATATATATTTTGTTTTGATTCACTTTTTAATTGTATAGAGAAAATTGACCTGAATCAAAGCATTTCGAATATTTTCTTCATGGATGTTGACCTGGATAAAAAGAAAGAAATTATAATTCCGGACTATGAAGCGAATACGGTTACGATATTCCGTAATGATTTTACGAATCCTGCAGTTATTCATGATGTCAAATTTGGAAATCCTTCAAGAATCAGGTTAACAATAAAAAAAATGGGTCACAAGGCGTCATTATTGACAATCTGTAATGACGATATGATATATACACTTTCATATCACAGTAACCCAATGTTTTATGGCCGCTTTGCGATTTATGCCAGTATCTGGCTTGCAATTCTGTTATTTACCCTTATCGTGCGTAAAACAACAAGGGTTCAAATTGTTAAACGCTTTAACACCGAAAAAAAAATCACTGAACTACAGCTCAAGATAGTAAAGAACCAGATAGATCCTCATTTTACGATGAATGCGATTAATTCCGTCATTGCTGCTATTGGTCAGAATGAAAAAGAAAAAGCCGCAGAACACCTGGTTCGTTTTTCAAAAATGTACAGGTCCCTTATCATTTCGTCTGATAAGATAAAACGTTCTCTTTCAGATGAAATTGAATTTACCAGGAATTACCTTGAGCTTGAAAAATTCAGGTATCATGATACTTTCACTTATAGTATAGCAATTCATCCTGAAGTCGATCTTGAATGGGAAATACCGAAAATGGTTATTCTATCTCCTGTTGAGAATGCTGTGAAACATGGTCTTTCCAATAAATCCGGTGATGGACGCTTATTAATTGATATTTCATTGAATGACAGTAAATTGTTTATACTTATTGAGGATAATGGGATGGGAAGAGAAGCCACACTCAGAATAGGTACCCAATCGACAGGAAAAGGTGAAAAAATAATGAATCAATTCCTTGAACTGTATGAAAAAATAACAGGAATTAAAATTGATTCAAAAATTTACGATCTTTATAGTCCGTTAGGAGAGCCAACGGGAACAAAGGTCGTTATCGGGATCCCGTTGAAGAAAAATGAATAAGCTCTCCTAACCATTTTGATCATGGATGTACCCTCAATTACTTGCGTCATAGTCGATGATGAACTTTCAGCGATAACCACGCTTGAAACGATGATCAGGGAATATTCATGGATAAAAATTGCGGATACCATCTCCGATTCTAAGGAAGCCGTAAATAAGCTTCTCGAATTAAAACCCGACCTTGTATTCATGGATATTCAAATGCCTGAAAAGACGGGATTCGAACTTGTTTCTGAATTATACGCAAATGCCTTTAAACCCGATTTTATCTTTGTCACAGCTTTTGACAAATTCGCCATCGAAGCAATCAGGCATGCTGCATTCGATTACCTCTTGAAACCGGTCGACCCGTTGGAACTTCAAAAGGCCTTGATGCGATACGCCATTAAATTCAAGACAGAAAACCATGAGAATAATATCCAATCCCTGGTTGAAAATACCATCCTCAAACATAAGATAAAATTGAGCACGGCAGGAGGTTTTACATTAATTGATGTTGAAGAAATCCTCTACATTCAGGCTGATTGGAATTATGCGGAAATCTTTCTTTGTAACGGCAAATCTGAACTGGTAACAATGAACCTTGGAAGCCTTGAGAAATCTTTGCCCCAGTCGCACTTTTATAGGATAAGCCGTTCTATAATCCTGAACCTTGCTTATTTATCTAAGGTTAGCCGCGTAAAACGCATGGCCTTGCTAACCAAAGATGGAAAAGAATATTCATTCAAAATACCATTTCTAAACATACGTAAACTTGAGCACTTTCTTTCGGGTAGTAAATCTATTATCTAAAATATTATATATGAATACTTTCGTCAGACTTCAGATTCTTATTCTTTTTTTTCTTTTTACAGGAGCAAGAATAGGCCTTGCCCAGCGTTTTACTCAGAATGATAAGATCCACTTTTCAGATTCGATAAATACGATCAAGTTGTGGACTTATATAGTAGGGGACACAAGTTTCCGTCGGTATGTGGAAGCAGTAAAATCTGCTCGTTTCGAATTGAATAAAAAAGGCTACACGGTCGAGGTAGTCGTATATAAAAAGGGTCAGAATATCTCTGCTCAGGAATGGAAAAATAATACCATCCTGGGACTCAGGAAAAACGAAGCCTTTCTTGAAATTCCTACCCAGGTAAAAAAATACGAAGTTAATGTTCGCTCTAGCACTCCTACAGCCGTAATGCTCAACTCAGTTGGGGCAGTTGTTTATTCGATAGATTACCATAATATTGATTCCCTTCAGACAAAATATTACTGCAAAGCATCATCCATGCTGTATGTAAACCGGAACATCCCTTCCAGGACTCCTTTGGTACCGCTCTATTCCAGGAGTCAGGAACTAAAATCAGGAAATATTGATCAGGCTGTGAAATACAGCCTTGGAGGCATACCTTCCAGTAAACATCCACCTGAAAAATTCTCTTCATTTGAGAATTCATCAAACACAAAGGTCCCAATTGAGATCACTGCTTTTGGAGGATACACTTTTGCTTCAAAAATGAATGTTCTTGAAGAAAATGGCTCAAATACTCTTTACAATGCAAAATTTAGTGGAAATGCACAATACGGGCTGGAAATTGGTATCGGGCTTTCCAAAAATTTGGATGTCACCATTCAATACAGGCGGGTTAATACTATCGTAGATATTAATACACCTAAACGAAAAGATGCCGGATCATTATCAATGAATCAGAATTATCTTCTGCTTGGTTTGGATTATAATATCAGAGTCAGCAAGGTAATCTCCCCTTACGCTGGCATCAGGCTGGGGGCATTGAATATAACCCCTGTTGACAATTATTTCAGAGATGTCTGGTATTTTGCAGCAGGTATCCAGGTAGGATCAAAATTCTATCTTTCCAAACGGGTAGGCCTTCGGGTCCAGGCTGACCTTCTTTATCAAATCCATCCTGTCAAGGCTCCGTTCCTATACAGTGACGACGTGTATCAGAACGTCCCCATAGATGCCATGTCCAATATGCCTCAGTTCGGTCTATCAGCAGGTATATTTATAAGGATTGGAAACTGAGGATGAATAATGAGCAATTAAATAACTATAAATTAGATAATTACTCATTATTCATTAAATCTTCCTAGTGGAGTATAGGGGAGTCGAACCCCTGACCTTTAGACTGCCAGTCTAACGCTCTAGCCAACTGAGCTAATACCCCTCAATATTTCGCAAAAGTAAAAAAAATTTCCATAATAGAAAGATCCTCCTGGTTTCTGGTTAATGCCGGTCAAGAATTATGTACTTTTATTCTTCATTTTAACAAATGAAATTATTCTGTCATCTGATCTATGAAACGTTTATTTGCAGCAATTAAGGTCAATCCTGATAAGCAATTCCTCGACCAATATCATAAGATCCAAACCAGTTTGCAGCATGAGCGCATCAAATGGGTGGAACAATATAATATCCATATTACCCTGAAATTCTTTGGAGAGACAGAAGAATCAAAAATTCCTGAGATAAATCATGTTTTATCAGATGTCTCTTCAAATACTGATATATTTTCATTTTCGCTTCAGAATTTAGGGGTCTTTGGCAGTTCTTATGATCCGAGGGTTGTCTGGGTCGGTATTAAACCCTATGAAAACCTGGTCTCCATCATGAGGATGATCAGTTCAAAATTAGAGCCAATCGGCTTTAAACCTGATCGTCAGAACCTTGTACCTCATCTGACACTGGGGAGGATTAAGTCCGTGAACGATAAAAAAGTATTCAGTCAGATAATAGATCAAAACAGGAATATTTCTTTACACGATCTCTTTGCAGACCATTTCATCCTTTTTGAAAGCATATTAAAAAAAGAAGGGCCTCTTTACCTGGCCCTTCAAAGTTTCCACATGAGAAAATAGAATGATGTTAGAGATCATTGTTTAGGTGGCAAATTTTCTTTCTCCATCTTCCTGGCAAGGAAATGATAAACAATAAGGCTTAAACCTCCGAAAAGGCATATCAGTGAGAAATAGGAAGCTTCTTCACCGAGGCAGGTATACGAGGCAAATACTCTTCCAAGAAGGATGCCAACACCGACACCAAGAAAAAGTAAACCCCACTTAAGATTTCCTAATTGAGTTTTTTTGGGTTCAAAGGTGGAAGGATCAAGACCTCTTTGAATCATCAGGGTACGCTCTTTTTTTCTGATGGCAAGATAAACGATCCCAAAGACCATGGCGAAAAAAGCTATCGGGACTAAAATACCAGATTCCATTGTTTTTTGTTTTAGGGGTTAATGTTTTAATTTGCCCTTTTGACGCTCGAACAACATGGAGGTTACAATCTGACTGGTATTTTTTATTACTGAAGAATAATTTTCCTGATGATAAATGTCTTATTTCCTGACAGTTCCAGAAAGAAAACCCCCCTTGAAAATGTTGAAACATTAATCTTTTGTCTGAAACCATTTCCTATATTGTTCAAAGCCTCCCTGAAAATTGATTGTCCCCTGATATCAATGATCCGTATATCCATTGACTCTTCACCTTCAGATATGGCTATATTCAATTCCTCGCCGGCAGGGTTTGGATAAACTGAGATTTTCGCTTCTTCCTGGATTTCGAAAATACCTGTACATACCTTGACGGTAATGTATTTAACACTGCCAGGGCCTGAACCACAGTCGTTTTCCCCTTCAACTGATAATTGTCCTGATTCAGCGCCCGGACTGACCGAGATGATTATGGAATTTGACGTCGAACCTGAAATTATTGATGTTCCTCTTGGAACTGCCCATGAATAAAACGAAGCTTCCGTGATTATAGGAACGGTGTAATTATAAGTCTCATAATCGGAACATACTGAATCGTTACCTGTGATCAGCCCCGCTGAGCCAGGCAAAGTTTCAAGGTTGATAAAACGGTAAAGTGGCTGACTTATCCCGCAATTGTTAACTGCCACTGTGCTTATATTTCCGGAACTGGATCCCCATAAAACATCTATTGAATTTGTATTCTGACCACTTATTATCATTGCATCTTCCGGAACAGCCCAGGTATAAGTTGTAGCATCAGGTATCTGATCAATAGAAAAACTTGCTGTTTCTCCATTACACACTTGTCCGGGCCCATGAATGACTGTTGGCTGGATAGGAGAGTTCGTGACAATCACCTCTGAAACACTTGGATTGCTGATTCCGCAATTATTTCCGGCAATTACGGACACAATTCCACTACTATCGCCCCATTGAATAGTAATATAGGGTGTATTTTGTCCATTCAGAATCTCTGCTCCAACTGGAACTGTCCAGGAATAAACATTTGCACCCGGAACAGCTTGAATACTATATGTAGTAATTGAATCATGACAAATATCTATGGGTCCGTGAATAGGTCCGGGAGAATCAGGTGCTGGTTTGATTCTTATATATGTACTGTCAGCAGCACTATGTGAAACAGAATCCACCACACGAACATGGTAAAGTGTGTTAACGACAGGAGATGCAATAGGATCGGCAATATTTGGATCATTAAGTCCGGTGGTAGGTGTCCATGAAAAAGAAATAGGACTTTTCCCTTTAATCGTTCTGGCGAAAAGCTGGGAAGATTCTCCCGCACAAATGGAATCCGGGGTTGCAGATGCAACTACATAAACCGAATCTCCTGATCGTACAAAAATTGTTGCGGTTCGCTGGTGAACGGGTGTGCCATTGGGACTTTCTGCAATAAACTTTATCTGATAATACCCTGGAGGAACTGCCCCGTTTAATACGATTTTTGCGGGTAGTGAATCCGGATAACTCGTTATTATATTTCCCGATGGAAAGGAAACAATGATTGCTCCTGAATCTGGGGCCGGGATTACCGTATCTGAAAGAAGAACGGTATCTGTAAATAGTTTGACTTCAGGAATCAAAATCTTAAAAGTAGTACTGTCCAGCCAAGTATACAATGTATCTATAGTATGATCGATAGCCATGGCAAAATCAGGAAAATAGCCGGTAGTACTCATAAAATTTCCGTACCTGAAATCTGTCCAGCTCAGCATTGCGACTTTTTTATTTGAATAGATCCCGTTATAATCACCTTCGTAACTCGGATTACCACCTCCATTGCAGGTGATACAATCAACTACCATTTTTTGATTTGATATCTTCTGGTTGGGTGCAAAAGTCAATCCTCCATCATCTGAATAGGTCGCATAAATGTAAGCGCTGTCGTGGGTTGGAGTATCTCTTGTATCCATCCACTGAATATACAATCGTCCATTATCTTTATCACACCAGATGGCTGGATGCCACTGACTATTATTTTGGGTACTATCATCATCGTTTACTCTTATTGCCAAAGACCAGGTGGTTCCTCCATTATCAGAAAAACGGCAAAAAATATCAGGCATATTGCCATTTCCGGGAGGATCATTTGATGCATATACAAGGTATAGTCTGCCTCTGTGGGGACCATAACTATTATCAGCGGCAATCAAAGGGTAAGCATGCGTCCGCATACCGGAAACAGAATTCCGTCCTGCAACTGCCGTTCCCACATAATTTGAATATTGGGCGTCTGACATCTTGGCAAATGTCAGTCCACCATTAATAGATCGGTAAAATGTAAAAATACTGGCAAATTGTGTCCCTGAATTTGTAACGACATAAACCGATCCTCCTTGAATATTATTTAAAGGTCCGACACAAACCATCATTCCGGGAATACTTTGAGTATTAGGTGCAAATGTGCTTGTAAAAGTCTGACCATGATCAATGCTTCTTGAAAAGTTACCTTTTACATTGTCGGTCATACAGGTATATATATTATTTGCATTGGGACCATGGGTCTGATCACATGCCATCCAGCATTTATCGGTTCCATTTAGTGCAGTAACGGCAGGACTCCAGGTTGCTCCGTTATCAGTTGATTTGATAACCTTTAATCCCAGTACAATGTTTGTTCCGAACATATTACCATAGAAAAGATTTCCCAGGCTGTCATAGGCAACAACAGGATCGCCCTTCATAGTGCCGCCAAAATCAGGAACTTCTGATTCCCAATCAATTCCATTATCGGTTTGATGACCCTCATTGGTACTGAAAGCAGTGAAATACCAGGCAGGTACAGTAGGATTGGCTGCAATACAAGTAGTTGCGAAATCAATACCAAGATTAAAATTGTCCCAATTATTTATCGTAATGACGGAAGAAGTAATTTGACTGCCAACCAGCGGTCCTTTTTTTTGAATATGGGCCTTTTGCTGCAGAAATGGATTAGTAATATTGAAATTCTGACTAAAAACGCTGCAGGAGATCAGGTAAAAACCAGAAATGATTATAAGAACAGAATAGGTACGCAACATACGTCCTGAAAATAAATCTGTAATCATAATCAAACTCCTTTGTATAATATTGTAATATTATTCGAATGAAATAAAGTTCCCGCTCTTAAACTTCGCTGATCTGATAATCAAAAATGAAAAATGTTCCTATGTTCTGGCTTTTTGTCAGATATCCTAATGAATAACAAAGATATGAATTAACCTCGTTTTCATCTAATAAACAAACCTATAAAAATATCGTAAGTTTGCATAGATAATTCAACTGATGTAGTTTTTATCTATAATTTTAACGTTGAATGGTCTGGGATATTTTTTGTTGTATGTAACCTGGCCTTTCAAATTACGTCTAAGTTACAAAATGCGATTCCTGGACGACAACGATTATATCGTGAGAGTGTTAAGCGGAGACGTTTCGGCCTATGCATCGCTGGTAGCAAAACATAAAAACCTTGTTTTTACAATTGTGTTGAAAATCGTTAATAACCGTGAAGATGCGGAAGAGATTTCACAGGATGTTTTCCTCAAGGCTTACCAATCTCTGAGCACATTTGAACGGAAATCTAAATTTTCTACCTGGCTTTATCGCATTGCTTACAATGCAGCAATATCGAAGACAAGGAAAAAGAAAGTTGAAATGGTAGCAATTGAAGACTCGGTCATTTCAAACTATTCAACGGATGAGATTAACAGGAATATGCATGAATTGGATGAAGATGACCGTCAAATTATACTTGAAAAAGCCCTCAAGCGTTTGCCTGAGGAAGATAACCTGTTAATCACCCTGTTTTATAAAAATGAAACATCAATTGACGACATAAGTGAAATTACAGGTCTTTCAGTTTCAAATGTAAAAGTTAAGCTTCACCGTATACGGAAAAAGTTGTATGAAGAGATGAATGAATTGATAAAAAGAAATTGAAAGTAAAACTTAAACTGTTGTATCTTTGTAATTGAAATGGAAAAAGAAGATTTATTACCGGATGATTTTTTAAAGGATTTTTTCAGGAATCAGCCTGTGGAAACCCCTGGTGATGATTTTACAGGTAACGTAATGGAACAAATTCTTAAATCACCTGAAGTTGCTCCTGTTAGAAAACCTATCTATCTTCTTTTAAAGTCCTCATGGGCGTATATTATTCTTTTCCTGGTTACACTGGTTTTCATTATGACATCAGATCTGCCGTTCTCTGATTATATCCCGGGTAAGGAATTTATGATAAAGAATTTTCTACCTGCTATCAAATCAATGTTCTCAGGTTTCAAACCCCTGGTAATAGATAGTAAATTCATCATGATTCCTGCTATGGTCATACTTGCAGGCAGCTTTTTGATGGGTTTGGATCATTTCCTTTTCAGAAAACCCAGTATAAGTCATCAAACCACAAGATAAAATGATCCCGCAGGAGATTGAAAATTCTCTGGTGGATTATTTTTCCAAAAACCATAAAGCTCCTTTTCAAATTGGTAAAATATCCTCACTTTCAGGTGGATGCATAAACAATGTATGCAGGTTACAGACTTCTTCGGGTGATTTTTGTTTAAAATACAACCTACGGAGCAGTTTCCCTGAAATGTTTACCAGCGAAGCAAAAGGTTTGACATTATTGAAAAGTGCTGGTGAGATCAAAGTTCCAGACGTCTATTATACTGGTATTACCGGAACCTTTGCCTATATTTTGATGGAATATATCGATCAGAGTAGAAAACATCCATCCTTCATGCAGGAATTTGGACAATCGCTGGCCCGGCTGCACAAGCATTCTTCCGACAGTTTTGGACTTGATATAGATAACTATATGGGATCTTTACCCCAGATTAATAAGAAACATAGTACCTGGAATGAATTCTTTATTGAAGAACGTCTGAAAAAGCAGGTTTCACTGGGAAAAGAACATTTCTCACCAGGTGATCTTAGGACATTTGAAAATTTATATTCAAAACTTAATGATTTGCTCCCTTTGGAGCCCCCAGCACTCCTCCATGGTGATCTGTGGGGAGGAAATTACATGATATCACACGATGGCCAAGCCTGTCTCATCGATCCTGCCGTGTACTATGGTCATCGTGAAGTCGACATTGCGATGACAACACTTTTTGGAGGATTTGATGATCAATTCTATGAATCTTATAACCAGGAATATCCTTTGGAAAAAGGTTGGCAACAAAGGTTGGATATCTTTAAACTATATCCATTACTTATTCACTTGAATTTATTCGGAACCAGTTATCTTGGGTCGATTCTGAGTATTATTAGGAGATTCTGAATATCAATTATTTTGCTGCCGTTCAAGCCATAGTTGCTTGAAATTCTTCTCTGCAAATTTTGGCAATTCTCTTCTTGGACCCCACCATTTCTTAAAGAAGATTTTGAAAGCTTTATTTTTTATTCCAGATCCGGTTTTGTCTATTATCCATCTCCGTAACATAACTGTTCTCCAACCTTTCATCATCATTTTCCAGACCGGTTTCGGAAATCCTTTAATTACCGTTTCATTCCGATTATATAATAGCAATTCATGCAAAGGGATATGCATAGAACAAACTTCAGTGCACCTCCCACAAAGCGAACAGGCATAGCTTAGATGGTTGTAATCCTTTAATCCCAGATAATGTGGTGAGATCACAGAACCTATAGGGCCTGTATAAACTGCCCCATATGTATATCCGCCGATACTTCTATAAATAGGACAGGCATTTAAACAAGCACCGCAACGAATACATGACAAACCCTGGCGTTGTTCTTTATGCTTGAGAACTTCCGTTCGCCTGTTGTCAATAAGTATGACAAACATCTGTTCAGGACCGTCAGGTTCCCCATTTAATTTGGGTCCAAAAATTAAATTGTTGTAGGCGGTGATCTTTTGACCGGTTCCATAAGTAGCTAAGAGGGGTAGAAAGAGATCAAGATCCTCTAAGGAAGGAATAATCTTTTCAATCCCAACTATGGCTATGTGAATTTTTGGAAAAGAATAAGAAAGTAATCCATTCCCTTCATTTTCTGTCAAAACCAATGCTCCTGCATCTGCAATAAGAAAATTTCCACCAGTGATTCCAACATCTGCGCGTATAAATTTCATCCTTAGTTTCTCCCGGACAAAATGTGCAATGTCTTCCGGAGTACTGCTTAAAGGTGTTCCAAACTTCTCATGAAATAGTTTGGCAACGTCTTCTTTGGATTTATGCATTGCCGGAGTAAGTATATGGTAAGGTTTTTCACCAGCTACCTGAACAATATATTCACCAAGATCAGTTTCAACAACCTCACGTTTATTTTTCTCCAACAATTCATTGATCTCCAATTCTTCGGAAAGCATCGTCTTTTGCTTGACGATCAGGTGGGCATTCGCTTTTTTTATAATGGAAAGAATTTCTTTCTGGGCATCTTTTTCAGATGGAGCCCAGATAACTTTACCTCCACGCTTTTCAAATTGTGTCTCAAATTCAATCAGGTAACGATCCAGATTACTCAGAACTTTGTGTTTCCGATTTGCGGCTCGCCGACGGGCAAGTTCCAGATCAGAAAACTGCCGCTTTCCAATGATTACCTTCTCATCGTACTGACCAATATTATAATCAAGACGTCTCCGATGTTCAGGGTCAAATGAACGTTTCTCCGCATCAATCAGAAATTTATCAAGTATATTGGACATATTTAATGTGTTAATTACTTGACAGGGATCGGTATTTTTTGAACTCTGCGTTCATGTCGGCCACCCTCAAATTCTGTTGTAAAAAAGATTTGCACCATGCTTAATGCCTGGGCCGGAGTGATAAAACGTGCCGGCAAGGCTATAATATTTGAGTCGTTATGTAATCGTGATAATCTTGCAATTTCATCCGTCCAGCAGACAGCTGATCTCACCTGAGGATATTTGTTTGCAACCATCGATACTCCGTTTCCGCTTCCACAAATAATAATCCCTCTCTGAAAGATTCCATCATTGATAGCTTTGGCTACAGGATGAGCAAAATCAGGATAATCGACGCCACCTTCTGAAAATGTACCGAAATCACTAAACTTGTATCCTCCGGGTGAAAGGTTTTTCACTAAATATGTTTTCAAACTAAAACCGGCATGATCACAACCAACAGGAATATCCTTGCTAAAATCAAACATTGTTAACAAATTTATTTACAAAAGTAAGTATAATTTTAACCCGAAGATGAAGTCATGCAGACTTATAATGACTTCATAATTTTGAGTACCAGTTCTTTTCATTGGAAAGCGAATTGTTTTTCTTTCGAAATCAACCTGGTTCATTCTAATCTTTCACTTATTTACAAAAGAAAATTTGTTATTATGCATCTCAAATTCAATTTATTAAAATTTTAACATCCTTTTGTTTATAACTGCGTAACTTTGTTAAAAATTTATAACAACTTTAGCCCTCCTTTAAAATTTAGAATCAACATCGTAAATAACTACTTTTTTGTAAAAAATGTTAACATTTTATCCTACGATAAGGAGAGTCTCGGAACCATTATTTTATTAACACGAACAATTATCAACAATATGTTATTAATCCACTATATTAGTACATTTCAGAATAATACAAGGTTATAACTTGCGTTCAGATGTTGATCGAAAAGAAAAATTGAAAAATAAAAACTTTTTGAGAGAATTAAATAAACAGAATCAACACCTATTACTATAACATAAAGAATTTTTAAAATATTTTATTATTATGAATTCTTCAGTTCCTACAGAAAATAAGAAAATCAATAAAACCCAAGAATACATAGATGAAATTAACAGGCTTAGAAAAGAGAAGAATGCCATTATTTTAGCTCATTATTATCAGATTCCTGAAATTCAGGATATTGCTGATTTTGTTGGTGATAGCCTTGGATTATCACAGGAGGCTTATAATACTGACGCTAATATAATTGTATTTGCCGGAGTTCATTTTATGGCGGAAACTGCGAAAATTCTAAACCCGCGTAAAAAAGTGTTGTTACCTGATCTGGAGGCAGGCTGTTCTTTAGCGGATTCTTGCCCCTCCAAAGATTTTAAGAAATTTAAGGAAAAGTATCCTGATCATATTGTTATCTCATATATAAATTGCTCAGCTGAGGTGAAAGCTCTTTCAGATATCATATGCACTTCGAGCAATGCAGTGAAGATTGTTGAATCACTCCCTAAAGAACAAAAAATTATCTTTGCTCCGGATAGAAATCTGGGAAATTATGTCAACATGAAGACTGGAAGAAATATGGTTTTGTGGGAAGGAAGTTGTGAAGTTCATGATGTTATTAAAACAGAAGCTATTATTAATATGAAGATTACTCATCCGGATGCAAAATTAATTGCACACCCTGAATGTAAAGCAGTCATTCTTCAAATGGCAGATTTTATAGGATCCACTACCGCGCTTTTAAATTATACACAAAAAGATCCTGCCAAAGCTTTTATAGTTGCGACGGAAACCGGGATCCTTCACCAGATGCAGAAATCATCTCCAGATAAAAAGTTCTATATTGTACCAACTGATGAAACCTGTTCCTGCAATGATTGTCCCTATATGAAGTTGAACACATTGCCAAAATTGCTAAATTGCCTGAAAAATGAATCACCGGAAATTCAATTATCTGAAAAATTGATGGATGAGGCGAGGAAGCCTATACTCCGTATGCTTGAATTATCAAAATAACTATTCTATCATGCGTAATTTCTATCACGAACTTCGAACTTTCTTAATACCTTGCCTTTCATTCTTTATTATTTATAACGCCTATTCCCAGGATACTGCCATTATTCGAAATGGCGTTCAGAAATTCTACTACAAAAATGGAGTCGTTTCCAGTGAAGGAACGATGAAAAATGCTCAGCCTGATGGATTTTGGAAATCTTATTATGAAAATGGAAAATTAAAATCAGAAGGAAACCGTAAAAACTTTGAGCTTGATAGTCTTTGGACCTTTTATAATGAAAAAGGGGTTCGTATACTTGATGTTTACTATAAAAACGGAAAGAAAAATGGGATAAAGACGACTTACCTTGAACAAGAAATAGTTAAGGAAACATTCAAGAATGATATTAAAGAGGGGTTCACCAGATATTATTATCCTACCGGGAAAATAAAAATGGAAATCCCGTTTGTTAATGGAATGGAACAAGGAGTTGCAAGGGAATACTCACAGGACGGCGATATTATCACTCTGATAGAATATAAGCACGGGTTTGTAATCGACCGTCTAAAAATAAACAGAAGGGATCATAATAATCTGAAACAAGGAAAATGGTACACTTTCTATGAGAATGGAAATGTTCATGTCGAGGGAAATTATCAGGATGATATGAAAGATGGATATTTTAAAGTTTATGCAGAGAATGGTGACTTAATCAGTTTAGATAAGTACGTTAAAGACGTGAAACAACCGGAAGCTCAGGAGGTCAGGAAACTGGACGTTAAAAGCGAATATTATCCGGATGGTAAAGTTAAAGCAAGTGGAACTTTCCATGATGGAATACCTGAAGGAATTTACCGTGAATATAGTCATGATGGGCAAATCACACACTCACTTATCTATAATATGGGAACCATAATCGGCGAGGGTATAGTAAAGGAAGATGGAAACCGCGACGGACATTGGAAGGACCTCTATCCCGATGGTAAATTAAAAGCTGAGGGTGACTATAAAGATGGATTACAAGTCGGAGAATGGAAATTCTATTATCCCGGAGGCAAACTGGAACAATTTGGTAAATATACAACTACAGGAAAATTAAATGGAACATGGAAATGGTATTATGATTCAGGGCAGATAAAACGCGAAGAGGAATATAACAACGGATTAAAAGATGGAATGCATACCGAGTATGATGAAAATGACAAGATAGTAGAAGAAGGTGAATATGTAGACGATCAGGAAGATGGTCCATGGTTTACAACAATTGGTGATTATCTCGAGCGGGGAATGTACCGTGATGGATTAAAAAATGGCAAATGGGTAAGCTATCATCTAACCACAACAGGTGAAAAGACTGATAGCGTGCTTTCATTCTCTGGAAGTTTCGTAGAAGACAATCCGGATGGAAAACATATCTATTATTGGGATAATGGGAAGGTAAAAAATGAAGGTAATTATCTGATGGGGAAAAAAGAAGGTGACTGGATTCAATTTGAATATGATGGGACTCCATTTCTGGTGATAACATACAGAAATGGAATTGAAACAAAATATGACGGTGTCAAGATAAAACCGCCGTTTGAGCCAGCGGATCAATAATCAAAAAATAACATGGAAAAATACAATAAACCTTCGGGTAACCGGAGAGGAAAGAAAACCCCGGATGCCCGGAAAAGAAAATCATCAGAGATGCTTCCATCCTGGTCCAAGAAAAAGAGTGAGAATGAAAATGATCATGAAAGAAAACCATCTTATTCTTTACAAAAAGAGAAATCTGGTCCCCGGAAACAAATAAATGATGAACTAATAAGGCTGAATAGATATATTGCCAATGCTGGCATATGTTCCCGCCGGGAAGCGGATAAACTTATCCAGGCTGGAGCTGTGAAGGTAAATGGGAAGGTGGTAACAGAGCTGGGAACTAAAGTACATCTTACAGATAAAATTTCTTATGGGGACCAGGCTCTTTCAAGGGAGAAACTCAGATATGTGTTACTTAATAAGCCCAAAGGATTCATTACAACCACCGATGATCCGGAAAATCGGAAAACTGTGATGAATTTAATTGCAAATGCTTGCAAAGAGCGAATATATCCTGTAGGGCGTCTCGACAGGAACACTACAGGACTTCTTCTTTTCACAAATGATGGAGAGATAGCAAAGCGTCTTTCCCATCCAAAATATGGGATCAAAAAGATTTACCACGTAGGTCTCGACAAAAATGTTACATCGCAGGATATGAAAACTGTTCTTGCCGGGGTTGAGTTAGAAGATGGAAATGTGAAAGCAGATGCCATAGAATTTGTCGGCGATGGGAAAGATAAAAAAGAAATCGGCCTTGAGCTTCATACCGGACAAAATCGGGTTGTACGTAGGATCTTCGAAAAGCTTGGTTATAAGGTTATTAAACTTGATCGTGTTTATTATGCAGGCCTTACTAAGAAAAATCTTCCTCGAGGAGAATGGCGGTTCCTGGAAGAAAAAGAGCTCAATATGCTCAAGATGATAGGATTATAACATTAAATTCTAATATTAGGACTAATGACCAAAGGATTTGTTTTTGCGATTTTCTTTCTTCTTTTTCAAACTTGCTATGCCGTAAATGACCCAATGCAGCAGCTGATACGCGCAACAGGTGATGCAACTTTATATCCAAATGATAACCTGGTTGTGATATTCGACAGCACGAAGGTCGATGTTAAAGAATCCGGATTAAGTTATGTCCTGACCCATTCATTAACTAAGGTATTAAATGCCAAAGGTGCAATTGAAATGAGTGTTGTAAAAGTGGGTTACGACCCCTTGTCGGCATTTGTCGATATTAATAAAGTGGTGATTTACAAGAAAGACGGAACCATTCGCACCTTGGATATGAAGAATATCCTCGACTACCCGGCTCCGGCCAGAATGATCTATTGGGGTGCCAGGGAAAAAATGATCGAAATTGGCAGACTTGACCCAGGTGATGCTGTTGAAGTTATAGAATTCAAGAAAGGATTTACCTATGCTTTATTGGAACAGGGAGACGATGATGACAGCAAATATATTCCTCCGATGAAGGGTCATTATTACGATATTGTAGAATTTTGGAGCGGCAGTCCGGTAAAGACGAAGGTTTATGAAATTACCCTTCCGAAAGATAAACCTCTGCAATATGATGTCTACAACGGTGAAGTTCAGTCGGCGGAATTATTCCAGGGAGAAAAAACGATTTATATTTTTACAAAGAAAGATATTGTTCCTTTCAAATCTGAACCCCATGGCGTTAGTGCTTCTGATGTGGCGACAAAATTGCTTCTTTCGACGAGTCCTGACTGGTTTGCAAAATCACGTTGGTTCTATAAGGTCAACGAAGATTACGGGAGTTTTAATGATACTCCTGAAATTCACGCT
>Ga0224559_1000876_pt1 | contig 17778 bp, 16 predicted proteins | sample 714S33034metaG_FD_180676 | JGI IMG/M metagenome (GOLD analysis project Ga0224559, IMG submission 180676) | Peat soil microbial communities from Stordalen Mire, Sweden - 717 S3 30-34 | ecosystem: Environmental > Terrestrial > Soil > Wetlands > Peat | place: Sweden: Norrbotten County, Stordalen... | reverse complement strand
GATGCGCTCGATTACCTGACCAGCTATCCGTGGGGCTGCACCGAACAGACGATGTCCAGTTTTCTGCCTGATCTGATCGTCTCGCGGGCGGTGGACAAGCTGCACTTGAAGTCGCCGATTGATGGCGTCACGCTGAACGATATGGTGAGCGCGGGAATTGAGCGGCTACAAAACTTCCAGCACGACGACGGTGGTTGGGGATGGTGGCCCGACGATCCCAGCCGCGTCTTCATGACGGCTTACGTTGTAAGCGGTTTGGGGCAGGCAAGCGAGAGTAGGGAGATCGACAAAAATTCGCTCAACAAGGGCCGCGTCTGGCTGCAAGCCGCGCTCTCCGCGCATCCAGAGATGACCGCCGATCTGCGTGCCTACGTGGTCTACGCGCTGGCTACTACCGGCGGCGCGCCCAAGGATGCGCTCGACAAAGCCTGGTCGAGCCGCGACAAGCTCAGCGATGAAGGCCTTGCGCTGGTTGGCTTGGCTTTGGACGCGGCCGGAGACAGCCGCGCGCATGATGCCGCAATGCTGCTGGAAAAGAAGGCTAAAACCGACGACTTCAATGCGTACTGGACGGGAACCTACGACGGTTTGCTCGAATATTGGGACGACACCTCAGCCGAAACCACCGCCTTTGCGCTGAAGCTGCTGGTGCGTCAGGACCGGACGAGCGGTCTGCTGCCCAAGGCTGCCGTCTGGCTCGGAAAGCATCGCGACGGCGACTACTGGTACTCGACCAAGCAAACCGCCATGGTGATCAGCGGAATCACCGATTACCTGACCGTGAGCGGCGAGCTGGCGAACAGTTCCGACGTCGAAGTGCTGTTCAACGGCGCGAGCGTGGGCAAGCGCCACTTCGGTCCCGAAGATGCTTTCGCGCTGCCCTGGAAAATCAAACTTTCCGCGGCGCAGGCGGCCAGCGGAGGACAAGTGACGGTGCGCAAGAGCGGCAACGGCATCACTTACTGGAGTGCTGAAAACACATGGTACTCCGCCGACCGCAGAGCCTTCCAGCAGGGCCAACTGGCTCTCAACATCACGCGTGACTATTACGTGCTGCGCAAGAATCAACCCAAGCCAACCGATGCCATCACTTACGATCTGGTTCCGCTCAAGGGGCCGGTTCATGTGGGCGACATTGTCGCGGTGCGGCTGGCGGTTGGCGGAACAAGTTGGAAATATCTGCTGGCCGAGGATCCGATTCCCGCCGGCACGGAGTTCCTGCCCAACACCGGCCTCTACACGCTGAACAGCAAGCCCAGTTGGTGGTACGACTGGTACACCCGCAAGGAGTTCCACGACGACCGCGCGGCCTTTTTCAACACTGAATTCGGCGGCCGCCGCGAGTACGTTTACCTGCTCAAAGTCGTTAATCCGGGCAAATTCCAGATTAGCCCGGCGCAGGTCGGGCCGATGTATCAATCGAATGTGCAGGCAGCAACCGATCCCGCAACGCTGGAGGTGCAGCCGTGATTTTATTGAAAGATTTATTCCGCCGTCTGCTTCAAAGCCGCCGCTGGGTTGCCGCACAATATGTTTTGACGCTGTTGCTGATTTTGATCGGGATAGCGTGGACGCGCCTGCCTGAGAAGCACGTCTGGCAGGTTTTGCTCTCACTGCTGTTGCCGCTGCTGGTGACCATCTCCGCGCTGGAGTTGCAGGCGGGAACGATGCGCAGTTTGGCCAACGACGACGGCAAGCGCGTCAAGCTGCCGTGGGGCGCGCTCTCGCTGCTCTTCTGGATCGGCGTGGCGTGGGTTTGCTGGGCCGTTCTGGATTGGTGCGACGACCGAATTTATCAGTGGGCGGGCTATTTGAACTCGCAAGCTCCTGAGCGCTGGCGCGCAAAGTTTCTCACCTACCAGCATCTTTCTTTGTGGATGAGTTACATCGAGTGGGTGCTGCGCTGGATCGTTGTGCCCGCGAAGGTGATTCCCTTCGCAATGGCTTCGGCGCAATCGGGCTGGCGTCTGCCGGTGCGGCGTGTGCTGCAACTGCTGTGGAACTGGCGCTGGTGGCTGGGCGTGACGATTGTTGCATTGGTAAGCGTAGCTCTGCCGGGCCACTTCTATTCCGCCGATCCGCATGGAACGGTCTCCGCGCAGGTATGGCACATATCGCTGAAACTGGCCGCGAGTTATCTGCTCGGCGTCGGCGGCTGGGTTCTGCTGCTGGCGTGGGCGGGTGTGCTCTTCGGCTGCCAAAAACCGCTGCCGGAAAAAGATGCTCTGACGGAGTTGTTTGATCGCTTGCGCATAAGCCGCCGCTGGGTTGGGGCGCAGTTTGGCTGGGTGCTGGCGTGGATATGGGTAGGCGTGGCAACGTTGCATATCCCAGGAATTCAACACTGGCCGGAGTGGCTTTCCGGAGGGCTGCGCGTGTTCTATAGCACCTCGATTCTGATCGTAGCGTTAGCTATGCAAACTGGAATGCTGCGTTGCCTGATAAGGAGAGATGCGCGACGCGTCCGGCCCGTATGGGGAGCACTCGCACTGCTTCTGTGGGGAATGTTGTACGGGATTGCCTTCTCAATGCAGGATAACTATCTGCCAGGCCATATCTGGCAATGGCTGCTGTCCTGTGTAATGGCGCCGGTCATCATTTTTCCGTTTGCGGCGGCATCGGCTGTGTGGGGTTGGCGATTGCCATGGCTAAGGGCCCTTCGAGTGATGTGCATCTGGCGCTGGTGGTTAGGCGTTCTCCTTGCGGGAACTATTGCGATATCGGCTGAGCTGTATTTTGACAGTCTAAGGGCCTACGAGTATGTGTGGGATGTGGGGCTGGTAACAGGCTTGAAGATGGGCGCAGTAGATATGTTGGAGATGGGAGTCTGGGTTTTGCTTCTGGGCTGGCTTACCGTGCTCTTCAATCGCACGCTGCCAGCCGCCCCTGATACTCCAATTGAGGATTCGACGCCTGTCACCGCAGAGTGATTGAGGCCTGTTCACACTTTGGAAAACCGGTCGACAATTCTCATTGTTCTTCCGAACGGAGGGAGCATGGGCCTTCAGGCCCATGAATTGCGGCATGGAAGTGATCGGCTTTAGCCGCGGGCATTTTTCTCTTTGACGGATGTGGCCAATCCTACAGCGAATCCATAAGCCCGCGCCTAAAGGCGGACTTTTGATCTGCTGACTTCAGGGGCCTGAAGGCCCCTGCTCCCTCCGACTGTCGAAATAACGTGCTTGGAAGGTAATGTGAACAGTCCTTAGGTCCGTGACCGGGTGAAGATGTTCTATCGAAAGAAGAAACGTGGGCCAGGAGGCCCACATTACAGCCGACCGGGAGGTCGGCGCTACATTTCCAAATGGATCATTTTCATGCGGTCAATATACTAGTGAAAATGTTCTAGCGCGCTCTGCGGAACGCCTGTGCGCAGCCACTCCAGCACCTGCACGCGGCCATATCGGTCGAGAAGCTGTTGGGCGTACCAACCGGCGGTTTGGTGCGCGGCCTCCGACTCCGCTTCGCTTGAGGCGTGGGCCAGCTTGTTGTTGATTGCCTCTGGAGTTTTCATCTTTCCCACCCATTCCGCAGAAGAACGCGGAATGGATGGGGCACCCAGCTTTTGTCCCTGACGCAGGTCGCCCGACCACGCCTCCACCAGCCCTTCGCGCAGCCAGAGCGGCGTTTGCGCGGTGGCCTGCTCCTCCACCAAAGCGTGCAGAAATTCGTGGCGCGCCACAGACGCAAGCAATTTGCGCGCGGCGAGAATACGTAGCGGCTGCAGCGCGATCAAGTCTCCTTCCGTAAAAGCTGCAACCCAACCAGGGGCAAGCGTAGCATCGCGAAAAGCTGGCGTCGAGCGGTATGTTTTGATTGAAATTACGGAGCGAGGAGTAAGCCCGCTGCGGCTCTCGGCCTCGCCCAGCGCACGCGAGAGATCCGGAAGAAACTCTCTATCCTCCGGCGAAATCGTCTCCAGCATAAAGCCCTGCCCATTCAAACTCTGCCACGCCGCGCCGGTCGTCTCTTCCGCAACCGTTGCGCCGGGAAAATACTGCGCCAGAATCTCACGGTAGCCGCGCCCTTCGCGCGCCATCTCCGCCGCGCCTGCCTGACAGAGGCCCACGCCGTGGCCGGAGCCACGTCCATGAAAGAGAAAGCCGTCGCCTTGCGGCGCAATTTCAAACCAGTTGCTGCGAATCCGATTCCATCCCAGCGCGCGGCCAACAGCCAGGCGAAAATCTTCCGTGGAAATTTTTGCGCCTCCGATCAGCAGCGTTGTGGCCCGGCCAGACTCGCCGCGTTGCGTCACAGTCAGAGTCTTCCATCCGGGCGCAGCGAGTCCCGCCGCGGCCAAAGCCTGCGTAAGTTCCGCGCGAGAGAGCATCGCCGACCATTCGCTCGATCCGGCACGCTGGCAATAGGGATCGGGTCGCGAGAGCAGCGAACCCCGATCCGCGCGATCATACGCAGCGCGGGGCGGCCAAACCTCCGCCGCGCTCGCCGTCCGCCCGCCGCAGTTCTGATGGAAGTACGCCTCGGCGCGGCTTCCGTTGCGCCACAAACTCTCGCCGGCAGTGGCCAGTACAGCCGCATGAGCCTCGCGCGCGGTGTGCCAATGCACCCACTGGCAATGCGTCGAGTCGCAGACATCGAAGGCCGCGTGTCCGTGCGTGGGCGCCAGCGCGAAGCTGCGCGCCACCACGGCCAACGCCTTCAGCGACTCCATTGAATCCGCCGCGCCGCTCTCGGCGGACACGACCAGCTCCACGTAACGCTCCACCGGCAGCGTGGCGGCCAGCACCAGAGATCCCGATTGCGCCGTGATCTTCAGCGGAAAGCTGAGCGTCAGCGATTCCCCATGCGCGGTAAGCCGATAGCTGCCCACGATCAGCAACTCCGCGGACGAAAGCGTCTTTCCCCGCGGATCGGTCCAATGCAGCTTTTCCTTATTGACCCGAAGCGTAATCGCCGTCAGCGACCCCGCAGCGCAGCTTTCACAAAGCCGAAGCGTTGCGCCGGAGATGGGCGTGATGGTGGCGACGTGGTCGTGCCAGAGCGTCCACAAGCCAACGCGAATCGTCGTGCGCGGAGCTGTCTGGGCTTGCACTGCAACGCAAACTACAGACAGGACAAATTGCAGCGCGACCCGCTTCATGGCTTCCTCAGCGGCGAATGCGCCAGTAGCTTTGCCGCTACCAGCGCGGCATCCGAACCATGCCCAGCCGGCAGAAATACGGCCACCACCACCCGCGGCGACTCCGCCGGCGCAAGGCCCACGAACCAGCCATGCGTAGCGCCGCCGCTCTCCGCGCTGGCCGTGCCGGTTTTGCCGGTCACCGGAACGCCGCCCAGCGATGCGGCGCCGGCCATGCCAAAACTGGCCGAGTCCGTCAGCCCCGCGCTCACGGTTTTTGTCGCCACTGTCTCCGGGTGGGCAGCCATCTCGGCCGCCAGCGACCGGTACGCTTCAGCCAGCTCCGGCAAAGTTACGCGAATCCCCTCCACGCCCAGCGCGGCAAGCTGAACCTGCGCTCGCGTTCGCGGCTCGCGAAAGGCGGCGACCTCCTCCTGCCGAGTCAGGCCGGTGGCCGCCAGCAGGCCTCGCTCGCTGAGGGCTTGCCGCAACTCACGGGGCGAAAGCGTTCCCGCCAGCTTCGCAAAATACGAGTTACAGGACCAGGTAAGCGCCTGCTGCGCATTCATGGGATCGGCAACCGGATGAGAACAGTTGAGCTGGTGGCCGCCGATCCGCATTTGACGGCCGCAAGCAACCCTTCGCGCCGCATCCCAATGCCCGGACGCCAGCGCAAAATAGAGAATTAGCGGCTTCAACGTCGAGCCAGGCGTGGCCAGCGTTCGGCTTGCTTCGCCGAGGTGCGCCGAGGCAAGAAGATCTCCCGATCCACTCTCCAGAACCAACACTCGTGCCTCGGGAGCTTCCCGCAAGGCTTGGTTCACCGCGCGCTGCCACAGTCCATCCACACGCGCTCCGCCTTGCGCAGATCGGGCCGTCTGCGCCCAGCAGGACAAGCCAACGACAGCCAGCCCCGCCAACAGCATCCTCGTTCGTTTCCAAAATGGCCGCATATCTGAATTATGAACCGTGAGCGATTGGAATGCGGCCGGCGCGGTCGTTTCGTCGCGCCGTTTCCCAAAATTCCACACTTTTAGCATGGCTGCGATGATCAGCGCAGAGACCCGTGCGCAGATTCGGCCTCTATTCTTTGCCGAAAACTGGAAGATCGGCACGATTGCCCGTGAGTTTGGAATCCCTCCCCATTTCCAGCCCCGTAGTGGCAAAATAGACCTATGCCGCCCGATTCAGTTCCCTCCATCCCCATCGTCCTCTCCGCCACCCAGGCCCGCGTCCTCGGCGCGCTCATCGAAAAGGAAGTCACCACCCCGGAGTATTACCCGCTCTCGCTCAATGCGCTCATCAACGCCTGCAACCAGCGCAGCAACCGCGAGCCGGTGATGAACCTGGACGAGGAAGCGGTGCGCATGGCCCTGCATCGCCTGGACGACCTGCATCTGGCTGGCCGCGCCCGCTCCTCCGACGGCCGCGTCGCCAAGTACGAGCACTGGCTGGGCGAGGCCTTCAACTTCAGCCGCGCGGAGACGGCGCTGGTCTGCGTGCTGCTCTTGCGCGGCCCGCAGACCCCCGGCGAACTGCGCGGCCGCACCGAGCGGATGCACACCTTCGACGAGCTGACCGACGTGCTGGCCGGCCTGCAAAAGCTGATGGAGCGCACGCCGCCATTGGCCGCCGTCCTGCCCCGCCAGCCCGGAACCAAGGAATCCCGCTATATGCATCTGCTCTCCGGCGGCATCGAGTCGCTGCCCGCCGCGTTCTCCTCCGAGCCGCTTTTCGCCCGCCGCGAGCCCGCTCCCTACGCCGAGCAGGACCCGGTCCAGAACGCCATCCACGAAGACCGCATCACCCGCCTGGAAGCCACCATCGTCGAACTCCGCCAGGAGATAGCTGCCCTGCGAGCGAAGATCGACGACCTCTTCGGCGACGGATAATTCGCTCACTTATTGTTTCACCTGGTTGGATTGCGGGTGCCCCCGGTCTCGATTCTGAGACCGGGGAGACCACGAATCTCAACCAACCGGCTTTTTCTGATCCCTGATCCCTAATCCCTAATCCCTAGTCTCACCGCGGGTGCCCCCGGTCTCGATTCTGAGACCGGGGAGTCCACGAATCTCATCTACCGCTCTTTCTGATCCCTGATCCCTGTTCCCTCGTCTCACCGCATCCGCGGATTCACCCAACGATAAACCACGTCGGTCAGCAGATTGACCAGCACATACGTCAGCCCAATCGACAGCAAACAGCCCTGCACCAGCGCGTAATCGCGGTTGGAGATGGCGCTCACCGTGAGGCGGCCAAGTCCGGGCCAACTGAAGATTGTCTCGGTGACGATGGCTCCGGCCAGCAGCGCACCGAATTGCAATCCGACGACTGTGATGATGGGAACCAGCGCATTGGGCAGCGCGTGGCGGCAGACAACGGCCAGCTCGCTCAATCCTTTGGCGCGCGCCGTGCGGATATAATCCTGGCCCAACTCCTCGAGCATCGCCGTGCGCACCATGCGCGTCAGGATCGCGGCCAGTGACGCGCCCATGGCGATGGACGGCAGCACCAGATAATGCCAGTCTATCGCCGTGCTTCCGCCGGAGTTCGCGCCGGAGACCGGCAGCCATCCCAGCCCGACCGAGAAGACCAGAATCAGCACCGGTCCGAGCGCCAGGCCGGGAACCGAAAGCCCAAAGAGGCTGACCACGGAGAGCACCTGGTCCAGCCAGCGCCCGCGCTGCACCGCCGCCAGAATCCCGGCCGGCAGCGCCAGCAGCAGGCCAAAGACGAGAGCGGTCAGCGTCAGCGCCAGTGTGTAAGGGTAACGCTGGGCGATCAGTCTGGCGACCGTGTCGTGCAGGCGGATGGAATTGCCCAGGTCGCCGTGCAGCACGCCGTTCCAGTAACGCAGGTATTGCTGATGCAGCGGCAGATCCAAAAAATATTGGTGGCGCAAGGTGGAAATGTCGGCCGGAGTCGCGCCCTCGCCCAGCATCTGCTGGATGGGGTCGCCGGGAACCAGATGAATCAGCAGAAAGACCAGCGAAACCACCAGCCAAACGACCGGAAGCGTGAGCGCGAGGCGGGTGAGAATCTGCTTCATGGGAGATTTTGTAACAGCGTCACGAATTTCAGTACCCAAAACGAAGGCCGAAAAGCAACCACAGATCCTTCGACTCCGCTGCGCTCCGCTCAGGATGACAGTTCACTTTTCGCACTCGCATCAGAATCATAAGGCTGCTTCTTCAGTTTTGCCACCAGCGCCTCGGCAATCAGAATTCCGTGGAAGCGCCCATTCTCGATGAAGATCTCATTGGTGCGCGTGCCGGCTATGATCACGCCCGCCAGATAGATGCCGGGCACGTTGCTCTCCTTGGTCTTCGGGTCGCAGACTGGCAGCCGGTCCTCGCCCTCCATGCGCACGCCCAGCTTGGAGAGGAAATCGAAATCGGGATGGTAGCCGGTCATGGCGAAGACAAAGTCGTTCTTGATCGTCTCCCGCCCATAGGGCGTTTGGATGACCACTGTGTCCGGGTTGATCTCGACCACCTCCGAGCGGAAAAAGGCCCGGACCTCCTTGTTCTTGATGCGGTTCTCGATGTCCGGCTTGATCCAGTACTTCACGTGGCCGTGCATCTCGCCGTTGCGATGGACCAGCGTGACGCGCGCGCCGCTGCGGAAGAGTTCCAGCGCGGCGATGGCCGCCGAGTTCTTGCCGCCGATGACCACCACGTCCGTTCCGAAGTAGGGGTGGGGGTCGAAGTAATAGTGGTGGACCTTGCTCAGGTTCTCGCCCGGTATATGCAGGTAGTTGGGTAGGTCGTAGTAGCCGCTGGCGATGGCCAGCTTGCGCGCCCGGAGCACGCCCCCCCGGCCAAAGCGGTCCAGCGTATGCACTATGAAATCGCCGTCGGCGCCGGTCACCCGCTCCACGCGATGGTACGCCCGCACGTCCAGCCGGTAGAAGGCCGCCACGTGCCGGTAATACTGGAGCGCCTCATTGCGGTTGGGCTTGGCGTTGGTGCTGGAAAAAGGAATGCCACCGATCTCCAGCAACTCCGGCGTGGTAAAGAAGGTCATGTGCGCCGGATAGTGGAAGAGCGAGTTGCAGACGCAGCCCTTGTCCACCACCACCACGCGCAAGCCCGCCTTCTGTGCCTCAATGGCGCAAGAAAGCCCGGTAGGTCCAGCCCCCACCACGAGAAGATCAAAGATTTCATCCTGCGTTTCCAACGTTTCCAGCGTAGAGTCGCTCATCTTTCTAGATTAGGGCAAAGCGGCGGTTTTTGCTTGCACTCTCTTGCCGGTTTCAGATTGTGGAATAAAATGGTAGAATGGTGGAAAGATATGGTGGAAAGGTGGAAAGCGATGAGCCTGAACATCAAGAATGAAAAAATATTGAGGCAAGGGGGCACGGAATTCAAACCCGCGAACCAGAAAAATGGACTTGCGAATCGGCTCATGGAGATCGGTCGTGAGACCGCGCCGCTGATGAATGATGGCCGGACTTCCAAAGAACTGATGGACGAGCTATACGACGACGAAACGGGATTGCCAAAATGATTGAATCCGATGGGATCAGTGCCTGGTATTGAACTTTGAAAATTTCTCGAAAGAGGTGCGAAGATGAGCTTGAATATCAAGGATGAGGAAACGCATCGACTGACACGGGAGCTTGCGCGATTGACCGGTGAGAGTCTAACGTTGGCTGTGAAGGTTTCGGTCACGGAGCGGTTGGAGCGGCATATGCAGTCTCCGAAACGCATGGGGCGACTGGAGAAAATCAGGAGAATCGTTGAGCGGACCGGACCTCTCATGAAGGGTGGCCCCTCCTCCAAGGAACTCTTCGACGAACTTTACGATAATGAAACGGGATTGCCCAAATGATCGTTGACTCATCTGCTATTGTCGCAATTCTGAGTGAAGAACCAGATTGGCTGGAATTGTCCACCAAGCTGGATTTAGCCAATTGCGTTCGGCTTTCAGCGGCTTCCTATCTGGAGACTTCAATTGTCCTTGACAAGCGCCGCGACCGGGAGCTAAGTGCGGCTCTGGATGAATTGATTGAAGATGTGAGCATCATTATCGAGCCGGTCACGGCAGAGCAGGCGAAGATCGCCCGTCAAGCCTATCGCGACTTTGGCAAAGGCAGCGGCCATCGGGCGGGGCTGAACTTCGGCGACTGCTTCACCTACGCCCTGGCCCGCGAGAAGCGCGAGCCGTTGCTGTGGAAGGGCGACGACTTCGGGCATACGGATTTGCGCCCTGCGCAGACGGTCGAATAAACCGCGCGATTCAAAGCAATTCGGCAAGGGATGATCGCCAAGGTGCGCCAGTACATTGCGGTTCTGTTGCAAATTCCAAGCAGGTAATGGGTTGAGCTTTGTGGGCTCCCACCCTAGCCGCAAAAACAAAGGCGCGGCGAGGGTGGGGCACCCGCTTTTTACATTTGGGTTCGATGTTTCCCCGGTCTCAAAATCGAGACCGGGGGCACCCACGTGTTTGTTGGTTGGACTAAAAACCCTATCGCGGATCGATGCTGCGGGAGCCTGCGTTGGTGAGCAGGTCGGCGAATGGGCCGGGCAGGCGGTCGCCGGTTACCGCGTGGCCGAAGAAGTCGGCGTCGATGGACTTCCAGGCGGGCAGCGGCTTGATCTCGCTTTTGACTGCTAGGGTGAGGGTCAGCTTGTCTGGATCGAGGGTGGCGTCGATAACGCCCCCGGTGCCGTTCTTCTCCCAGCCGTACTCCTCACGCATCGAGCTGAGGTCGTGATATTCGGCCGGCTCGGGAAACTTGACGCGCAGCACCGGCGATCCGAAGTGGAAGCCCATGAAGCCTGGCCCTTCTGGATAAAGATTGCCGTCGGGCGTGTTGCGGGCGTTGTTGAGCTCGATGGCCGAGCGGCCCAGGTGGCCGAAGACGTTTCCGTAGACCTGCAGGTTGTGTACGTCGTTGGTGTGGCCGCCGACGACCCGGGGACCGTCAATGCCGGAGACGGTATCGACGCAGACTTCTTTGCAGTCGAGGAAGAGGTTGTAAGCAATGATTACATTGTTAGTGTCGCGGATCAGGATGCCGCCGGTGAGGTTGGAAAAGATGTTGTTGTCGATCTCGTTGAGAACTTCGCTGCCCTCGATGTGAATGGCGTGGGGATTGACGTCGCCCGGAATGTCGGCGAAGACGTTGCCGGTCAGCCGGTCGTTGGCGTTGCCGATGTCCAGCCAGATGCCGTTGGCGTGGCGGATGTGGCGGACGACATTGTTGCGGAAGAGCAGATTGCGGGTGTTGTGCATTTTGGTGCCGCCGGACTCGGACATCATGGCCGCGTCCTGCCAGCCGATCCACTCGAAGAGGTTCTTCTCAACCAACGTGTTCTGCGGGCCGCCGGTGCCGCCCAGACCCTCGATGCCGCAGTAGCGGAATGTGTTGCCGCGCACGATGTCGAAGCCCACCGGCTGCGTGGGCCACGATGCGCCCCAATCCTCGTTGCCGATGTCCAGGCCGACCGAGTTGGCCCACTCGAAGGTGTTGTCTTCAAAGATAAAGTGATTGCCGCGGTTAACCGAAACCATGCCGCGCTGCGGAACGGGAAAGCCGTTGCCCGCATACTGGAAGGTGATTCCCTTGACGCGAATGTACGACTGGTAGCGCTGGGCCGGCGAGAACAACTGCTCCTGCGTGGTGATTTCAATGACGTGCTTGGCGGGGGCGTCGTCGTTGGCCAGACGGATGTGCAGCGTCATGCCGTTGGTTTCGATCCAGACCTTGCCAGCCTCCGGCGCAAACTCCTTGAAGAGCGGCTTCCAGTGTACTTCGGTAAAGTAATTCATCGAGCGCGGCGATGGCCCGGCCAGCTCCATGGAGGTCTCCACCGGCTCCAGCGGCTTGCCGTCCACAAAGACCAGCCCGCGCCGCCGGAAGTATGTCCCCATATTGTCTTGGGCGTAGCGGAGCCAGGTGTGATTGCCGAGCACGTTGTCCACTTCAAAAGGGTTGTAGCCGTTGGGGAAGAGCGCGGGGTCGAGAGGCAGCTCCCAGGCCTTCACCGGCTGATGCGTCACCGTGTCCATGCCGAAGGTCCAGCCCTCGCTGGGATGCCAGTCCTTGACCACCGCCGCGCCTTTCACCACGACCTTTGCGCCGGGTGCAGCCTCGTAGCTGATCATCGCCTCCGCGCCTGTGCCGCCCCGCGCCGGACGGATAAACTCGCGGTAGACGCCCTCATTGATGACCACGCGCTCACCCGGCTGAAGCACCTGCGCCGCGTGATTGATGGTGCGGAAGGGGCGATCCTTGCTCCCGGGGCCGTTGTCGTCGGCATTTTTGGCCTGGTTATCGACATAATAGGTCTTGGAAAAATGCAGCGGCTTTTCCCATAGGGGAAACTCGCTGCCGTCGGGTAAGGTTGAGTTGCTCGCGAAGGATGGCGCGGCAGCCAGAAAGAAACCAAGAAGAAAGATCAGTGTGCGTTTCACGGAAACCCCTTTTCGCTTGCGGTATGCCGGACTTCACCGCCAAGTTCTTCTATAGATTTTGAGAATGCTGGCTCTCATGAAGGGAGACGGGGATCGGGGACGGAAGGACTCATGCCCAAGCTGGTTCGAATTGGTTTGAGCCGAACACCAGTTATCGCCGATCCACGGCAGAGCGTGAACCTGTAGCGCCGGCCTCCCGGCCGGCTGTAACGTGGACCTCCCGGTCCACGCGTGTCTCTAATAGATCGCCCAGTTGTCAGGATGGCTGTTCAACTCCATAATCAGTCATGAAGATTTTGCGGCGCGGGTTGGCTTTGGCGTTGACACTGGCCGCGGCGGCGTGTGCGCAGAGGACGCGGACAGGAAGCTCTGGCGCAATTCAGCCCGCGGCGTGGCAGCTTGTTCTTATGACCAATCAGGCGCGTGCGCAGGCCGGGGCTGGGCCGCTCCAGTGGGATGCGGCGCTGGCGGCGGCGGCCCGCCAGCACTGCCTACGCATGGCCGCGGCTGGGGCGCTCTCGCACCAGTTTCCCGGCGAGCCGGAGTTGAGCGCGCGCGCGCAAGCTGCCGGGGCGCGCTTCAGCCTGATCGAGGAGAATGTGGCCATCGCGCCGAATCCGGCGGCGATTCATAATGCATGGATGCACTCGCCGCATCACCACGCGAACCTGCTGAATCCTGATGTGAACCGGGTGGGGATTGCCCTGGTGGCCGGGTCGCTGGGCCTCTTTGCCGTGGCCGACTACGAGCGCGTGGTCGAGCAGCTTTCACAAACACAGGTGGAGGGGATTATTGCGCGGCTGGTGCAGGTCAGCGGTGTCGGTGTTGTCAGCGATGTAACTCTTGCCCGCGCAGCTTGCACGATGGACAGCGGAATACCGCGCGCCGCCTCCGGTCCGCAGCCGCGCTTTGCGATGCGCTGGCAGGATGCGGATCTGACCCAACTGCCGCAGGCGCTCGTGGACCGCATCGCCACCGGCAAGTATCATCAGGCGGCGGTGGGCAACTGCCCTGCTGAAGGGCAGAAGGGTTCGTTTACGGCTTACCGGCTGGCGGTGCTGCTTTTCTGACCCATGATCAGCTCATCAACCGAAGTCTCGCACCTTCCGCCACAATTCCTGCCACGGTAGGCGCGGCGGACCGCAGACGAAGATGTCCGGATGCCACTCACTCTCTTCATTTTTCACGACCGCCGGGTTGCCGTTCTGCCCGGCCAGGCGGCAGTTGGTGAAGAGCTCGTCGGCGCGTTCGCGGCTGTTGCCCAGCAGGATAATGGTGGTGGGCGGCGGCGTGGGATAGCCGCGATACCAGAAGGAGTTGACCGTGCTGATCGGCGAAGGCAATTGATAGGCGGCCCCAAGCATCTCGATGGCCCCGGCCTCGCCATAGTTGCCGACAACGATGCCCAGGTGCGCGCGCTCGTCTGCGGGGAGCGAGTCACGAATTCCGGCGACAGTGCGGACCAGCTCCGGCCAGCCAATCTCCTCGCGCAGAGCGTCATTTTTCTCCAGAGCGTAACGCATCAGCGGACCGGAGTCCGCCAGCGGAAGAATGGCTGCGCCAACAGCGAAACCGGCAATGATGATTCCCTGGAAGAAGAAGATCTTCACAATCCAGCGCCATGTTTTTGAAAGCCGCTCGACCCAGCGTTCGCCAGCGAAAGCACCCATGGCGATGAGCATCGGATACGCCGGCGCGAGGTAGTAGAAGACCCCTTGCACGCATAGAAAATAGGCTGCCGGGAGCAGGTACATCCAGGCCAGTGGACGATAGCGCGGGCTGCGGAAATAACAGACGAGGCCGCCGATCCATAGCGGCGCGGAGTAAATGTTCGTACAGAGGAAGAACTGCTTGAAAAGGAAGGGGAGCCGGTCGCCGCGACCCCAGCGGACATCGCGGATGTGGATAGATTGCAGGAAGTGGTACGAGATAAAATCGTGATGAATCTGCCAGAGGAGATTCGGCAGGAAGATCAGCAGAGCGATCACTACGCCGCCCGCAAACCAGCGGTTACCGAGCAAGCGGCGGGCAGGGCTGAAGAGCAGGCCACAGAGCAGCGCGAAGGTCAGGAAGAGGATGGTGTACTTGGTCTCCAGGCCCATGCCGATGGCCGCGCCGATTCCCAGCCACCAGCGCGGATTTTCCGTGCGCAGCAGGCGAATGGTGAACAAGGCGACCAGCGCCCACCAGAGATAATCGAAGGTGCCGTACTGAAACTCGGCACCGTTGAAAAGCGCCATCGGCGCCAGGGCCATAGAGAGCGCGGCTGTACACTGCGCCAGCCGTCCGCCTCCCAGTTCGCGCGCCATCAGGCCAGTGAGCACGATGACCGCAGCCTGCGAGAGAACCGAAAAGAGGCGCAGGCCGACCATCGAGAGGCCGAAGAGTTTCAGGCTGATGCGCTCCATAAAGGGCGTGAAGGGTGGAAAGGCGACCGTGCCCCAGTCGAGGTGCTTGGCTTCGCTGAGGAACTGAAGCTCGTCGCGATGAAAGCCGTAGCGTCCATTGGTGGCCATGTGGACCAGCGCGATAATGGCCGCGATGCCCAGCAGAATTGCCCATTCGGTGCGGGGCTGGCGATCCGGCTCGGTCGCGGAGCACGGCATGGTTAGGACTACGCCCATTTGCACACTCCTCCATCAGCTTCTACGCACCGGTTTGCGCTTTGGTTCCTCAGGATGAGTTTGAGTTCAGCCACGCTCCCAGGGCGGGGCGATACGAACCGACTTCATGCCTGCGGCGGTGGCGGCGCTGATGCCCAGGTCGGTGTCTTCAAAAACCAGGCAGTTGGCGGGCACCACCCCAAGCCGCTCAGCGGCCAGCAGAAAGCCATCCGGCGCGGGCTTGCTGTGGACGTAATCCTCCGAGCCGACAATGGTCGCAAAGCGATCGGTCAGATGCAGCGCGTCCAGAGCCTTGGTCACTGAGATGCGCCGTCCGCCGGAGACCACGGCGAAGGGGATGCGGCCCTGCTCGGCCTTGATCAGTTCGATCACTTCGGGAATCCCCTTGAGTTGCGGGAGAAGCGCGAAATAAAGCTCCTCCTTGTGGTCGGCCAGGGCATCGACGGGCATCTTCAATCCGTGCATCTGGTTCAGCGTGGCGACAATCTCGCGCGTCGGCTTGCCGCCCCAGGAGTAAAAAAGGTCTTCGGGGAAGGGGCAGTTCCATTCCGCGAAAGCGGTCTTCCAGGCGATGTAATGCAGGGGCATGGAATCGACGATGGTGCCGTCGCAGTCGAAGAGATAGGCGCGGAAGTCGCCGGCGGGCAATTCTAGTTTCATGCGGAAAGACAGGCTCCTTGGCTGGCTGGATCAAGATGTTGCGCAGAGATATTCCTTTACCATGGTATCGTCCGGGGCGGCTGACCGGTCTCATTCCTGTTGGCGAAAGGCGGGTTTGGCCGGCCGTAGTAGGTTTCCCTCTCGCGGAGAGCGCCCGTCAAAAAGAAATCTGGAATTAGACGCGCAGGATTGCCGCAACTCCGTATACTGATGGTGCATCTAAAGCGAAGAGTTCGCCGCGAATTTTCACGGCTGCGGAGTGTGGCGCAGTAGCTTCATTCAGCAGCGCATTGGATTCCATTTGCAGCGGGCAGGGAAATTTGATAGGCTCAGGCCATCTTCAAGCTGAGCGGAAGGAGAGTTTTCATCATGGCAGAAGAGAGCAAGATTAACGGTCTGGCGTGGTTTGTGGCTGGATTGGGTGTAGGCGCGCTGGTGGGGATTCTATATGCCCCCAAAAAAGGGAGCGAATTGCGGGAAGACCTGGTGAACGGCGCTCGAGAGGGAACCGAATACCTGCGCGCGCGCACCCAGCAAGCCGCCGAGCAGGTCAGCGACTTGGTGGACAAGAGCAAGGATCAGGTGAGCGAGTTTGTGGATCGCGGGCGCGAAGTTGTGGACCGCGGACGCGAGGTCGTGGATCGCGGACGGGCGCAGTGGGAAGAGTTTGTGGAGCGGGGCAAGAGCTTGGTCTCCGAGCAGGCCAGCCGGGTGAACGCGGCGGTGGACGCCGGTCGTGCGGCCTACAAGATTCCCACGATTCCGGTCGAGCCCACGGAACTGTAACAGATATTTTTCCTGGGCTGCTTTTTGCCGGGATTTGCGGCCAGCCCAATGGTCTTCAAAGCTCCGCGCGAGGTTTGTGTTTGAGCGGCGGTGGGCGCTCAAACGCAGACCTTGAGGATTGTGCTCCGGTGTGGATTGCGGAGCGCGGAAGAGAGCAGAACCCAAGCCCGCTGACAGGCGATACGAGGCCAATTTCGATGCACTTACCAGAACTGGACCAAGAGACTATCCTGCTTGCCTTTGCTTGTATAACGGGGCTGGCGATGCTGCTGCAGACATTTCTGTTGCTGCTGATGGCGGTTGCCGTGCGCAAAACGACGAAAACCCTTCGGGAAGAGGCCGAGACCCTGCGCACTTCCGTGATGCCGGTCCTCTATGATGCGCGGGATACGCTGGCCAATACGCAGATCGTTTTATCCAGCGCCCAGGAATTTGTGGCGAGCGCGCAGAGCGTTCTGGCGCGCGTGACGCCCAAGGTTGAGTCGGCCACCGGCGATTTGGCGGAGATTGCGCAAGGGCTGCGCGTGCAGACCGCGGAGATGCAATTGGCGGCGCTGGAGATCATGGACCGGGTGCGCATACAGAGCAACCGGCTGGACGAGATGGTCACTACCCTGCTGGACACGATGGATCGCGCCGGGGGCTTTGTGGCCAACGCGGTCAGCGCGCCGGTGCGCCAGGTTTCGAAGTTACTAGGCACGGTCAAAGCCGTGGTGGAGTCGCTGCGGCGTTAGTAATTTCTGCCACGCCGATGGTTGTCTATGTGCCGATAGTTGTCTATGTGCCGATGGTTGTCTATGTGCCGATGGTTGTCTATGTGCCGATGGTTGTCTATGTGCCGATGGTTGTCTATGTGCCGATAGTTGTCTATGTCTTGAAAGGGCACGACTTTAGTCGTGCCGCAAACTGCCCAAAATGGTCTGGGCTTTAGCCCCTGAGGGAAGCCTCTTCAACCTATTCATTCCATTCGTAGGCAACGGTAATTATTTCTAGTTGCGGCGGACACTGTTAGGCAGCCTGTGGCAAAATTCCTGTTTTGAAAGGGCATGACTTTAGTCGTGCCGTCAGTGGCCGTCTGGCCGCCCGGCATACAACCGCTGCCGCCCTTGCCGAACCAAGGCGGTCTCGGTCGGCCTGCGCATCGGTTTCGCCGCGATGAGCAACACACGCCACTGCCGGTTAAGCAACTGGCTCTATCCTTGCCGA
>Ga0224559_1000875_pt1 | contig 17798 bp, 12 predicted proteins | sample 714S33034metaG_FD_180676 | JGI IMG/M metagenome (GOLD analysis project Ga0224559, IMG submission 180676) | Peat soil microbial communities from Stordalen Mire, Sweden - 717 S3 30-34 | ecosystem: Environmental > Terrestrial > Soil > Wetlands > Peat | place: Sweden: Norrbotten County, Stordalen... | reverse complement strand
AGGTTGGGTAAAAGCGTCACGCTCAAGATTCAACAACGCGCGGTACCATTTGTTAATACGCGACTCCATGCGCCAGCGGTAAATTGCAGGAGCTAGTTTTATAGCAGGTATCAACAGCAATCCAATTGGAACAATGACCGCCAATACGCGTGCAATAATGCTCGCAATTCCAAACGGGAAAGTACGGTAGAGAAAACTTTTTCCGGTCGTATAGTAACGGGTTGCATCCGGACTAACGGGAAATTCGTGTTCCTGCGCAACAGGAAATTCACCTCGCTTTTTGAATAATCCGGGAGCGCCATGCACTTCCCGCGCGGCTTCAAGCAAAATGTCAATCAGTGCCGGATGCAGGCTGTCTCTGGCAATAAGTTCCACCGTCGGACCTATCAGATAGGTGTCCTCTGCTGGTATATCTTTCCCGAAGTCCATAGCTCCTTTGGGTATATCAAGCTTGCTTAAATTATTGTTGCGCCGAACATAGGCCTCTGCTTGTGTAAAGTTAAAGAGGTGAATGTTAGTCGAATGCAACAGTTCGCTCATCATTTCACTTGATGTGGAGTCTCCCATAACAAAAATGGCATCAATACGATTCTCGAGCAAATCTTTAACGTAATCTCCCTGAATGTGATCAACCAAAACGGTACCGTCATTCGGTGTAATGTCATTGAGTTTCAAAAGAGACTTTGCAAGTGTATGCGTGCCACTACCCTCTTCGCCAATATCCAGACGCAAGCCTTTAAATTCAGAAAGCAGTGCTTTTGTTTTACCACGGTAAAAAATCATGAGCGGCTGGTAATTAATACTTCCCAGCGAAACCAAATGATCAATGTTAATCCCGTTGGCTTCTCCCCCCAACACAAAACCGACATCCACTTTCTCTTTGGGATTGGACAATTTCTGTAAATTATCTATCGAACCTTCGGAAGGAATAATTTTCAGGGTTACGCCTTCTTTGGCTAATATTTTCTTGTATTTTTCAGCAGTCGTTTCAAAAGTGCTCCCCTTTGGCCCGCTTGCGATCGTGATGGTATTGGGCGTGTCGGAATCAATAAAAAATAAAATTACTATCGACCCGAGTAGTGCAATTAAAAGAATAATACTCATGGTCACAACCAGACCCCGCCCGAATAATGCGGTGAGTTTTGCCAACAAACTGGAGATATAAATTTTTGGGGACGCCATAATGACTTTCCTGGGAGTTTCCTTAATATAGAAAAATATCAAGAACGTATTCAAAATTATTGCTTGCCATGGTCAGTACGCAAAACCATTTTCAGCATGAATTATAGTACACAGAATAACGAAATTCGTGCTTAAATTTCAGACTCGATAATTTTCTCCTCCATCGCCTGTTCGATGGTAGTATTTGCAGTGCCTTCTTTCCCATAGAGAATTATATTATGACCCACGCGATTCAAATTCATCAGACTGGCGGTCCCGATAAATTGCTATGGGAGGAAGTTAAGATCGGCGTTCCCGGCCCGGAACAAGTCTTGATCAAGCAGATCGCAGTCGGACTAAATTACATTGATGTCTACCACCGCGCAGGTCTTTACCCGCTTCCACTTCCTTTCATACCCGGAATGGAAGGCGCCGGAATTGTCGAATCTGTTGGCGATGGCGTCACTCATCTTAAATCCGGGGACCGAATCGCCTACGCATCTGTGATCGGAGCTTATGCCGAATCAAGGCTGATCGCGGCTGATCACCTGGTCAAATTACCTGATGGCATTGATTTCCAAACCGCGGCAGCAATGATGCTGCAAGGCTTGACCGCGCGCTATCTCATTCGCGACATTTACAAAGTCGGGCCGGGAGATACGATTCTTATACACGCCGCTGCTGGCGGCGTCGGGTTGATCGTCTGCCAGTGGGCCGCCGCTTTGGGTGCAACAGTAATCGGCACCGTTTCGAGCGACGAAAAAGCTGCCTTGGCCAAGGCGAACGGCTGCCACTATCCGATCATCTATACCCGCGAAGATTTTTCAAAGCGCGTGCTCGAAATTACAGGCGGGCAAAAGCTACCGGTTGTTTACGACTCGGTAGGCAAAGACACTTTTATGAAATCTCTCGACTGCCTGCGTCCACGCGGCATCATGGTGCTGTTCGGTGCATCATCGGGTGCGGTTCCGCCGCTTGATTTATCAGTGTTGGCACAAAAGGGTTCGTTGTTAATCACAAGACCTACACTCGCCACCTTCGTTGCAACCAGACAACTACTTGAAGAAAGTTCAGCCGATTTGTTCGATGCGGTTGCCTCTGGCAAAGTAAAAATTCGCATTAACCAGACTTACCCTTTGCGCGATGCAGCACAAGCGCACCGAGATCTGGAGGCACGCAAGACGACCGGTTCGACTATTCTGACAGTTTGAACTACCATATGTCATATCAAAATCATACTCGAAATTGAATTAGTTGATGATCAGTTGGGAATTCATTCTGCTTTATCTTGCGGCTGGCAGCGTCGCCGGACTTCTGGCCGGTTTGCTGGGTGTGGGAGGCGGTGTAGTGATCGTGCCTATGCTGATGTTCATCTTCACTGCCCAGCATTTTCCGGTTGACCATATGATCCATATCGCCATTGGTACATCGCTTGCAAGTATCATGTTTACCTCGCTGTCCAGCCTCCGCGCTCACCATAGTCATGGAGCAGTTAACTGGATCATCGTCAAACGCATCACGCCGGGAATTCTGATCGGTACGCTGGCGGGAACCTTTCTGGTGGCAAGACTTCCCGTCAGTTTACTCAAGGGTTTTTTTATTTTTTTCGTCTTCTACGTGGCAACGCAGATGTTGCTGAATATCAGACCCAAACCTGCGCGTCAGCTTCCCGGGGCTAAAGGCATGTTTGCGGCAGGGAGCCTCATCGGTATGGTTTCAAGTTTTGTCGGCATAGGAGGGGGAGCATTGTCCGTTCCTTTCATGACTTGGAGCAACGTCAAAATGCATGAAGCAATCGGTACTTCGGCGGCAATTGGATTTCCCATCGCCGTGGCGGGAACTATTGGTTATTTGATTAATGGATTGGAGATTAACAATCTTCCCGACTGGAGCCTTGGCTTTATCCATCTCCCCTCACTTGCCGGCTTGGTGTTGGCCAGCGTGATAATCGCACCCTTAGGAGCCAAGGCTGCCCACAAACTCCCGGTAATCATCCTAAAAAGAATATTCGCAGTATTTCTTTACATTATCGGTACAAAGTTGCTGTTATCTTCACTATAAAACTTTATCTGCGAACAATGCGCTTGGCAGCATACGCACATTTCACCGTCGATAACTTAATTGGCAGATGATCGAATACCCGTAGTTCAACAAAGATCATCAGAAAAAAGATTGTCACCCCCTTGCACGCCATCACCAAACACTGGAGAATCGCTGGCGTTCTAAATTGACTGAGATAAATTATCGATATTTTATGTCGGTGTGATTTTATAACTAGCAACCTTCTTTTCACTCTAAAGAAGAGAAGTAATCGGTACATTGGACTAACATGGATAGCACACACGTTTCCCGAAACGAATCACCGTCTCCAAACTTGGATGAAGCTTTTGAACACTCCATTAAGAACATCGGCATCCCTCCTTGCCCTGCAATTTTGATGCTTGTCATCGACGAAACCAAAAAAGACGAACCTGACTACAACCACCTGGCCGCGATAATCAATGCCGACGTGGCACTCTCTGCCGGATTAATCAAAATGGCCAATTCCGCCTATTTTGGCCCGGGGCAGCGAGTTCGCTCGGTACGCGAAGCATTGACGGTAATGGGATTCCGAGCTTCAAGCCGAGCCATCGCCAATATTGCTTTGCGTAACATATTTCCACGCACTCAGGTATTGGAACGATTCTGGGATTCCTCTGCCCGTGTAGCGCGCCTTTCCGGCTGGCTGGCCCAACAATTAAACTTTCCCGAACTCACGGCAGAAGACGCTTACACCTATGGATTATTTCGTGATTGCGGAATTCCAATTTTATTAAACTATTCTCCTGTTTATCCAGACATTCTTTTCAAAGCAAATAATGAATTAATACAAAGTTTCACGACAATTGAAGATGCTTCCCTGCAAACAAATCATGCCATTATCGGTAGCAGACTTGCTCAAGATTGGCGATTACCCGCTGAAATTTATTTGGCCATTCGCCGGCACCATGAACTCGATATGCTGGAATTTGAGGATACACGATTACCCCATATTTTATTGAGTGCACGTCTTATCGCAATTTCGCAATTTTCCGAACATATTGTGCAACGTCAACTAAGAATGAGTTTTACTCAAGAGTGGCCCAAGTTGGGCGCTGCCTGTTTGCAACTGCTCGAAATAAACGAGGAGCGTCTTAAGAATCTCTATGATAATGCAATTCCTGTTGCTGCGGCATCCGTTGAATAACGGCTTCCCGCAGATCAATCGTGACAATTACATATTTTAGCGGTTACGCTTAATGAACCAGGCAGAAGTAATATTATCCGCACGTCTGAAGCTATTGCTTAGTACGAATAATGCATCAGTTATTGCCGGTACATTACTCGCGTTGGTTCTTGCGTATATGCAACGCGGGGTAATCGACACGAACATACTTGTTTCTTGGCTTAGTTTCATTGCCCTGTTGGCTATTGCCAGAATTGCATTGGCTTATACTTATAAATCGTCTCCAATGATTGACTACGCTGACCTTCGTGCAAGGTTGGTAAAGTTTCGTACTGGTGTTTTAATAACAGGAATCGTCTGGGGCTCGGCGGGTATTTGGCTTTTTCCCGAGAACGATCCCCGACACCAGATGTTTTTAATGTTCATATTTGCCGGATTGACTTCCGGCGCTGTAATTTCATATTCAGCCGATTTTGTAAGTTCAGTTTTTTATTCCATAACAACGCTGGCCCCCATCTCGATACGTTTACTTGCCACTGATAATTCTTTATCGATAACGATGGGTTTCGCAATTCTTGCGTATCTCGTTTTCACCGTGATTTCCTCCCGGAATATAAATAAAAACGTTATTGGAAATGTCGTATTAAATTATGAAACTGCTGCACGTGCAGAAGAAGCCCGTACCAGTGAGGAGCGTTATCGATTATTGTTTAACAACAGCCCGTTCCCTTCATGGGTTATTGATGCAACTAATCTGAAGTTTCTTGATGTCAATGAAAGGGCCGTTGAACACTACGGCTATTCAAAAGAAGAGTTTAGTCAAATGTCTCTGCGCGATATTCGCCCTGTTGAAGATCTATCAGAGCTACAACGGATAATTTCCAATATGAGCAACGGCAAAGTTTCGGGAGAATTACGCCATAAAAAGAAAGATGGCACATTGATTAACGTGGACATTAATTCCATTTCAATTAATTATGGAGGAATTCCCGCCAGAATCGGGATTGTGCAGGACATCACCGCGCGCATCGCATCCGAACAAAACGAAAAGAAACTTTCCAGAGCATTCCGGCTTTTGAGCAAATGCGAATCCGCGTTGGTTCATGCAGATAAAGAACAATTATTGTTCGATGAAATTTGCCGCCTTGTGGTTGAAGAAGGCGGTTACAGGATGGCTTGGGTCGGACTCGCCGCAATGGACGCTTCAAGGAAAGTTTATCCAATTGCACAAATGGGCTATGAGGACGGTTATCTGGATAGCGCCAATATAACCTGGAATGAAACTCAACATGGACAAGGGCCTGTTGGTACGGCAATAAAAACAGGTTCCACCGTAGTCATTCAAGATTTTCAATCCAATCCCCAAACTGCACTTTGGCGCGAATTTGCAATCCGGCGCCGCTATCATTCTTGTATTGCATTACCCCTGTTCGTCAATAAAAAAGTATGGGGTATCCTTTCGATTTATTCGTCCGATGCTTTTGCATTTTCGGAAGAAGAGATCCGGTTACTTGAAGTACTTGCAAGTGATCTTTCATTTGGAGTTCAGGCCTTGAGAACCCGGTCTGAACATGCAGACTTACTCGCTGTACTGCAAGCTGAAGTTGAAAAAAATGTCCTTATTTTGCGCAATGCAAGTGACGGAATTCATATTTTCGATGTCAATGGCAACATCATTGAAGTCAGCGACTCGTTCTGCGCCATGCTTGGATACAGCCGTGAAGAATTGTCCGGTATGAATGTTTCCCAATGGGATGCGAATTCGTCCTACGACAAGCTTGTAACTGAAATTCGACTTCAGGTTAAGAACAAAACAAGAAATCAATTTGAGACGCGCCATCGACGCAAAGATGGAACTATTTTCGAAGTCGAAGTGAGTTCATTTCCTCTCGAATTAGATGGCAAGCCGGTTATCTTTAACTCTTCCCGTGACATCTCCGATCGAAGACAAGTTGAGCATCAGCTTCAAATTGCCGCAACTGCGTTCGAGTCTCAGCAGGGAATGATCATCACTGATGCCAATAATTTAGTCCTTCGTGTAAATAAAGCCTTTATTGATATCACCGGCTATACTGCCGCGGAAGTAATTGGCAGAAATCCGAAAATCTTAAGCTCGGAGACTCAAAATCCGAATTTCTATGCCACAATGTGGGATCAAATAATCAGAGCAGGCAGTTGGAATGGCGAAGTCTGGGATCATCGCAAGAATGGGGAATTATATCCGGCTTATTTAACAATCACCGCGGTAAAGGATTCCAAAGGAATTACATCCAATTATGTTGCGGCTGTGACAGATCTGAGTCAGCGTAAAGCCGATGAGGACAAGATCAATCATTTGGCCTTATTCGACCAGCTTACCCAACTTCCCAACCGCAGATTACTAATTGATCGTCTGCGGCAAGCACTGTCTTCAAGTGCCAGAAGCGGTCATGAGGGTGCGTTGCTGTTTATTGATTTGGATAATTTCAAAGATCTTAATGACACACTCGGCCATGACAAAGGTGACCAGTTACTGCAACAGGTTGCGCATCGACTGCTGACTTGCGTGCGCGAGACGGACACAGTGGCACGTCTTGGCGGGGATGAATTTGTAGTCATGCTGGAAGAATTAAGCAAGCAACCGATTGAGGCTGCATCCCAAATAAAATCGGTTGGCGATAAAATTTTAGCCACACTCCGTAATAGCTTTATGCTGGGAGAGCATGAATACCGCTGCACAACCAGCATCGGTGCCACACTGTTTGGAAATCATTTTGAGGCTTTTGACGAGCTACTCAAGCAAGCTGACATTGCCATGTATCAGGCTAAAATCGGCGGACGCAACTCACTGCGATTCTTTGATGCCCAGATGCAGGACATCATTATTGCCCGCACGTCTCTGGAAAAAGATTTACATGCCGCACTTGAGCAAGGGCAATTCAAACTGCATCTTCAACCCCAGGTGGATAACTCCGGAACTATATTGGGCGCGGAAGCCTTAATCCGATGGTTCCATCCGCAACGCGGACTGGTAAGCCCTGCTCAATTTATTCCTCTTGCAGAAGAAATAGGACTTATCGTCCCTATTGGAGAGTGGGTACTTGATACGGCGTGTGCCCAGCTAAAGTTGTGGCAGCAATACTCTCACACCCGCAATCTGGATCTGTCTATAAATGTCAGCGCCAAACAGTTTCGCCAGCCGGATTTCGTAGTACAGGTAAGCAATGCCATAAACAAGCACTCGATTGCCCCGACTCATCTGAAACTTGAATTAACTGAAGGCATGCTGGTTGAGAATATCGAAGAAGTAATCAAGACGATGACCATTTTGAAAGGAATTGGAATCCAATTTGCCCTGGATGATTTCGGCACGGGTTACTCTTCCCTGCAATATCTCAAACGACTGCCCTTGGACCAGATCAAGATTGATCAGTCTTTCGTGCGTGAAATAGCCAGTGATGGCAGCGATAAAGCGATTGTGCAAAGCATTATCGCCATGTCTCAAAGTTTGGGAGTTGCCATTATCGCTGAAGGCGTTGAAACGAATGATCAACAAAGGATTCTTTTGTATTTGGGTTGTAATCACTTTCAGGGTTATCTGCATGGTAAGCCCATGCCAATTGAACAATTCAATGATCAATTGAACAAGTCTTGATTAAACTCTATCTCTCACCTCCGTCAATCCCTGTTTCGATTTACCGTCGGTAGATAATGCATAAGGGACATGCTGCGGCACAACAATATTTCCCAGTTGATTTGCGATTGCTTCAATTTTAATCATTGGAGCCGCACCGCGCACTCCGCCGAAAAGGGTCGCAAAAGCCGAGTCGGCTGCATCACGTCCTGTGCATATGCGCACAAAACCCATAGGAATTGCGACTCCTGAAGGATCGAAGATGAACCAGCGATCACTTAAGTAAACCTCGACGTAGGCATGAAAATCAGTTGGGCCCAATATTGGATCGGCCCCGTAATCAATGCCGGTTACGAAACGCGCGGGAATATTTACCGCGCGACACAGTGCTATCATCAAATGCGCAAAGTCACGGCACACGCCCACCTCTTCAACCAGCGTGTCTACAGCAGTCGTATTGCCGGTGGATGAATTGGAGCGGAAGGTGACACGATTCAATACCCAGTCACGAATGGCCTGCACTCGACTGTATCCGTGCCACAAATGGCCGAACTCCTTAACGGCAAACCGGTGCAAACGGTCGGACTGGCAATATCGGCTCGGATAAATATAGGGTAAGACTGTTCCCGGCAAATTGGCTACCGCCATTTCATGGATTTGATCCGTCGGTGCAGAGTAATGGTCGAGATCAACTGTTGCTTCGTAACAAACACTCAGCGGCCCCGGAAATGCATTGAGACGCAGAAAACGAGTGTGCGTTACCGGGTCGGTATACAGATTACGCGGCAAATTCTGGCTGATGACCAGCGCTTCGTTTACAACGCTCTGAAGCTTAGTTTGTGCGGCATGAATACTGAAAATAAAATCGCAGCCGGGCTGGTCAATTTCATAATTTAATTCAATCTTAAACTTTAGTCTGATCAATGGAGTTTTTAACCGGGAATTGTGCAACGCCTGAAAGATGCCTGAAAGGAAGACGAATTGCTAATGAACCTATGGTACAGTAAACATCAAGTGAATGATGTAGACATCTAACGACCAATTCGACAAATGTGCTTTTTTGGTGCGCAGACAGTCTATCTAAAATAATAATAACCTGAATAAATGGATAATAATATTGGGCATAGTTAATGCTTAAAATTTTGTTCATACGCTAAGCCATCGAAATATTAAAGAGATTAACCATGACATACTGCGTTGCCACAATGATTGATGCCGGAATTGTTTTTGCTTCTGATTCACGTACCAATGCCGGAGTAGACAATATTTCAACCTATCGCAAAATGAAAATATTTGAGCGCGCCGGAGAAAGAGCGCTGGTCATCATCAACTCGGGTAATCTGGCCATTACCCAGGCCACGATCAATATGCTGGAGCAAGCAATCAAGCGCGACACTGATCCAAATTTGATGAGTGTTAAATCGATGTACGAAATTGCAGAACTTATTGGTGCAGCGTTACGAGAAGTGCGTCATCGCGATGGACCATTTCTAATGGAAAACCAGGTCGATGGGAACGCCAATTTTATCGTTGGCGGGCAGATCGAGGGAGAAAACCAAAGGTTATTTTTGGTGTATTCAGAAGGTAATTTTATCGAGGCAACTGCTGAAACACCCTATTTTCAGATCGGTGAAGTCAAGTACGGCAAGCCTATCATTGACAGGGTCATCAAGGCCGACACCAGCATGAACGACACCATCAAGTGCGTGCTGGTTTCATTCGATTCGACCATGCGCTCTAACTTGTCGGTAGGCATGCCCATCGACCTGGCTTGTTATAACCGCGATTCGCTGCAGCTCAAAAACGTGCATCGCTTTGATGAACAAGACGCTTATATGCAACATCTAAGGTCAAGCTGGGGAGAAGGTGTACGCCGTGCCTTTGCCGAATTGCCAAATTTTGTGTGGTAACGAAATTGTTAAGCAACAATGAAATCTCCCGGAAAGGTAACAAATGACTATTCGCGTCGCGCTCAACCATCAGACTAGTTATCGTTTTGACAGGGCTGTCAGCCTCGGACCACATGAAATCCGCCTGCGCCCCGCAGCCCACAGTCGCACCCCAATTCTGAGCTATTCGCTCAGCGTAGAACCGGCAGGGCATTTTCTAAACTGGCAACAAGACCCGTTTGGTAACTGGGTAGCACGTCTGGTATTCCCGGAAAAAAATCAGGCGCTCAAGATCACTGTAGATCTTGTAGCGGACATGACGGTCATCAATCCCTTTGATTTTTTCATGGCCGATTTTGCCGAAAATTTTCCTTTTGAATACCCAAATGAACTCAAGCGCGAATTGAGTCCTTATCTTGAAAAGGAGGAAGCATCCCCGTTGCTGTCAGAGTGGATTAAACGCTCGAAACAGGAATTGCTTTCAAAAAAATTGCGCACTATCGATATGCTGGTTAGCGTCAATCAGCGGTTAAAAAATGATATTGGCTACACCGTGCGAATGGAAGCAGGCGTGCAGAAGCCTGAGGAAACATTGGAGCTTAAGCTTGGTTCCTGTCGTGACTCGGCTTGGTTGCTGGTGCAAATATTTCGCAATCTCGGACTCGCCGCGCGCTTTGCTTCAGGCTATTTGATCCAACTTAAATCCGATGTCAAAGCGCTCGATGGCCCGTCCGGTACAGACCATGACTTTACCGACCTGCATGCATGGACAGAGGTCTTTATTCCCGGAGCGGGCTGGATTGGTCTTGACCCGACATCGGGTCTATTGGCCGGTGAAGGACACATTCCGCTGGCTTGCACGGCATTGCCTTCTTCCGCCGCTCCGGTAATTGGCGTGACCGATGTGTGCGAAACACATTTTGATTTTTCCATGAAAATCACACGCATCCATGAAGACCCGCGCGTCACCCTGCCCTACACTGAGGATCAATGGCAAGCCATCAATGCGCTCGGCCTCAAGGTCGATGCCGAACTGGTCAAGCAGGATGTACGCCTTACCATGGGTGGAGAACCGACCTTTGTGTCCATTGACGATATGGATGGTCCCGAATGGAATTACACGGCGCTATCCGATAAAAAACTTGAACTATCGGCTGAATTGTTAACCCGTTTGCAAGGCCATTTTTCACCCGGCGCAATGCTGCACTTCGGCCAGGGCAAATGGTATCCGGGAGAACCCAAACCGCGCTGGGCTTTGGGATGCTATTGGCGCACTGATGGCAAGCCGTTGTGGAACGACTTGAAGCTTCTGGTTAGCAAAGACGGCGGCGGCTCCCAAACCACAGCAGATGCATTGGCATTTATTCGAGAGCTGACAAAAACGCTAGCGTTGGATGAGCACTATGTCATTTCCGCTTTTGAAGATGTAGCCCAAATTATCGATCAGGAGCAACGCTGGCCCGAGAATCTCGACCCGCTGCAAGCCGATTTGAAAAAAAGCGACGAGCGCCGCCGCTTGGCCAAACTCATCGAGAAAGGTCTGGGCGAACCGGTGGGTTTCGTTCTGCCGCTAAAAGCACTGCCTCCGGTAACAGAGCGAAAAGCCGCCAAAGCAATTGTATCCGCAGGATTCCGTTCCAGTCCCTGGCCGCTGCGTCGCGAACATTTGTACCTGATTGCGGGTGATTCACCTTTGGGACTGCGCTTACCGCTGGCCTCATTGCCATGGGTCGCACCGGAAGAAAAGGAAGAAGAATACGGACGCGATCCTTTTGATGCGACCAGTGAAGCACCGGACTCCAAGGCGGATTTGAAAAAGCCAAAAACGCAAGTCAGTTTGGACAAAGACGCTTACGACCCGCGCGAAATCATACATACCGCTTTATGCGCTGAAGTTCGTGACGGTGTCTTGTGCGTGTTTTTGCCACCTGTCCCCTTGCTGGAAGACTTTATCACGCTGATAACGGCAGTGGAAAACACGGCAGCCAAATTGAAGCTGCCTGTAAGACTGGAAGGCTACACGCCGCCTTCCGATACCCGCCTGAAAGAATTCCGTATCACGCCCGATCCCGGCGTGATCGAAGTAAATATTCATCCTTCCGGCACCTGGACACAACTGGTGAAAAACACGCAAATACTCTATGAAGAGGCACGGCTAAGCCGCTTGGGAACCGAAAAATTTATGCTCGACGGCCGCCACACCGGAACCGGCGGAGGAAACCACATCACGCTGGGTGCGGCGAATCCGGCCGACTCCCCTTGTTTGCGCAGGCCGGATGTGCTGGTGAGCCTGATCACTTATTGGCAGCATCACCCTGCGCTGTCCTATTTGTTCTCGGGACTTTTCATCGGCCCTACCAGCCAGGCACCGCGTGTAGATGAAGCGCGTCATGAAAGTTTGTACGAGTTGGAAATCGCCTTCCAGCAATTGACACAAAATCTGAAACCCGGTGAAGAAAACTTACAACCGTGGTTAGTTGATCGTTTGTTGCGCAATTTTTTGGTTGACCTTTCCGGCAACACGCACCGCGCTGAATTTTGCATCGACAAATTGTATTCCCCCGACAGTGCCACAGGACGTTTGGGCCTGGTGGAATTCCGCGGCTTTGAAATGCCGCCTCACGCGCAAATGTCACTGCTGCAAATTCTTTTGCTGCGCGCGCTCGTCGCCCGATTCTGGAAAACCCCATACAGCGGCCCGTTAATCCGTTGGGGTACGGAATTGCACGATCGTTATATGTTGCCGGATTTCGTGGCGCAAGATATGCGCGATGTGGTACTTGATTTGCAACGCTCGGGATACGCATTCGAGTTCGAGTGGTTCGCACCATTTATCGAATTCCGTTTCCCGCGTTTCGGCACAGTGGCATATCACGGCATTGAGATCGAACTGAGGCAGGCGATAGAACCCTGGCATGTGTTGGGCGAAGAAGTAGGTGCCGGCGGCACATCGCGCTACGTTGATTCGTCAGTCGAACGTATGCAGATCAAAGTGCGCCACATGAACGACAACCGTCACATACTCACATGTAATGGCCGTCCTTTACCGCTCACCTCGACCGGGACAAGAGGCGAATACGTCGCCGGAGTGCGTTACCGGGCATGGTGCCCTCCATCCGCCTTGCATCCGACTATAGGCGTGCAGGCACCGCTGGTGTTCGATTTGGTGGACAACTGGAACGGGCGATCAATTGGCGGCTGCTCCTACCACGTCGCACATCCCGGCGGACGTAACTACGAAACATTCCCTATCAACGCCAACGAGGCCGAATCCCGTCGCGTGGCGCGCTTTTGGAATCACGGTCACACACCGGGTAAAATGCAGGTAAAACGTGAAGGACGCAATCCGGATTACCCGCTTACACTGGATCTGCGCCGCGCACCGGAAGCAATGATGGAAGGAGCTGCCATGCAACCAAGTGAATTAGTAAAGCAGTCGCAACAGGAGCAGCAATAACTTGATACCGATAAATTACTATTGTTGGTTACCGCGTTTAATGAATTTCCACTTATAACCAGTAAATGAAATACTTTCTCAGATATATTCTCATCAGTTCGCTGATCTTCATGTCGGCAGCCCATGCAGAAGCAGCTCAAAATGAGGATATTGATGTCCGTGTCAGCATCGATGGGGAAAAGGTGACTCTGGACCTAAGCATGATTGTGGAAGCAACTCCTCAACAGGTTTGGGCTGTGCTAACCGATTTTGAACACATGGCCGGTTACATCTCCAATCTGAAAGAGAGCCGCGTACTGAGTACCTCCGGTTCCACACAAAAAATATTTCAGCGCGGCGAAGCAAATTTTGGATTGATTAGTTTTCCGTTTGAGTCCACGCGAGAAATGCTGCTTACCCCATTTGATAAAATCGAGTCTCACATGATCAGTGGCAGCATGCGTAAAATGGATGGGGCGACGCAATTGTACGAAGAAAATGGCAGCACAAGGATTGTTTTGCACTCCGAATCAATACCCGGCAATTGGATACCGCCGCTCATTGGAAAGCGTTTCATCAGTCACGAAACTCAAGAACAGTTCAAGGAAATCCGCGATGAAGTCATAAAAAGAAAAGCGTCGGGTACTAAAGAAAAAGCAGACCAGTAATCTGTGGTTGCTGATGGGTTATAGAAAGAAAACTCAGGAAAGTTTCAAATCCTATTTCGTGGGTGATTTACAATTATGGTGACCTTCTCATAACAAGGGCCAAGTAGTCATTATTATTTCCGCGATGAACACGCCTGCATCAGGCTATGCAATCGGAGGAGAAAGCCTGACTTATAATGATTATAAAATGGGGGGCACCAAAGATTTGAGCTGATATGATGTTGGTCTGAGCTGGAGCTGCACAAACGTGACTTCAGCCTATACCAATTCTCAAAATTACGAAACGGGACAAAGTGGAGTCGTCGCATCTTTAACCCGCACGTTCTAATCCGAGTCTGCGCTTGGCGTGACGAAATTGTCTCGCCGATCTAACCATTAACTTAGCCGTAGGTGCTATGCTCAAGGCATATGCATGAGGCATAATTTTACGAATTCTTTATACGAAAAATGCTAAAAAGTAACTTTCAAATTCCTTGCTGGAGGCTGGGATGAGTCTGATATTCAATTTGCGTGAAGGCTACTTTTGGGCTATTGCCGCTATGGCAACGTGCACCGTGGTGACTTGGTTTACAGTGGATCATTTCGATCAGTCTAGCCGGGTTATGTTTTATCTATTGGGGGTGGCAGTGATCGCCGCTCGCTTCGGGCGCGGCCCGGCAGTGTTGAGTACGATACTGAGCGTATTGCTGTTCGATTTCTTTTTTACTCAGCCGCGATTCAGCTTGTTAGTTGACGATCCACAGGATGTTGTTACTTTTGCCGTCCTGTTAATGGTCGCGCTTTTAATCAGTAGCTTGATGGAGAACATCCACAACGAAGCGAAGAGCTCTGCTCTCGGTAAGCAGCGGATTAGCTCAATATATGCAATGAGCAGCGAACTGGTTGCGATACGCGATACCCAAAATGTCATGCTCATCGCCGAGAAGCATTTGGCAGAGGTATTTAATGTGCGGGCTGTTGTGTTGTTGCCCAACGAGACGGGGAAAATTATACTGCCGAAGGAAGCGGGACCTGCACAGCTCCGCCATAATATTGACCTGAATTTAGCACAGCGGATTTACGAACAGGGACAATTAAAAGAACCGGACACTAACGTGCAGCCGGATGGGCTGATTTACGCGGCCTTGAAAGCGCATTCCAAAATCGTCGGTGTTTTAGCCTTGCTGCCGCTTAACCCATCGGGCGTTGAACAGCCCGACCAGCAATTGCTGCTGGCAAATTTTGCCAGCCAGATTTCCCTGGCACTGGAACGGATTTTTTTCGCGACAGAAGCGCAAAATGTTCTAAAAAAAATGGAAGCGGAGCAGTTACGCTACTCCTTGCTCTCTGCAATTTCACATGACTTGCGCTCACCGCTTACTTCAATTCTGACTGCATCCAGCATCCTGGTGAAGAGTAACGACAAACTAGACGAACATGGACGTCAGGAACTTGATCAAGCCATCTATGACGAAGCGTTACGCTTGTCGGCACTGACCAATAACCTGCTGGAAATTGCATTGCTTGAGACCGGCTCGTTCGCGCTAAACCGGCAGTGGGAACGGTTGGAAGAAGTGGTGGATGATTCACTGGCAGGATTGCCCTTGCGAACAGTTAATGATCGTATAAGCGTGAATTTGGCAAACGATTTACCCTTGGTTAAGGTAGACGGCTCGGTGCTTCTTCAAGTATTCACAAACCTAATAAATAACTCTCTGAAGTACACCCCACCCGGAACGCCCATCAAAATTTCAGCCATACGTAGAACGAACGAATTAGTAGTTACTGTTGCCGATCATGGTCCCGGAATTCCGGCAGGAGAAGAGAAAAAAATCTTCGAAAAATTCTACCGCGTTGCCGGCGCTGAAAATCAGAAGGGAACGGGACTAGGTCTGACCATCTGCCATTCCATCGTGGAGGCGCATGGTGGAAAGATATGGGCAGATAATTTACCTGCCGGCGGTGCCGCTTTCCATTTTACATTGCCACTTAATGACTCTCATTTGATCGAAAGAGAAAAATAAGCGTTAATGAGAAATGAATTCAATGCGTTTTATTATGCGGTTATTGGTGTTTACCGTGACTTGAAAAGAAGACGCACATCTTGCTGAAAGATGCGCGCCTAACATTGAAAAATATTGATACACCTTTCAGCCAAGTCATTACTACTCTAATGGAATCTTGGCTTTAATAAAGTAATTGCAGGACTCTATTTTTTCACATCCTTAAGCCATTCGGCATGCGCTTTCTCTGCTGCATGAATCGCTCTATCAATATGTTCAATCGAACGATGACGAAGTTCCCTTACCTCAGGATTGTCCTCTTCCTTGCCAACATCAGCCCGTGCCTTTTTCAGAGTTTCTATCGACTTTAGCAAGCGACTGCCATGCTCATTAACATCTGCTTTGGGATGGTCATCTAGATTTTTTCCGTCTTCAATGGAAGCCTTTTTGATTTCCGCAATTGCAGCGTCAATTTCTGTAATTGCAACATCCTCATCACCGTAAACCTTTGCATCGCCAGCTTGATGATTGAGGAACCATCGGGCTGCCCGAAGATCCGTTAGTGCATGTAAATATTCAGGATGTGAACCCGGCAGAGGTTGAGCCGTGGCGGCAAGTGGCAAGAGTCCGACAATGGCTAATGAAACTATGAATTTGATAAATTTTGACATTACATTCTCCAATTAAAATTAAAAGAGTTAATATGGTTAAAAGGAAAACAAGTTGTAACACACACTGATGTATCAAGTTTCTGCTAAATTACTAATGACTTATTTACTCTTCTCGTGAAGCTTATCTTCTTGGTGATCGTGTTTTTTTAGAATGCGAGCCGTACACCTACATACGCCCCATTATCGAGAGTTGCAGTTTCGCCGGTCGATTTGACTCCGAAATCTGACTCGCGATACTCAACATATATTTTAGTTTCATGGGCAACTTCATAATCCAAATTGACGCCCCATTGGTCTGCTCTATTAGCGTCACCAAAAGTTACAATTTGCGGTGCTCCAAAATAGTAAAGTGCTGCAGATAACTGTCGGGCAGCCGGAAATACATATTTCACTTCGCCTCCGATCGCCAGAGCAGTAACATTCAAAGTTGTTCCAGGCTCATAATTTTTAATTTCACCAGCTAATGCTTTTGCGCCCAAGGCAATTATAAATCCGGTATCTCCTTCTCCTTTTACCAAGAGTCCGGCATCCGCGAGAATATTCATTGATGAGCTGTTATAAAGTACGCCAACATGAATATCAGAATTCCCTTTTGAATTACCAACGGCGGAAGTGTCAAATTGCAACTCTGCGGCGTTGTTGTTTACACTTAGATCCAGCGATCCTGCAAATGCCAGCGGGGTAGCAATAAACATTAAAACAGTCATTAGTTTGCGCAACATAAATAAGCTCCAAAATATTTAACTTTATCAATCGATAACGATTAATCAAGCTGCTGATAAGCGAGGGCGGCAATCCTTGATCAACTACCGTGTTGCTAATAACGGATATCTATAAATCTGGTTGACGCACTTTAAATTTGCCCCCCTACTTCGACAATCCCGCAAACACGCTATATAAAGATAGCAAGATCACGTTGCCGCCCATCCATTCATACAAGCCGTGCCGTTGCCGTTCATGTCGTAGTTGATACAGGGGATGCGGTACGGGTCCAATGTGCCTTTTGCAGCCAGGAAAATATTTTCCGGGGGAACCTCAGTATCTATATCTGTTGAAGACGAGTGTCTATTCAGAATAATACTTCTCATTCTTTACGATGATCTTTGTGTGCGTGAGCCGCACCCTGATTTTTTTGTTGTTGCGCCTCATGCTGCCGTTTGGCCTGTTCAACTC
>Ga0224559_1000874_pt1 | contig 17812 bp, 15 predicted proteins | sample 714S33034metaG_FD_180676 | JGI IMG/M metagenome (GOLD analysis project Ga0224559, IMG submission 180676) | Peat soil microbial communities from Stordalen Mire, Sweden - 717 S3 30-34 | ecosystem: Environmental > Terrestrial > Soil > Wetlands > Peat | place: Sweden: Norrbotten County, Stordalen... | reverse complement strand
GGCTCTTCCGCCGGCCACGAACTGGTATCGAATTGGACGCGGCGAACGAATCCCATTACCGCCTCACTCAGAGAGCGCAAAGCGGAGAAAAAACGATTCATTGCGCCTCTTGCAGAATTCCATTTGGATTGCGATGAAGCGTCAGTGTACGACACTTCAAATTGCCCGGAAGGTGAACGAAACACATAACTTACTAAATGTCCTCTTGCGAATTGTGCTAAAAGTGTGCTTTGCGCGATTCGAGAGGGACTATGAACGCGCCAATCATCACGATATTCGTTAGGCACGCGGCAGACTGCAAGTACAAGCGTGACGAGTTTTGCCGCCGCTGTCAATGCCGAAAGCACCTCCGCTGGACCCTCAACGGCAAACAGTTCCGGCGGCAAGCCGGGACGCGCTCATGGGCGGACGCTGAGCAAGCAAAGCGGGCCGTGGAAGATCAGCTCTCCGGCAAGCCCGTAGAGGCCGCGCCGGACGCGCCCCGCCTGATAGAAGAGGCCGTCCGGCTATTCAACCAAGACAAGGCCGTCCAAGGGGTCACTCCCGGCGTCCGGGCACGGTACAAAGGCGAATTGCAGAGCTTCCAAACGTACTGTGAATCTGCCGGGGTCATTACAATCCAGGGCGTCACGCGGGAGCTGCTAACGGGCTTTGTTGCGACTTGGGAAACCAAGTACAGCTCACAGACTCAATACTCCGCCCGCGCCCGCCTTGGCAGCTTTCTCCGCTTTTGCTTTGAATCGCAATGGATAGCCCGGATTCCTAGTATGCCCCGCATTGTCATTGACGCCGCGCCCACCATGCCCCTATCCGCCGGGGAGTTTACGGCGCTCATGGACGCCGCCAATGACACCCGCCTCCGGGCCGTCTTGCTACTGATGCGTTACAGCGGTCTAGCTATCCGGGACGCCGTGTGCCTAGAGCGTAGCCGCGTATTCCAGGGTGCCAATGGCCTTTGGCGCGTGGTCACATCCCGGCAAAAGGCGGGTACACACGTGTCCGTCCCGCTCCCGGAGGCGGTGTCCGCCGCTATCCTTGCCACGGCCAACACAGAGAAGTTTCTGTTTTGGGATGGGCGGCAAGCCCCTAATCAGTTTGCGGCACACTGGAGCGATAAAGTAAGCCGCGCCTTCGCCGCCGCCGGAATCGCGGACGTGTGCTTTATGAAAAGCCATCGAATCCGGGACACGTTTGCCGTTGACCTCTTGGAAAAGGGCGTCCCGCTGGAGGAAGTCAGTAAGCTGTTAGGGCATGAGTCGATTAGGACCACGGAAAAGCACTATGCAAAGTGGGTCAAGGGCCGTCAAGATCGGTTAGACGCCCTTGTGACCGGGACGTGGGCCGCGTAACAAACACCAATCGGGCTGGGCAACCGGCCCGCTTGGACAGGTTGAGTGGTTTCAGGGGTTGGCCCGGCGCTAAGTCCTTGTCTTTCCTCACTGTGCGCGGCATGGCGGCTCACTTTCTGCGGGAATGTCTCCGCTTTTTGGTAGATTGCTTCCCAAAAATGGGATTTATTTTCGTTTGTGTGAAGAAAAGACTACTGGTGTGCTCTCCTAGGCACCCTCTTTAACATTTGACCCCGCCCCCCGTACCTTATCAATCGCAGGGCCTATAGGCGCATCCGCCGCGACTAGGCGAGTTCATCCCGCGTCTTGTTGACCCATGCTGTACCGCGATAGATACCGCGTGCGCATAGCACTTGGACGATGCGCGTTGCCGTCTCTCGCCGGTTTGCCAACACAATGTCCATTGCCTGTAGCTCCTCTTTGCACTTGTCTTCTGTAGCGGCGTAGGGCGCGAAAACAACGCGCATAGGCTCCCCGGCAGACACGCCGCGCACGTAGTAACCGCGTGCAAGAGGCTCGCTCAGAATTTTGGCCGCGTCCTCAACGGGCACAGTAGCAGGAATGTCAATCACAATGATCTTGTTGTCCATGACGCCCTTTCAATCGCCGCAATGACCGCCGCGACGCTTTCACGGTATTCCTGCTGTCTTGACCCGTTGATTAAATGCCAAAACCAGCCCGGTCCGACGGAGCGTGTCGCAGACCTTTAGAGCGATAGCGGACGGGGATGGGGATGGGTTTCAGTTTCATCTTCCTCTTTACGGTATTGACGGCGGTCAGTCACGGACACGATTGACGCGCACCCATTCGCGCCCGCGCTGTACGCCGTTCTTTTTCAGCAATCGCACCATATCGCGCAATGACAAGTCCCGGTTGTCGGCAAGCAGCCGGAGTGCAAGCGGGTCACGCCCGTCCGCGTTGGGCCGCGTACCGCCTTGGTGCCGAGTCTCACCGCACATCCACCGCCGTTTATTTATCCAACGCGCCGGACGAAACACCGCGCCCGTATCCTGAGATGCTGTGACCTCTGAAATATCGGGCGCGGACAGGTGAGGGTTGGCAGCCATAAGCAACCACGGATAGACCGCGCAATGGGTGAACTCCCGAATGTCAATAATCTGATTCACAAGCCGCGTTACCAGACGCCCGGCACCGTCCCGGAATTCAAGAGTCTCCGTTTCTTGGTTCATCGATTCATCTTTCTGACCACGCCCTCAAAGTGACGTTTGAACGTGTCCGCGTGCTTTTCAAGTACCCGGTCCACACCCGCCGAATCGAGGGCGTGAACGGTTGGCGCAAATTTGACACCGTGAATGTGAACGTGCTGGCCGCCGCCCATGCCGCCGGACTTCGCAAGGTTGCTCAGCCCCTCCATGACACCCTTTGGGACTACGCCCTCACCGGGCGTTAGCATGGCCGGGACAATATCTCCGCTCCCGGTGCCGGGGACAATGCCGCCGCCCTCAAAGGCCATGACCGCCGCAAACGCCGCCGCGCCAAAGACGGGTCCAAGGATAATGCCCGCCGGTCCCATACTCATGCCGATATTGAAGGCTTTCCGGGCCGCTGAAGCCGCGTCCTTCTCTTTGGTCATGTCCTCTGTGAGCATGGATTTAATGGCATTTTGAAGCATTCCGCTTACCACTTGGTCCCCAAACTGAGTGACCATCTTTGCCCATGTTTGGTGCCCCATGATCGACTGTGTAAGCCCCTGTGCAAGAGAATCGCGTAGGTGATCCTCAGCGGACTTAATCTTCTTAGACCGCTCCTCCTCCGCCTTTTCCTTTGTGCAGCCACCACCTGTTGGATTGCGGCTGCCGTATTGGCCGCTGTCGGCGTCTTTGGGTGGTTGCACAAGGGAGACTCTCGCAAACCAAACGAGCCGAACGAATCCATTTAAGCTTGAAGGCGCGATCTAGTACCGTGGCCGCATGAATAGGTAATTACCGGAATGTAGCGCCGGTCTCCAGACCGGCTGTCGTGTGGGCGTCCCCGCCCACGCACGTCCATGATTAATTACCAATTCATGCGGTCTAAGCACTAGTCTCTCCGCTGCTGGTTACATACACCCCCGGTTGCTCCTGAAGCGGGCAAGCGAACTCGCACGCTCCGCAGCCCACGCAGCGATTGAGGTCGATGTACGGCTGCTTGATTGCCCGGAGTTTGCCTTCCACGTCCATCACCAGCGCGTCTTTGAGATAGATCGCCTTAGGTGTTACTGGGCACCACTCCAGGCAGACGACGCAATCGGTGGCCTTGGCCCACGGCAGGCAAAGTCTCAGGTCATAAACTGCCGTGCCGATGAGCAGCGGCGTGGAAGCAACACCTTCGTCTGCAATCCAACCTTTCTGCCGGGGCGTTAGCCCTTGGATCGCTCCCGTGGGACAGACCTCGGAACACAGCACGCAACTTGGCTCGCAGTAGCCTATCTTTGGAGTTACGAGCGGACTCCACAAACCCATCAGCCCGGCCTCGGTAAACGCGAGTTGCAGCGCATCGTTGGGACACACTCTCACACACTCGCCGCAACGAATGCACCGCGACAAGAAATCAATCTCACTCAATGCGCCCGGCGGACGGATCAGTCGCTCGTTGCGCCCCTTGCCCAGCGCGGATTGCGCGCGCAATAATGGCACGACGGCCAGCCCGGTCACCGCTGCGGCTATCGCTTTGCGACGGCTTAAATTTGTTCCCACAATCTCTGGCGGCGTTTGAAGTTTGCGAAAGAAGCGAAACTCAAGGCTTCCGTGCGGACAAGCCTCCACGCAATTCATGCAAAGGTGGCACTCTGCCTTGTGCCACGGCGCGCCGCCGATCGGATCGTCGCCGCCCTGGCAACTAATCAGGCAGCGGCTGCACTGGTTGCAAGTGGCTGCGTCCTTGGCAATCCCAGAATCGACCACCGCGTGGCCATACCTAGCAGCGCGCCCAGAGGACACAACGCACGGCACCAGAAGCGCGTCACGCGCAGATTCATCAACAATAGCGCCAGAAAATCCACGCCCATTAGCACGCTTGGCCAATAGTGCGGCTGGTAGACAACATAATACTTCTTGCTAGCTGCGGCAGGGAGAAACGACACTTCTATTGACCGCACAACCAAGCTGAAGGGATCGTTCCAACCAATGGTATTACTGCGGAAAAGCGCGGCCACAAGCCCGGCGATCAGCAAAAAATACTTTGTCGCCTGCCATTTCTTATAACGATTTGAAGCGATCAGCGTTTTGCGCCGCATGGATTTAGATCCGATGCTATCCACAAACTGATTCATGCTGCCCAAAGGACAGATCCATCCGCAGAAGAAGCGTCCCAAAAAGAAAGTTGGAATCAAAATAATGAGTGACCAGATAAGCGCGGAAGAAAGCGTATGGCCTGCCAGAAGATTGACGAGCGCTGTCAGCGGGTCCAGCTTGAAAAAGTAGTTGATGGGATGCAACGATCGCGTATCTGCGCCGGATGAATTACTTATCTTTGCGCGCGCCAGCAGCCTGACAAACAAGAGAAAGAATACGATCTGCGAAATGCGGCGAAGTCGGGTCACTTGTGGCCGGTCCTCATAATCCACTTGTTGCGGCAGGTTGCATGGCCGCCGCATTGAGTGGGACAGCGGAAACCCACCGTCGCCGCACTATTTTCGGCGACGGTGGAATCCCTGATTCCATTGTTTCATGTCGGCTCAGAAAATTTGTTTCTGAGCGCGGCTGGACCGCTAGAAATAGAACTTTCCAGCGAGTTGAATGGCCCGCCCCGGCTGCGGATCGCCGCCCGAGTTGACTGGCTGATCGACGGAGTTGATGTTGCCGAAAAGAGGGCCAGAGTTATAGTTCCCATTTGGATTGGCAAAGTTCGCGTGATTGAATGCGTTGTACGCCTCCAGGCGCAATTGAACATAGCGCGAGTTATGCTCACCGCCAACCGGGATATTCTTGTAGACCTCAAAGTTGGTGTAGTTGAATCCGGGCCCGTGGAAGAAGTTACGTCTTACATTGCCGAAGGTGCCCACATGCTCTTGAGAGAACGTGGACGTGTCGAACCAACGGTTGCTGGCATGTCTTGGATTCAGCGTCTTGATGTGGAAGGTGGATGTATTGGGAACGTCAGGGCAATTCACGAAGCTGAATTGATCGCAATAGAGCGAGTTGTAAATTCCCGCATCGTAGATGGTAACGGGGAATCCGGTCTGAAGCGTGGTAACGCCGGACAGGTGCCAGCCGGCCAATCCAGAGCGCAGGTATGCATTTCCCTTCAAACTCTGCGGAAGTGGAATTCCATAGTTGTACCGTGCAGTAAACCGTTGACGCGCATCGTACACTGAGTTTCCATAACTCAGATACTGGAAGTCGGGAACATAATTGGTGCCGTAGTTGCCGACTACAGAATCCTCCAGGCTGGATGCGTTATCCAAGGCATGACTATAAGTGTACGCAAGAGCAAAGTTCAGTCCGTGCGTGGGAGATTTGGCCAGGGTGACTTGCAATGAGTTATAGCTGGATGAACCGCTTGTGTGCATTCCGCCGATCGACAGGTAATATGGCATGCCATTGGGAAACACACCGGGAATCTGCGTTCCGGGAACAGTTGCCGGCTGTAGTTTGTCGCCGGCAAAATACATCGATTGCTCGCCGGATAGATCGATGCAGGAAAGTGTGTTGCTGCCAATCGTTATCGGCGCGCCTGTTCCTGTTCCGTTCAAGCAGGCGTCATGCCCTGCCTGCGTGATTGGGTCGCCATCCCGGGCGCGTATCAGTTTCCTGCCGAGCGAGCCCACATAGCCCACTGTCAGCACCATATTGCTGGGTAGCGAACGCTGCACATTCAGGTTGAAGTTATAGGTGTACGGAACGTCGAAATCGGAAGTGAGATTGTCCATTTCCATTGGATAAAGCGAGGAAAAGTTCGCATTCTGGCCCGGCTTTGGAACGGCATACGGAAATGGATTGGCCGCGTAAGAAGCGCCGGGAGTGCTGGCAATATCCGCGAAGGGATTTGCAAAGCTGGGATTGCCGCCCATTCCGGTCGCGCCCAGGCTGTTCAGGGAAAATGGAGCATCGTTCGAGTTTACCTGCGACCCTTCCCCTTGCACGCGGTTCCAATAGAGGCCGAATCCGCCGCGAATCACCAGCGCGTGCTGACCTGATGCGCCTGAGAGCGCGCCTAAGCCGCCTTCTGGAGACCACGCAAACCCAACACGCGGTGAAAAATGACTCCAGTGAGTCGTCGGACTGCCGTTCTTGTTGCATCCCGGGTCGCCTGGGTACATCAATCCGGGAGGCACTCCGGTAAATACTTTGGACTGCGCATTGCTGGCGAACCAGCAGGTAACACCCACTCCATGGTATTGAAGATTCTCGAAAGGCGTCTCGGTGTCATAACCTAGTCCATAAGCCAACGACAGGCTTTTAGAGAACTTCCAGTGATCCTGCGCATAGGCATAGTATTGCCAAGCTCTGACGTCGACAAAAAAGCCCGATCCCTGATTGTAAGTCGCGGGAACCCCCAGCAGAAAGTCCACAGCCGCGTCGCCGGAGCTATAAGTGCCGGACGAATTGAAGTTGAAAGCTCCGCTGTTGTCGGAATAAAACGGATTGCTCAAGACAAATCGCTCCAGATTCACCCCAAATTTCAAGTTATGGTTTCCCGCCACCTTGCTGAAGTTGTCGAAGTAGTTGAAGTTTTCATCCTTGCGCGGCTGCGGCCCGTTGGTGCTGAAGCCCAGCGCGAAATATCCGTTTGGATAAATAAATGGAAGCGCGCCCGCAGCCGCATCCTGGGGAACAATATTGAACCCGAAAGACGATGGCGCCGCCAGTGTGGAAGCCGCCGGCTCGAGTTCGCCGTAATTGTAGCGGAAGTAGCCGGCGCGCAATTCGTTCAGCGTGCTGCTATTGAAGACGTGCGTCCACGATACGTTGAATATCTTGATGTGCGAGGAGTTATCGGCCGCAAAACCTGGTAATGTGGCTCCGGTGCCAGTCGATTCGGACGAAGGCAGCGGCAAGGTATTCATGGCCTGATTCGAATCGAAGACTGTCGAGGCCCAGAAAGCGTCTTTCGGCGTCAATTGATCATCAATGCGTATAATTCCCTGATCGTCGCCATCAGTGTTCGGGGCATTGAAATTGTAGTAGTTGATTCCGCTCGAGGTGTAATTGGCCTTGGGGACATACTTGTTAAGTAAGCCGCTGGCAATCAAATTGAAATTCGATACCGGAATCTGTCCACCCGGAAAGCAAGCGCTCCAATGAGTTCCCGCGGGGCAAAGGCCGTTTGGTCCCTGCAAACCGGCGGGAAAAGGAATCGGCTTATTCGAGAGGGATCCTCCGGAAAGATTCGGCAGATCCGCGGAAAAGTCTCCATTCCTTTGATCGTCGCTGAATACGGGCGTGTTCTGTGTAAAAGCAGTGCGGCTTCTCAGGCCTTGATAGGCGACAAAAAAGAATGCATGGTTCTGAAGAATTGGTCCGCCGAGCGTGCCTCCAAAAACATTCTGATGAAAAACGGGCCTGCTGGTTGAGAAATAGCCTCCATTGTTGAGAAACGTGTCGCGATAAAATTAAAAGCCATTCCCGTGAAACTGATTCGTTCCGCTTTTCAATGCTTCGTCGACGATGGCGCCGGAGTTACGGCTGAACTCCGGATCGAGCGTGCTGGAGATGATATTCACTTCCGCCAGCGCATCGGGATTCACTGTGATGCCCGGCTGGTTCAGAAGAATATCGTTGATGTCGGTTCCGTCCAAAAGAAACGAATTCTCCTGAGTCTGGCTTCCATTGGTCGAAAATGTTCCCTCGCGGTCAGAAGATTCAACCACTCCGGCAGCCGTCTTCTGAAGTTGGACTGCATCACGGCCCAGAGTCGGCAACTCCTCGAGCTCCGCTGCTCCAATCACATTCTTCAGTTGCACATCGGAGGTTTCAACTTGGACGGCTGTTGAATTGACCTGAATTGTTTGAGACGATGTGCCAATCTGGAGCCTCGCGTCAATCTCGCGCGCAGAACTCAAGTCGAGCATAATGCCTGTTGAAATAAACTTCTGGAACCCGCTTTCATTCACGGTAACCGTGTAAGGACCGCCGATGTGCAGGTTGGGAAAGATGTAGTAGCCCTTGCTATCAGTTTTTTGGATACTCGCAATTCCAGTGCTGGTGTTTGTTACCGTCACGGTGGCATTGGAGAGCACCGCGCCGGTTGGATCGGTGACCGTTCCATGAATCGACGCTGTGGTAGCTTGTGCCTCGATGGGTACTGCCCCAAGAAATAGGGCGGCAATTGCCAGCAGGCATATTGCGAGAAATTGATGTCGAGTCCTCATAAAGCCTCCAGAAAACGTGTACAGTGCTATCCTGCACACTATGTGTCAGCACAGCCAACAGTCATGAGCGCGGGAGCACGGGTGATAGTGATTTCGTGCATCTGAAGCGATATTGTCCAGGCGCCTGCCAAAGCCGAAGGATGATTACAGATCATCTTCGAAGATCTCAAGGGTTATGTCTTCGGCATTTGTGAGGAAAACAACATCAATCTATGTGTTGATACTTGTATCAATCTATGGGCTGATGTTGTGAAGCTGTGGTGAACCCGCAGCGGCGCGCGAAGCTACACAACAATACGAATGAAGAACTATCGCGCTAAGGCGCGGGCAGGAGACACAGCAGCGCTCTTGCCTGTTGCCGCGGAAGCTACACTATGGTTAGTTCTCCACTCCTATCGCGCGCAGCTTCGGCAACAGCGTATCCGGACGCACTGCGCCGCGTCACCTATTGCGATCCAGAAACCGGCAGGCGGCTGAAGTTCTTGACCAGCAATTTCGCGCTGCCACCGCTGGCCACCGCCGGAATTTACAAGAAAAGGTGGGCGGTGGAACTTTTTTTCGCTGGATCAAGCAGCATCTGCGCATCAAGGTTTTCTACGGAACCAGCGAGAACGCGGTAAAAATGCAAATCTGGATCGCCGTATCGGTCTAGGTTCTGGTCGCCATCGTACGCAAACGCCTTGGCATCGAAGCCCGTCTCTACCAACTTTTACAGATTTTCAGTGTTACCTTGTTCGAGAAAGCGCTGTCAATCCGTCCATCTCCGGCATATTGATGTCCAGGGTCACCACCTCCGGCTGGAATTCCAGGTTTTCCCTCACCGCTTCGGCCCCGTTTCTGGCCTGATGAATGTCAAAATCCCCCTCGGCCTGAAACAGCGTCATCAACTGACGCCGCATCCGGGCCGAGTCATCGACGATCAACAGTTTGCGGCAAGATTCATGGCAGGGTATGGGTTGAGTCTGTTAGATTCAGAATTTAAAGAGGCTTTACCTCAGAAAGTCCCAGGCCATTCATCTGATGGAGCTGACGATAGAAACGGCGATTTCCGAGTTCGGCATCGCTGCTAAAGCAAAGCTGGCCAATCCAGCGGCAGCTGGCCAGCCAGAGGACCAGATTCGCGCCCCTTTCGAGCAATTGCTCCTCGACATTGCCACACTCTCAGGCTTTCCATCCGGCAGCGTTGTGCCAGTTGGAGAGTCCTCCGTCAGCGACCTCAAAACCAGGCCAGACTATGCCGTCACCGTGCAGAAATCCCTCGCTGGATTCGTTGAACTCAAGGCTCCCGGCAAAGGCTCTGACCCCAGGAAATTCAAAGACCCTCACGACAAATGCCAGTGGGAAAGGCTGTGTTCGCTCCCTAACCTCCTATACACAGACGGCAATGGATTCAGTCTCTGGCAGGATGGAAAACTCGTTGGCGCGGTGCTTCATTTGGACGGTGACATTGAGTCCTCTGGAGCCAAACTCGCTCCGCCGCCCGGCCTGCAAACGCTCTTTGAAAACTTCCTGCGCTGGCAGCCGGTTGCGCCGCGGAGCGCGCGTGATCTAGCCCATACCACTGCCCGTCTTTGCAGGCTGCTGCGCGATGAAGTGACCGAACAGCTTGGCCTCAAGAGCGATGCACTTACCTCTCTGGCCACCGACTGGCGCACTTTGCTTTTTCCTGACGCAACCGATGAGCGTTTCGCAGATGGCTATGCGCAGGCTGTCACCTTCGGTATGTTGATGGCGCGCGCCAAGGGAATCCCCCCTTGGCAAAGGACTGCAACAAGCCGCGTCGGAGCTCACAAGATCCAGTTCCTTGATCGGCGCAGCTCTGCGTCTGCTCACTGAGAACAGCGAGAATCAACAAACACTGAAAACCTCGCTTGATACACTCACTCGCGTCCTCGATGCCGTCGATTGGAACAAGATCAGCAAAGGCCAGCCCGATGCGTGGCTCTATTTCTATGAAGAGTTTCTGGCCATCTATGACAACGACCTGCGCAAGTTGACCGGCTCCTACTACACACCGCCGGAGGTGGTCGGTGCGATGGTCGCTCTGGTGGACGAAGCGCTTTCGAGTGAAAGATTCGGTCTACACGCCGGTCTCGCCGCGCCTTCTGTCACGCTGGCTGACCCGGCTACCGGTACCGGCACTTTCATGCTGGGCGTTCTCCGCCGCATCGCCCAAAGAGTCCGCGAAGATCAGGGCGAGGGAGCAGTCCCCGGCGTCATTCAGGCCGCGCTCAAGCGCCTCATCGCCTTCGAGATTCAATTAGGCCCCTTTGCCGTCGCCCAACTTCGCATTCTCGCCGAGGTTCTTGACCTCACCGGCTCCGCATCGAATGAACCCTTGCGTATGTTCGTTACGGACACGCTGGGCAATCCTTATGATGACGCCGAGTGGATTCCCGGCATTCTGGCCGCCATCGGCAAGTCGCGCAAAGACGCCAACAAGATCAAACGCGAAGAGTCCATCACTGTCGTCATTGGCAATCCGCCCTACAAGGAGAAGGCGAAAGGACGCGGCGGCTGGGTCGAGCAGGGCAATCCCAACGCCAAAGCGCCCGCTCCGCTGGAAGCCTGGATGCCACCCGCGGAATGGGGCGCGGGAGCGCACAGCAAGCACCTGCGCAATCTCTATATCTACTTCTGGCGCTGGGCCACTTGGAAGGTCTTCGACCACAGCCCGGAACACAACAAAGGCATTGTCTCCTTCATTACCGTCGCTGGTTTTCTTGGTGGTCCCGGTTTCCAAAAGATGCGCGACTATCTTCGCCGCGCCTGTGACGACATTTGGGTCATTGACTGCTCGCCGGAAGGCCATCAGCCAGATGTGCCCACGCGCATCTTTCAAGGCGTGCAGCAACCCGTCTGCATTGTGATGGTCTCCCGCTCGAAGAAGGCAAATCTGAAAAAGCCAGCAACGGTTCGCTTCCGCGCCCTGCCCACCGGCAAGCGAGAAATCAAGTTTGAAGCGCTCAAGAGCATTCATCTGAACGATGCGGAATGGACGGATTGCCCGACCGATTGGCGCGCGCCGTTTCTGCCGGTATCGCGCGGCGCATGGTCCACGTTCCCAGCGCTGGAAGATTTCTTCGTTTACAACGGTTCCGGCGTAATGCCCGGAAGAACTTGGATCATTGCACCGGATGCGGAGTCACTTCATGCGCGCTGGAAGAAGCTCAAATCAGCATCCGCTGATAAGATGGACGATCTTTTTCAGCCGCATTTGAATCATGGAAAACTGGGTGATCGCCACATCAATAAGATTTTGCAGGATGCACTGAATGGATTTCAGGTGAGGACAAAATCCGTTGCGGATGATTCCGATCAATTCGTTTCGCCGATTGTGTATGGATTTCGCTCATTCGACCGGCAGTGGATCATTCCAGACAAGCGTTTGATTAATAGGCCAAACCCTGCGCTCTGGGATTGCTGCTCGGACCATCAAATCTACCTCACCGCATTTCGCGAAGAGAAACCGACAAGCGGACCAGCACTCACTTTTACTGAACTCATTCCAGATCTTCATCATTACAAAGGCTCTTTTGGTGGTCGCGTATACCCTCTCTGGCGCGACGAAAAGGCACAGCAGCCAAATCTGCCGCCGTCTCTGCTTCCGCTCATCAACAAGAAGTACCGCGCCAGAGTCAGCGCGGAAGACCTGATCGCTTACATTGCCGCTGTAGCCGCGCATCCCGCTTATACCGCCAAGTTTCAGGATGATTTATCCACGCCCGGTCTGCGCATTCCTTTGACCGCCGATTCCAAGCTATTCGCAGAAGCGGCGAAGTTAGGTCGCCGCGTTCTCTGGCTTCATACCTTCGGCGAACGCATGATCGACCCAAAGCATGGACGCCCTACTGGCCCGCCGCGCCTTGCCGCAGCGAGTATGCCCACCATTCCCAAAGAAGGCGCAATCTCCAGCAGCCCGGAGCTGATGCCCGACACCATCAACTACGACGCCGGGAAGCAACGCCTGTTGGTGGGTCATGGTTTCATCGAGAAGGTTCCGCTGGCAGTCTGGCAGTACGAAGTCTCCGGCAAGCAGGTTCTTCTTCAGTGGTTCAGCTATCGCAAGAAGCTTCGCGAACGACCGATTATCGGGGATCGCCGGCCACCATCCCCGCTGGGCGACATTCAGCCGGATCATTGGTTGCCCGAATATACAACCGAACTGCTGAATGTACTCAACGTTCTCGGCCTCCTGGTTGAACTTGAGCCAATGCAGGCTGACCTTCTGGGGAGAATCTGCGCTGGCCCACTGATTTCAGATGCCGAACTCAAGGCGGCAGGGGCTTTGGAAGTCCCAGCAGTTCCGAAGAAGCCAAAGAACCAGAAGGAAAAGCCCCTTCATCTGTTCAATAAATGACGAAGAACCCCGAGCGTTCTCGCCTTTTTACGCTGAGCCTCCGCTTCGCGGGTGGCTACAGCTGACCTTTTTCCATCCGTCGCGGCGGACGCTGCCTGGACGGTCGCTTTTTTGACGAGTGCCACACCTGATCCCTTCGTGAATCCTTCCCCAAGGCGCGGCTCCGCGATTCATCCATAGCCGGAATCCGCGAATGGAGAGGATATCGACTCGGCTCGGAAACAGGTCTTCGGCATACTGCAGGCTTTGCAAGCCGCCTTCGCCGGCTCGCCTCTCGATCTGACCTGAATCATTGACAACCGCTCTCAAAATATTGGATGCCAACCTTGGTTCCTCAGGCTGAACAGTCACCCATTTTTACAGAATCGCCTCAAACCCCTTGCGTCGGATGACGTTGAGCAGGGCCAGGGCTGGGCCTTTGGGCTGCTTGACGCCGCGCTCCAACTGCGAGATGTAGCCGACGCTCAGGTTGAGAGTGCGGGCAAAGGCGGCCTGGCTCATGTTGGCGCGCTCCCGCAGGCTGCGAATCTCTTCGCCTTGGATCGGTTGGGCCGTGGGAAGCGGCTCCGCGCCTAGGTGGCGAACGGTGATCTGACGATATTCCACATCATCCAACAAGCCGAGTCTGTGCATTCCCTGGGCTGTTTCAAGAAGCGCTTCCGTCAATCGATTCTGCTCTTTATTCACTTTCAACCTCCTGCAACTCACCCTCTTCGATGGCCTGTGCGATTTGCTGGTTATCCGCGATTAGCCACTTTTCAGCTAGTTTGCGAGCGGTTGCGAACTGATTTGAGTTGATATTCTCCATTTCGCTCTTTGCGAACCCGAAAAGAAAGACAGCACGCCCCTTTGCCCGGAAAGCAATAATCGTGCGAAACCCGCCAGATCGTCCCTGTCCCTGCCGCGCGACGCGCTGTTTGATAAGTCCGCCGCCGAGATCAGCGTCGATGAGGCCACGTTCGGCCCGTTCAATGGCCTCGCGTAAACCGTCGTCCGCGATCTTCTCCTGTCGTGCGAAGCGCGCGAACCACCTCGTCTTGAAGACCTTCATGGACCTCACCAACACTATGAACTATACCACAGAATGCGAGTTTGCGGCGGGAGATTTACGCCTGTACCCTCGCTGTGCGATCATTATTCCGTCATTAAATTCACATCCGGTTGGTAATCGCATGAGTATTCGTTTGTCTGATGGTACTGAAATTCCCATCGAGATGCACAAGATCCGCGTTGTGCAAAAGGTTCGACTGGCTCCGGCCCGCGAGCGGCTCCAGGCAATGGAGGAAGCTGGCTACAACACATTTCTTCTTCGTACCCGCGACATTTTCTTGGATATGCTGACCGACAGCGGCACCAATGCCATGAGCGACAATCAGCAGGCCGCCATGCTGCAGGCCGATGACGCCTACGCCGGCTCGGAGAGTTTTTACAAGCTGGCCGATTCGGTCAAGGAGATTCTCGGCTACAAGTATCTGCTGCCGGCTCACCAGGGGCGCGCTTGCGAGCACCTTATAGCCAAGGCTTTCATCAAGCCCGGCACCTTTATTCCGATGAATTATCACTTCACTACGACCAAGGCGCACTTCAATCTGCTGGGAGCGACCGTCCTTGAGCTCTTCGGGCCGGAAGCTCTCATTACCGAGAGCAGCAATCCCTTCAAAGGCAATATGGACCTTGGCCGTCTGAAGGCCGCCATCGACGAGCATGGCGCCGATAAAATTCCCTTTGTGCGCATGGAAGCGACCACCAACCTGATCGGCGGCCAGCCGTTTTCGATGGCCAACCTGCGCGCGGTGAAGGAGCTGATTGCGCCGCTGAATATCCCGCTGGTGCTGGATGCCAGCCTGATTTCGGAAAACGCCTACTTCATTCGCCAGCGCGAGGCGGGATACGCGGATAAGACAATCAAGGAAATCATTCTGGAGATGATGGGAATTGCCGACCTCTGTTATCTTTCCGGGCGCAAGAGCTGCATGGTGCGCGGCGGCCTGATTGCCACCAACCGCAAGGATTTGGACGCGGCGATCCGTCCTTGGCTACCGGTCTACGAGGGTTTCTACACCTACGGTGGAATGTCTTCCAAGGAAATCGAGGCGATGGCCGTCGGGATGCGCGAGATGACGGACCTTGAAGTGGCGGGCTCCTCGGCCGATGCCATCAAATTCTTTATCGACCGCCTGCTCGAAAAAGGTGTTCCCGTGGTCACACCTGCGGGTGGTCTGGCGGCCCACCTCGACGCCATGCGCTTTATCCCGCATGTTCCGCAGACCGAATACCCCGCAGGCGCATTGGCCGCGGCGGCATTCATCGTATCTGGCATTCGAGGCATGGAGCGTGGAACCATCTCCATGGACCGCGACGAGCTGGGCAACGATGTTCCTTCGGACATCGAGCTACTGCGCCTGGCGGTTCCGCGGCGCGTCTTTACGATGTCTCATTTCTTGTATGCGACGGACCGGCTGAAGTGGCTTTACGATCATCGCGAACTGATTGGCGGTCTCGAATTCTCTGAGGAACCGCCTATCCTGCGTTTCTTCGGCGGTCGCTTGAAGCCCAAAAACAATTGGGGCGCGAAGCTGGCCGCGGCTTTCGAGAAGGACTTTGGCCCCGATTGCTAATTCGGGGTTGTGCAATGCTGGGAATCAGGTGATCGCCTAGAACATTTCTCCCAATGGTATAAAGTCTGGGTGCCCCACCCTCGCCGCGTCTTTGTTTTTGCGGCTAGGGTGGGAAGCCTCTACATCAAAAGAAGAAATGCTCTAAGGCAGTGTACATAAACAACTGCTTCAAGTTTGTGGTTTTGTAACAGGGCACGACTTTAGTCGTGCCGCAAAATGGCCCAAACGGATTCCGGCTTTAGCCGCTGCAAAATTGCAAATAACTGAAAGCAAAGAGAAGCAGGGGCTAAAGCCCAACATGATATTGTTGCTCTTTTGGCACGACTGAAGTCGTGCCCTGTTACAGTGCGCAAATGATTGAAGCGGTTATTTATGTACAGCGCCTAAATTCAACTGCAAGCAAGGAAGCCATGCCATCGCGGCACGGCTTCTTTGCGTCTGTGGAACCTTCTACCGGCAAGCCTCGCCGGGCCGGTCGAGTACGCCGTTGGTCCTGCCTCGGTTATCATGGCGCACCACGGCGCCCGATTTGAGCACCAGCCGCCCGGTCTGGCTGAGCAGCGGATCGAGTGTGGCCACGGCGCCCACCGGTTCGCCCGCCAGGGTGCGCGCACAGAAAAAGTCCTTGCCATGAGAATCGCCATTCGAATACCAGCTTTGGCAGACAATCTCTGTCTTTTCGGCGTCCAAAGCGCACTGGTACCACAGGAATAGGTCGCTGTAGCCGGAAGAGGCTAGCGGAAAAGCGTCGGTGGGCAGCTTGGAGGGCCGCTTCTGGGCGTTGGCCGCGGCGATGATCGGCTGATGCACGGCGCGGATGCAGCCCGAATCCTTGAAGTTTTCGTAATGCGAGCCGCGGCTGAGCTTCAAGCCCGGGCCGTCGGGCGTCCTCACCCACAGGCTTCGCCGGTTGAAGCGCAGCGAAAGCGGCTTGCCGGCAAACTCCTCCAGGCCGGAGAACTTTTCCCCATGCAGGTAGCTGCGGCCTTCGCCGACAGTAAATTGATCGCCGAGCCGGAAGCAGAAGGCGGTTGTGGGAGAAACAAATCGAGAACACCCATCGCCGCAAGGCGTGTAATCGACCGCCTCTACCAGCGTCGCCGGGGCGAACTCCTTGGAGGCTCGCGCTGCGGCGTGGAGAGTCAGACTCAAAGCCACGCAGGCCACCGAGGCCATGAGTGTCAGGAGCTTGAATCGAATCGGAAGAAAGGATGGCGTCATTCGCTAAAGTTACTCTCCTCGGTAGACCTCCCGCAAGCAGGCAGCAGCGGTGCGGAAGACGCGGGCCTCACTCCTCCGGCTTAGCTTTGGGAATCATGGCGGCGGGAAACTGCGAGTTCAACAGGTTGTCGGTCCAGCAGTACCCCGCCTTCCACACCGGCTGCCGCGCATCCGCGCTCCAATCCAGGGTGCGTACGCAGATGCCGCCCTCATAGCGGTATCGTGTGCCCCAGAAGAGGATGTGTTTGGTCCGCTGCATCTCCATGTTCTTCCATTCTTCAGGGATGACCCAAGGAGAAGCGGCGGCATGATCGATCAGAAAATCCAGGGCATTGGCGTTCACCATGGTTCCAACGTAGTTCTCCAGCGCCTCCATCACCTTCTCGCCCGGTACGATACCTTTGCGCTGAGCCTCCGGCAGATAGAGTTCAATCTGCGGTTTATGCGGCGCCCAAGCCAAAAAGCCGCCTTTGATGTGCTCGATGACTTCGAAGCCGACTGGCACATAGACTGGGCCGGCGTCCAGGTCGATGCCAAACGTCTTTATGGAATCTTTGAGGCGCATGAAAGTCTTTCCTTCCCAACCTGACAGAATACAATAACGCAAGCGGTATCCGTGCCTTGTGCAAAATCCAAATGCACACTCATTCCCATTGCTGTACCTGTTATCCTTGAAAGGTGATTTTGCGTTCAAGACTCACGAGTTTTGCGGCTGCGGCGCTATCGATGGCCGTTTGCCTGACAGCCTGCCATAAAGAAGAGCAGGCCGTCGTCGGCGTCGCCCAGACCGCGGTGAGCGCTGAGCAGAAGGCACAGGCCGCATCCCAGGCCGCCGCTGCCGAGCGCGACCGCCAGCGCGCCGCTCTGGCCCTGATCCCGCTGCCCACCAAGAGTATGTATGTGGACGTGCATGAACCCGGCGCGTGGGCTAACCCCTTCCTCTCGGTCGGCG
>Ga0224559_1000873_pt1 | contig 17838 bp, 17 predicted proteins | sample 714S33034metaG_FD_180676 | JGI IMG/M metagenome (GOLD analysis project Ga0224559, IMG submission 180676) | Peat soil microbial communities from Stordalen Mire, Sweden - 717 S3 30-34 | ecosystem: Environmental > Terrestrial > Soil > Wetlands > Peat | place: Sweden: Norrbotten County, Stordalen... | reverse complement strand
GCCAGTTCCGGCCCCGTCACCTCTCGCAGCAGATCGATCGCCTCTTCGGGCTCGGTGATGACGTGGTCCCCACGAAGGTGGGGCACCCCGGAGAACGGGGCATAGTCCACGGCCTTGGGATCGACGAGCAGAACCTCTAGATCGCTGGGGGCGAAACCCTGGACCAGGCTCGACACGGCCGCTCGCAACCAGACGCTCTTTCCACTGCCGGTCCCGCCTGCTACCAAGATGTGCGGGAGTAGCGTGAGGTCGAGAAAGACCGGTTCGCCGGCAGGGCTGATCCCGATGGGCAACCACAGGGCGGCAGGATCATCAGTCGAGGGAAACCGTGCAAGTGCCGAAGCCAACAGCACCACTTGGCGATCCTTGCGAGGTAGGTCGACGGCCACGCATCTGTCGCCTGGGACCTGCGAGACGAAGACCACGCTGCCGAGGCCGCGGGCGAGATCCTCCGAACGTCGTCGGAGGCGCCGGATGCTCTCACCAGGCGCGAGATAGACGCGGTATTGGGTTACGGTCGAAGTGACCAGTGGCTCCGGCTCGACATGGTCAACGCGCACGCCGATATCCTCGATTGCACGATGTAGAGCCGCGGCCTGTCCGGCCTCACTTGACGGGGACGCCCGGTCTCTTCGGCCAGGATCAGAGGCGAGCGCATTTCTAACCGGACTCGGCGGGACCTTGCCCGTCACCGTGGGGTCATGGCGGACGCCCTGCTCCACGTCTTCCGCCGACAGATCCTCGGCCGCCTCGGGCACGCCCCCTTGCCTTTGCGCGCGCGAACGCGCGGCCGTGCCCTTACCCGTGCTGGTGACGCATGTGGTATCGGCCTTTTCAAGAAACCAATACCGCCCATTCTTTGTGTTGCGCACGTGCACAAGGACGCTATCCATGCGTGCGATCCGGTCGAGCACTCGGGCGAGTTCCCGGCGATCACGCGTGATGGACAGTAGTTCCGACTCTGGAATCGACTCGCGCTGCCACAGCGGATCGCGATTACCCAAGACGTTAAGTACTTCCGTGAGAACGTCGCCTCCCGATGGTCGTGGTCGCATGTCTCTTGCCCTCGGCTGTGCCTTTTCGTTGGTGAAATAAGTGCCGTCAGAGTGCCGTAACTCGGCGCAAATCGATGTACCTGGATGTACCGAGATGCTCTCCCCTGTCCTTCAAATTGACTTGTGATTTCGAGAAGTTGACGGCCAAAGTCGCGTTCTCGCTCGGTAATTCGTTTTGCCCCCGGGACAGGTTCGAATCCCGTTGGGGTCGCCGTTTAACTACTTGGTTCGACTACGCTCTGCAGGAAACTCAGGGCAGCTATCATTCTGTCCTGCGAAAATGTTTCATCTCTTTCGCCCCGTTCCACCGGTCATCTTCATCACCGCCTTTGGTGACGAGGAGTTGCACGAACAAGCCCATCACGCTGGCGCTCTGGCAGTGATTAACAAGCCGCTCGATATTGATGAATTGCGTGCCTTCATCACGAGCTACTTGGCCAACAAAGGAGCCTAGGCAATTGGCTGATGCTTCGCGCGGCAGCAGGCCATCGGCTCAGCCGGCCGGCCTCCCACGCGACCGACTAATCGCCGCGCGACCAACCCTTGGGGAGCAGGCGCTTGATCACTTTCGCAAGTGCAAGGCTGGCTGCGGGCTCGGGTTGGGGCGGATTGAGTATTTCCTCGTCGTAGATGGCGTTGATATCGCCACTGGTGAGAATGGCAACTACCTTCTGGTGTGAGTCCTGAGTCTCCACGACGAGCAGTTCCGCACTGTCAAAGGTGGACATCTTGGCCAGCGCCGAGTACAGGCTTTGGTCGGCGGTGACCGTGACCGCAGGCGTAACGAGATCGCGCGTTACGATCAAGTTGGCCAGCGCTGCTCGATTACTGAGCGTCTGTTGCACAGCCTGGAATGAGACTACGCCCACCAGCGCATCGTCCTGCCCGGTCACGGGAAGGCAAGACTGGCCTCCGGATGCGAATCGCTCAAGCACGACCGGTAAAGGCGTTCGCTCGCTCACTGAAACTGGAGGCTCTCTCGGCCGTAGGGCCAGAATGTCCTCGACCTTGGTGTGTTCGAGGAGCGTGCGGATGATCTGGCGCTGTTGCGCGGGAGACGCCGAGCGCGCCGGGAGTTGCTTCTCGTAGATGGTATGGCGTCTGACCAACAGGAAGCCCAGCATGCAGACGAACATGGTAGGCACCAGCAGATGGTAATTGCCGGTCATTTCGCTGACCATGATGACCGTCGAGATCGGTACGTGAGCCGCGGCGGAGAAGAATCCCGCCATGCCGACCATAGCGAAGGCCCCCGGGTCGGGGACCAAAGCAGGCTGCCATCCGTGAAAGACCAACCCCACCGCGCCACCGAGAGCGCCCCCGATAACCACGGCGGGCCCGAAAACGCCGCCGCTGCCGCCGGAGCCCACGGTAAAAGAGGTCGTGAGCATTTTGGCGCCCGCGATGGCCAACAATGCAAGTACGGTTCCTTGACCCTGGAATGCCTTCTGCACCACGCCGAATCCCGTCGAGAGCGCGTCGGGAACAAACAACCCCACCGCGCCCACCATCAGGCCACCGACGGCGGGCTTCAGCCAATTGGGCATGGCGAGCTTCTTGAACCAGTTGCGAATGCCATAGAACACCTGAGGGTAGGTTCTGCCCCCGAGCGCGATCACCAAACCAAGCACCAGGTAGGGACCAAGCTCCATCGGCGTGCGAAAACGAAAGTTCGGTGTCTCGAACAGCGCATGCCAACCGAAAATGGAACCGAATGTGCTGTACGCAACGATGGACGAAAGAATAGCCGGCGCCACAACCTCGGGTTCGAGGTCCATATCCCGATAGAGCACCTCGGCGGCGAAAAGTGCCCCGGCCAGTGGGGCGCGGAAGATGGCGCCGATGCCGGCCCCCATGCCCGCAATCATGAGGGTGCGACGCTGGCGCGCGGAAAGCCCGAGCCAACCCGCGATGTTCGAGCCAAGCCCGGCGCCGATTTGCGCGATGGGACCTTCCCGGCCAGCCGAACCACCTGTTCCCATGGTAATGGCAGATGCGATGGCTTTGACAAAGGGGACGCGAGCTCGAATTTTTCCGTCGTGGAAATGGTATGCCGCGATTGCGGCATCGGTACCGTGCCCCTCTGCCTCGGGCGCAAGCAGGTAGACCAGAATCCCGCTCACCAGACCGCCGAGTGCCGGCAGCCCGAAGAGGACCAGTCGGGACAAGGGGCGCGCGGTTTCCGCGAACAGCAGCACTTCCCCCGCTGGTCCCGATGGCCGATAGCCCGCCAGACCGTCCAGCAAAAGGTGCTTGGCAAGCCCCAGCAGGTAGTGAAATCCGGCCGCTCCAAGACCGGCGATGACGCCAACGACGGCGCAAAGAAGAAGCAGTGTTCCGAAATCTACAAAGTGGCGGCGAAACGCGAATACGTCACGGAAGGGATGGTCTGTCACTACGAATAATCCTCGGCTTCCTCATAGCGCACATTGAAGTGTGTCCCAAAGACTTCAAGGCGCCCTGACACCTCCTTGACGGACCATGTCGACACTGGCGACGAGCGTCGTCGAACCTACCATCGCTGCCAGCTAGAAGTAGTAGCGAGCACCCATGGCGCCATCGGTGTACACACCATACTTGCCGCGCACGGCTGCATTGCTGCGTACTGTGAACTGACGAGAAAGCCCAGAAACGGGGCGCAGGATAAGAATCGATTCACGAGGAGACTCCTTTCGCATTTGCAATTCCTGGGCTTTCGCAAGTTCACGACGACCTTGCCGGGACCAGCGGTTGGCAGTGCCTATTTCTTCGCGGATTTCTTTCCGGCCTTCGCAGGCTCGCCCTTCTTCGACTCTGCGGACTTGGCCTTCTCCTCGGATGCCTTAGCGCCCTTCCCCTCCTTGCCGGACTCAGCCGCTTTGGTGAGTTCCTGAACCTTTTCTTCCGCCCGAGCGAGCTTCGCTTTCAGGTCGTTCACGGTTGCCATTTGGCTTGCGATGCTCTTCTGCACATTGCCCAGGTCGTTTCTGCACGTCTTGAGGGCCTCCTGGCTCTCCTTGTCTTCGCATCCAGCACTGGTTAGCAAGAACGCGCCGAGGCAAACGGTGACAAGAGTCTTCAGTGTGCGAGTCATGTGTTCTCCTTTGTGTTGTCCGGATTGAGTTGAGAGCTCAGTTTCCTGTCCGCGACTGCTACAGCAAGCGACATGCCACGGTTTCGACAACGCGAGGAAGTCGTTTTGGGCCGGATGTGAGCGTGACAACTTGCCTCGTGTGGCAAGTTGTCACGTGGCAACCAGCCCGATTTCGAGTCTTCGTGGCCATTTCTCTGGAACGGGGCTGGCATGCACATTGCTGACTGGATTTTCATTGCGTTCGAGATTCGATTGCTCGCCAGTCGTCGAATTGGTCGGCGTCTCGAACGCCGGAATGAACAAGGAGGAGAAGATCCATGAACCGCAAAGCCGTCACCCTCGCAGCTCTCTTGTTGGGGTTCGGTTGCTCGCACGCGACCCCGAAATCCGATTCGCCAGCGATCGCAGCTGCTCCACGGCCCGCACCTGCCCGTGGCGTGGCTGACCACGCGAACGAGAACATCGCCGCGCAGGCACCGAACCGGGACGATTCCGATGGCAATGCCATCTATTTCGACTTTGATTCCGCCAACATTCGCGAAGACGCGCGGCCAACGCTCCAGCAGCTTGGCAAAGAGTTGGCCCATGCCAAGAAGTCGATACGCATCGAAGGCAACTGCGACGAACGGGGCACCACCGAGTACAACATCGCGCTCGGCGACAAGCGTGCCCGCGAAGCCAAGAGCTATCTTGAGCGACTGGGTGTACCCGGCAAACGCATCTCGGTCGTGAGCTATGGCAGCGAGCGGCCCAAGTACCAAGGCCATGACGAGACCGCCTATGCCAAGAACCGCCGAGACGACTTGGTGATGAAGTAGTCTTGGCCACGATGGATGGGTTGCGTATCGACTCCTCCACTTTCGAGCTTCCCCATCCGTCGTGGCCTTCTTTTTGCGTTCGCATCTCTCCATCCCCGGCGCAGAAGCGGGGTAGGATTGGAGCACCATGAAACTCGCGGCCAAGCTGACGGCGTTCATATTGGCCGCGATGCTTCTGGTTTTCGGCGTGCGCGGCTACCAGGCGGCGCAGCGGCAGATGGTCAACGCCGAAACCAGGGCCCGCGAAAACTCGCTCTTGCTCGGACGCGCCTTGCGGCCGGCGTTGATCGAGATTTGGCGCCAGGAGGGGCCCGCGCTTGCCTTGGAAATGCTTTCCTATGCAGCGGATCGCGTGCGCCGAACCCAGCAGCTCGACTTGCGTTTCGTGCGTACGACCGATGGTCAGGGCCCCGGGGTGCAGCCGCTCGTGCGCCCCGATCGGCTCGCGGGTCTGGACGCGGAGGAAGAGCGCGTTTTCGCAGAGAAGGTAGCGGGGAATGAGACGCTCCTTACCTATTTGCCAGTGATCGTTGGTAACCAGCAAGTGGGAGCGCTGGAGGTCTCTGGCCCACTCACCGAACGCGACAACGAGTTCCGCGCCGAGATCATGCAAATTGTCGGGCGAACGGCGCTGGCGGCGCTTGCCGCATTCATCGCCGTCGGTGTTGCGGGCTTCTTCTTTGTCGGCCGTCCCATGCGCCGCCTGGTGGCCAAGGCGCGGCGGATCGGCGCCGGGGATCTTTCCCAGCCTCTTGAGCTCAAGCAAAGAGACGAGGTAGGCGAACTTGCGGCCGAAATCAACCAAATGTGCGAGCGGCTTGCTGCGGCCCAGGCTCGGGTGGAAGAGGAAACCAACCAGCGAATTGCGGCCTCGGAGCAGCTTCGCCACGCCGACCGCCTGACCACGGTTGGGAAGCTGGCTTCGGGCGTAGCGCACGAACTGGGCACCCCTCTCAACGTGGTTTCCGGCCGCGCTAAGATGATCACGCGTGGCCAGGTCACGGGCGCCGAGTTGGTCGAAAGCGCGCAGGCCATCGTCGACCAAGCCGAGCGCATGACCAACATCATCAAGCAACTGCTCGGATTTGCCCGCCGCCGCCAACCGCAGCGCCGGAAAGAAAGCCTCCGTGGCGTGGTGGACCGAACGCTGGCACTGCTCCACCCCATGGCGCTAAAGTCATCTATTGCTTTCAAAACCAACCACAGCGAACCAGAGCCCTTCGCCGAAGTCGACGTCGCGCTCATCGAGCAAGCTCTGACCAACCTGGTCGTAAACGCCATTCAAGCCATGCCCAAAGGTGGCGTCCTCACCATTCACTCCTGCGAAGAGGTTGTATCTCCCCCCGTGGGCGTGCCAGCCACAGCAGGCGGTTATGCCTGCCTGCACGTGGAGGATACCGGTGCAGGCATGACCAGCGAGCAGCTCCGCCATGCCTTCGAGCCCTTCTTCACCACCAAAGAGGTGGGCAGTGGGACCGGCCTCGGGCTTTCGGTTGCCCACGGCATCGTGCGCGATCACGGCGGCTGGATCGCCGCGACCAGCGCGGTAGACAAGGGAAGCCGTTTCTCGATGTACCTGCCATCGATTCACAAACCGGAAACACCCAATGAACAAGTCGATTCTAATCGTGGATGACGACGCGGCGCTGTGCCGGCTGGTCGTCGATGGTCTCGGGCGAGAGGGGTTCGAGGTGCGCAGCACCACCTCATCCGAGGAGGCGCTGGCGGCCATGGCGAACGGCGATTTCGATGCGGCGCTGGTCGACATCAACATGCCGCAGATGAACGGATTGGAGCTGAGCCGACGCCTCTTGGACCAGCGGCCGGACTTGCCCATCATTGTCATCACTGCGTTCGGCAGCCTAGAGACGGCCATCGCCGCCATTCGCGCCGGAGCATACGATTTCGTCACCAAGCCATTTGAAATGGAGCAGCTCGTGGTGGCGGCCGACCGCGCGTGCCAAACCCGCCAACTCCGCGAGGAGGTCCGCCGGTTACGCGAGGTGGTAACGGCTTCGCCCCCGTTCGCCGACATCCTCGGCGAATCGGCCGAGATTCGCCGCCTGTGCCACGTCATCGACGCCGTCGCCCAGACCGATTCCACCGTGCTGGTGACTGGCGAAAGCGGAACGGGCAAGGAACTGGTGGCACGCGCCCTGCACGAACGTGGCCCACGCAAATCGGGGCCGTTCGTGGCCATGAACTGCGCAGCCATGACCGACACGTTGCTGGAAAGCGAGCTTTTCGGCCATGCCCGTGGCGCCTTTACAGATGCCAAGGACACCCGCGTAGGTCTCTTCGTGAAGGCCGGCACAGGAACCCTGTTTCTCGATGAGATCGGGGACATGCCTGCTGGCATGCAAGCCAAGATGCTACGTGCCCTCGAAACGCGCATGGTGCGGCCCGTGGGCAGCGACAATGAAATTCCTTTCCGGGCGCGGATTGTGGCGGCTACCAACCGGGATCTGGAGAGCGAAGTCGAAGACGGGCATTTCAGGCAAGACCTATACTTTCGGGTCAACGTCATCCGTATCCCGGTTCCATCGCTCCGTTCACGCGGCGGAGACATTTTGATCCTGGCGCAAAACTTCGCGCAGAAGCTGGCCAAGCGTCTCGACAAGAAGGTCACTGGCATTTCCGTGCCAGCGGCCGAGCGGCTGCTCGCGTATCCATGGCCAGGCAACGTGCGCGAGCTTCAGAACGCGATTGAACGTTCCGTGGCGATGACTCGCTTCGAGGAGATTGTCGTCGACGATTTGCCCGAGACCGTGCGCAACTACCGACGAACGCCCTTGCTGCCGTCCGGCGAAGACACCTCCGAGTTCTTGCCCATGCACGAGATAGAGAAGCGCTACATCCTACGCGTCCTTGAGGCCGTGGGCGGCAACAAGACCTCAGCCGCACAGATTCTTGGTTTCGATCGCCGCACCATGTACCGCAAGCTAGAGCGCTTCGACAAAACCAAGTAGTGACTCTTTCTCGGCTCTTTCAACTACACCATGAAGAAACTCAATCTCCTCGCCATGGTTCTCGTCGTTTCGCTTGTCGTTGCGTTAGCCGATGCTGTCGCGCTAGCCGAAACCCTCCAAGTCCCTGAGGGCGGCAATGCAGTACCCCTTGGTAACAATCGGGTGCTTTGCAGTGCTTCGCCCGACGGGTGGATAGCCTCTGGAGATCGGCAGTCGGTGCGCCCGCCCGAAGCCGCGAGTGTCTCGAACCGGACCGTCGAAGTCCAGGTGGCCGCGGATCCGAAGGGCTGCGCCAACGCAAAATCCGGGCTTACCTTGATCGCAGTCGGTCACTGGCCGGACATAGACCCTTCAAGCGTTAGCTTCTATTCGGACGAAGGCCGCCTCGAATACAAGGGAATGAATGTCGAACAAAGTCAGATCCTGTGGCAATCACCCAGTCACAGTGGCCAGGAAGCCTGCCTAGCACCAACGGCCACCGGCAAGTTCCAACAGTGTGCCATCCCTCTCGACCGCAAGCTCCCCTTCGACACCGCGTTTCGATGGCTGCCGGCATACGCCAAGGACGGTCCAGACGTGACCACCTTCGACAGCCAGGGACAGCGGGTGGACGTCGCCTCATTCAAGCTCAGGCCCGCGCGTACCATCGTTGGGCAGATATTCGCCGCGACGGAATCCCTGGATGTCTCGCAAGGAATGGGCATCTTACCGCTGGTGCATCCGGAAGCAGTCGCCACTGTCGACTGCGGTCTTGCCCGTTGCGAGCTGGGCGAAGGTGGCATCCTGGTGCGCGGCGTCCCGGCGCTGGCCACCCAGATCGCCGTCACCGCACGGCTGTCACCACGTTTTGCCATCAACCACGCAGATCGGACTGAAAGCAACGCGGCTGGCACGTTCACGATTCTACGCTGCCCGCTCACCGTAGTTTCTGGTCCACCCCTGCGCGACGCGGATGAACCCCAGATTCTGGTCAAGGTGGCAGAGCGATGCCGAAGCAGCGCTCGGTCGCGCTGGTCCATCGGCAGCGAGCCCGCGGAAATTGTCCGCACCGTCCATACCAGCGACGGTGACTACGTGCTCTTGCGTACAGAGCAGCTCGCAGGTGGAAGCGTCACCATTTCGGCAACGCGTGCGGATTCTGTGGGCGGCGTTTTGGGTTCGGTGACGACCCCGACAGCACCGGCGCCGCGGCCGGAATCTACGCTGGAGCTGCCCGGCCACGGTCCCATCGATTTCATACCCACCAATCGCGACGCCTTGTGGTCCGTCGGTGGCGTTCCACACGGAAGGTTCTTGCCGCTGGAGCTTCCGGGCGCCTACACGCTGCGCACCGAAAAGGATCGCAACCTTCTACGCGGAAACCGAAAGAGCGGCGGGTTCGTGAGTTTGCGCTACGCCTATCGTCGCGATGATATGCCCAAGGAGTTCGCCGACGTGAACCTGGCCGTTCTCTCCGAAACCGTGCAGCGGCCCTTGCGCGAGGCAAGCGTCCCCGTACCATTCGACGCCACGGCAACACGCAAGGATCCCATCGCCGAATTCCTGTGTGCCGACGCCCATGGCAATACCCACGCCCTTATCCCGGGCAAACCCGCGCGCATTCCATTTTCCGCTCGCGCCACTTGCCGAGTGGTCATCCATCAGGAACGTGTCTCGCCGGAAGACGGGCGGCAGGAGGTGGTTCTGGAGATCGAAGTCACCAAGGCGAGCGGAGGCAAGCGCTCGGACGCCAGCGTGAACGAACACATGGTGCTCCGGCCGGGGGGCGAGCCGCGGATCTTTTTCCTCAAGGGCATCACCGAACAATTCGACCAAATAGAAGTTCGTCTATCCCACGTTGTCGACGAGACTCGCTACGTCCTGGACACCAGCGGAAAGCAGGAACCACCCTCGGCGCAGTGGTCGGCGACCATCGAGGGCGGCCACGTTCGCCTCTACGTCAGCCTCAATGTTCCGGCCGGTCTCTATCGTATCAACGAGCCAGCGGCCTCCATGACCCTCAACTTCGGCGTGCTCGGCCGCCTGACTTGGCTCAACCGACAGGGCAAGGAAGGCTTGCTGGGCCTGGAAACTGGCGTGCTCGGCGCGAGCCTCATTCCCCAGCAATACATCAACACCCTGCCGTTTCCCCCTACCTTGGTCACGTTGCTCGGAATCGGCCTGCGCGTCGAGGTCGGCCAGGGTGCCGCGGTTGGCGTTCATCTGTGGGGCGCCTACGAATTTCGCGGCGCCTACGCGTACACCTCCTCGGACGGCACCGCTCACGGCGACGCGACCCACTGGTCGCTGCTGTTCGGCCCCAGCATTTCCATCGGAAATATCGGGACGAATCTGTGATTAGCCAAGCACCTGCGCCGCAAGCTCGCGCAGGTAGTCGATATCGAAGGGCTTGTCGAGCAGGGTCACGGCGCCAATTTCAAGCGCGCGCTTGTGGGTGTCTTCGTCTCCGAACGCCGTGAAGAGTATGAACGGCGGCATGCCGGGATTTCGTCCGACTTTGGCCAAGGCGTCTAGGCCCGGCCACCCCGGCATGCGAAGGTCAGAGAGCACGAGGTCGAAGGCGGCGAAAGTGCCGTCCGGACTGAGCGAATCGCCGAGGATATCCATCAGATCCACACCGTTGGATACGGCAACAATCTGGTACCCGTCCTTGCGCAGCGCCGATGTCAGCAGAAACCGGAACGGACCATCATCCTCGGCGAGGAGCAATCGGTGGGGGCCCAAGCGACGGACAGCCTTTTCCCTGCGTGCCTTGCGCATCGAAATGCGGTCGGAGGCTGGATTGTCTTGCGTTGAAGTTTGCATACCACCAGGTCTCTGCATGAAGAGTGCCTGCCGATCTGCGCGGCAGAACGCCCACGAATACCGCATACGACTGTGGCCGCATGCCTCACGTGGCAGCTCGCCACGTGAGGCAGCCTTGCTTCTCGGCCTGCGGGCCGGTCGCGCCCGGGAGGTCTCGGCCCATGCCGTCGTGGCATAGGTGGTAACGGCTCCAGCGATGGCGGCGGCGATGAGTAGGTTGTTGCTGAGTTTCATGACTGTCTCCTTGGTTGGGATGGTTGGTTTTCGTCTGTCGCCGCGGTTCCTGCGGAAGCCAACTGCGCGGCCCTTTTCTCGTTTCAAGGAATGAGTCGCCGTCCGAAGCAAGACATGAACAACGATGTTTCCTCTCTCGAAACACTGCGTCTCGCGCTGTAGTACCTATCTCCACAATAGCTACCGGTTCTCATAGTTGATGAGCTAGTCTCAGACCATGTTCGCTTGGTTGAAACGTCGCCGCCGCGAAGCGATTCGCCGCCGTCCCTTTCCCGCCGAGTGGCGTGCGATCATCGAGAAAAACGTTCCATACGTCGCCTCCTTGTCTCCCGAAGACCGCCAGGAACTTGTCGGGCACGTCCAAGTGTTCCTCGCAGAAAAGCATTTTGAAGGATGCGGCGGTTTGCAGATGACCGATGAGGCGAGGGTCACCATCGCGACGCAGGCATGCGTCCTGCTTCTTCATCGCCAGACGGACTACTACCCGAACCTTGTCTCCATCCTGGTGTACCCAACGACCTATCTTGTGCGTGGCGGCCGGCACACCGTGGACGGACTGGTTGCCGAGGGTCCGCAAGCTAGGCTTGGCGAATCATGGGCACGCGACGTGGTGGTGCTGGCCTGGGATAGTGTTCTCTCAGGCGCCGCCGACATTCACGACGGACACAACGTCGTACTGCACGAGTTCGCACATCAATTGGACCAAGAGTGCAGCGTAGGCGACGGCGTGCCCATCCTTCCTCGCCGCTCGATGTACGTCGCATGGGCGCGAGTCCTGGGTCACGACTTCGATCAACTCGTGCGCGATACCGCCCACCACCATCGCACGCTGCTCGATCAATACGGCGCGACCAATCCGGCCGAGTTCTTCGCCGTCGCGACCGAGACGTTCTTCGAAAAGCCACGCCAGCTTCGCTCAAAATACCCAGAGCTCTATTCCCAACTACAGCAGTTCTTCTGCCAAGATCCGTCTGCGCTCGACACCCGATGACGGAACACACATTGCTGGCAAGCCTCGTCAAGGATCTCGTCGCTCAAGGCGGCGGCGATCCGTCGAAAGTGTCCGCGTGGCAACATGACGACTTCGACAGCATTTACGTCCTCAAGCTGACCCGCGTCGGCGGTCGCATCTCGGCTTCGTTCACCCGTGATCGGGAGGGCTTGAACAACCAGAGCCCGAAGTGCCCGTAGAGAAGCAACGCAGCTATTGGTGCCGTTGCTTCTATCGAGAGAACCGTCATCAGTTGAGCGATCAATCAGAACGATGTGGCGTTCCGTCACACACGCCAGCGCCGAAGTCTGCGTAGACGGCCACTTGGGACCGGTCGCGCAGATTCCGCAGGTGCTTGCTCGGCCGCGCGCCTACCCTCTGCGTCGGCACAATCGATGCAGAGGTTGCGGTCCATGGACAAAGACCCGTCATTGGATGTGATCGTCAAGAGAACCGAAATCGGCCGTGGAAGACGGGTGGCCATCTTGGTGGCTCTCGTGTTCGCGGCTGTAGGTCTGATTGCGGTCGTGGCCGTCGGATTCCGTGGCAGGCACATCCCGCAGAATGCGGCGGCGATGACGACGGCTGTTCCGCCGACCGCCAAGACGGGGTGGCGGCCATGGTGGTTGCAGTGATCGACGTCGTTTCATCGTCGACCGAGGGCCGCAGTGGCAGGGATTGCCGCGTTTCTCTCTGCCTCATGCCCAAGCGGCGAACTTGGCGGCCCCGTCCTTGAGTATGCGGACGCCGTTCCCCTCGTGCGCGGTGCTCCGGGCGCACGTGCGTACGCCTGCTCGACCAGTTCAGACGCCGCCAAGAGCAGGTTTCCGTCTGGCGATGGAGCGACGGGGTCGTTGGTCGGGGGCTCGGGCATTCGGCCGACTGCCACTCGCGGCCTCAGCGCGACTCTTTGGTCTTGAGGGCGGCACGGCGGTTCTTCGCCCAGCACTCTTCGTTGTGCTGAGTACAAAGCGGGTGGTCCTTGCCAAAAGTTGCCCTTTTGAGCTGAGCCGTCGAAACCCCCAGGCGCTCAAGGTAGTCCTCGACAGCGGACGCGCGCTTGTCGCCGAGCGCGAGGTTCCACTCCTCGGTGCCGCGTTCATCCGCGTTTCCTTCGATGGTCACGTGTAGCGCATGGTCGGCCTTCAAGCAGCGCCCCATGCGCACGAGCTTCGTCGTCTCGTCTTCGTGCAGGTTGGTTTCATTGAAATCGAAATGGACCCGCACAGTGCCGCACTCCGCCATGTCGGCGGTAATCTCGACACATTGCGATCGTATGCAGAGTTGTTTGTCTCCGCAGTCGGTGTCCGACGAGCATGCGCGCGGACCAGATGACTGAAACGTCGTGACGTTCTGGGGTTGGGCAGCGGGCGGTGCTACCTCTACCGGGCTTTCTGTCTTCTTGGGCTCGTGCGCACATGCGAGCGTGCCCACAACCATGGCTGCGCATAGGAACATTCCGTTCTTCATCGTCAATCTCCTCTTTTTCGACCCTATGGATTAGATTTGGCCTCGTCGAGCGAAGGCAGATCGGCGAGGTTCGGTTGAAGCACAATCTCGATTCGTCGATTCTGCGCTTGATGCTCGGGTGAGTCGTTAGGCGCGACAGGATCGAACTCCCCATATCCTGCCGCGGCCAGCACTTGCGGGCGCATGCCATTGGCGATGAGGAATTTCGTGACCTCTACCGATCGAGCAGTCGAAAGCTCCCAGTTCGAAGCAAACCGCGCCGTGTGGATGGGCACATTGTCCGTGTCGCCAGCGACAAGAAAATTCCGGTCAGGAATCGTCGCGAGAACCTTGGCCACATCCGCGAGCGCCGCTTGGCCGTCCCCTTTTATTTCTGTCTTGCCCGAGTCGAACAAGACGTCATTCGGCAGAGCGATTAGCATCCGGCCGTCGCGAATTACGACCTTGAGTTTGCCGGCATCGATCATGGATTTCAGACGCGCTACCAGATTGCGGAAAGTCGCCGCGCGCGCTTCTGCCGCGGCCGTCTGGCGTCGCAGTTCTTCGAGGCGGACCTTGGCGTCCGCAAGCCCCTGCGCAAGCTGTCCCCTTTCGCTCGTTAGCTTGCCGACATTCTGCCCCAGCTTCTCGAGCCGTGCAGAGAGCTCGCCAACCAGCGCGGTCGCATCGTCCAGCTTCCGACGTAGACCGTCTCTCTCGACCACAACGTGGTCCCTGTCAGCTCGAACATGATCGAGCTCTGCGACCTTCTTGTCGAAGGTTCCGGTGGTGACACAGGCACTGGTCGAAGCGATCAGCGCCAACGCAAAAGTCATGACGGTCAGGCGAAGTGTCAATCGGCAAAGCGGTCTCATGAACGGCTCCTTTTCAACAAGCTCACGCCTGCCAATTGCGATCGAGGCAAATTGCCACGTCCGTTTGGCATTCTGCGGAACTTGTCATCTGCCCTCGGCGTCCAGCAACACGTATGCCAAAGGCAAGATTGACATACCAACCACCGTGAATGCGTCCCCGAGGTTCCTGCGAACCGTTCACGGTCCTTCAAACTGAACACTTCCTGGCACCATTTTGATTGAGCTCACCACATGCAGGGGCATGTAGGGACGCAAGCACTTGAAATCACGGCACCTCGTGCGCGGCCTAGGATCTGCATCGGGCTGAGCAGACCGCTGTTCGCACGTCGCCAACACGTAGGCGTGCAACCCAAAACGAAGGAACATCGACATGACGAACGAGATACTCTGGATCGCCGGAACAAGCCAAAGACGCCTTCGCCTTGCCTTCGACAGAAATAGTTCTCTGAAGGTCCGGCCTAACCATGCACCGCTGAGCCAATGGTTGACCATGCTCTTGATTCTAGAGGGCGCGCAACTTCCGCTCATGCGCTCGGTACATGCGGCGACCACGCCAAAGGTAATCACCGACCATGGCATCACATCCGCCGTCGAGCGCGGGCTGGTGTTCGAAAAGGGTGTGTTCCCGAGCCGTGTCGATGTCAGCACAAGTGAAGGGATCGTCACCCTCTCCGGAGCTGTCAGCAACCTCCTTGCCAAAGAACGGGCGGTCAAGATCGCCGAAAGCATCCAGGGCGTACGAGGAGCCATCGATCGGATCACCGTGACTCCGGTGACCCGCGCCGACGCAGACATCCGCAAGGATATCCAAGCAGCGCTTCGGCAGGATCCCGCGACGACGACCTATAGGGTGGAGGTTTCCGTCAAGAACGCAATGGCCACGCTCAGTGGCACCGTCGGTTCCTACACCGAGTTGCAACTGGCCGCTCGGATTGCCAAGGGAGTCAAGGGGATCAAGGAGATTCGCAACGACCTCAGGATCAACTACCTAGCAAAACGTACCGACTTGCAAATTGCCGCCGACGTCAGGACTCGTCTCCAGTGGGATATTTGGATCAACGGTGAGCTGATTGGCTCCTCCGCGAAAGATGGAAAAGTGACTCTTACCGGCACCGTTGGCAGCGCCCTAAGCAGATCACGGGCTTTCGATGATGCTTGGGTGAACGGGGTTATGTCCGTGGATGACAGCAGTGTGAAAGTCGAGCCATCGCTACGCGATGGTGGTCAGCGCCAGTTGAAGTACGCCATGAGGTCTGACAGCGAAATCAAACAGGCGGTCCAGGCCGCCCTCGGTTTTGACCCACGCGTCGTGGCCTTTTCTCCCGATGTGAACGTTGAAAGCGGAATCGTCATTCTCGGCGGCACAGTGGGGAATTTGAAGGCCAAGGCTTCCGCCGAACAGGATGTGAGGAATACGGCAGGCGTCCTGGGCATTGAGAATCTCCTTAAGGTCAGACCCAACAGCCAGTCGACCGACGCGGAAATGAAGGAGCAGTTGAAGGCCGTCTTGCTCTGGGATCCGCTGCTAGACAGCTCCACTATCGACGTGGCCGTCGTCGATCACGTTGCCTACCTCTCTGGCTCGGTGGCGTCGAACTATCAGAAGGGTGAAGTCCAAGATGTTGCTTCGCGGACAAAGGGCGTGATCTCGGTCTTCAACCATCTCAAGGTTGAGCCCGAATTTGCGCTTTCCTACTACGCTTGGCCTGACTACTTTGGGTATGGCTGGCCTTACTACGACCAGTCGCCCTACTACATTTCCGAGGTATTCGGACCACAAGCCTTCCTAAGTGATGGGATCATAAAGAGAAACATCGAGGACGGATTCTTCTGGAGTCCCTTCGTGCATAGCAAGGACATCAAGGTGTCCGTCGATGGAGGGATTGCCACTTTGACTGGCACCGTCGGAACTTGGATCGGCTGGGGTGAGGCCGACAAGGATGCCCGAAGAAGTGGGGCGACCAATGTACTCAACCGGGTTAAGGTCAAGGAAGGCTATTGGCGGTGGTAGTGGCAGTGGCCGGCAGGGATGAAGAGAGCGATTTCGCGCAACACCGAACACGGTCACCACTATGGAGGTCCTCATGAATGCTTTCGTGCCGCGTATTCGCCTGGTAGCTGCATTGATTGAGCGAGACGGGCGGTATCTCATTACCCAGCGAAGCTTGTCGGCCGTGCTCGCCGGCTTGTGGGAATTTCCAGGTTGCAAGGTCGAGGCAGGTGAGACAGACGAAACTGCGCTACGACGCGAACTGCTCGCCCGCGTAGCCATCGATGTGGACGTAGGCGCTGCCGCCGCTAGGCGCACTCACTGCTACGATGGCTATCACCTCGATCTGGTTGTTTACCGGGCCACTATTTCGCCCAGCCAAGAGCCCCATCCGGTTCGAATAGCAGATCTTCGCTGGGTCAAGCCTCAGGAGCTGGAAGACTATGCCTTTCCCTCCGCTGACCAAGGCACCACGGACCTGCTTCTTGGGATCAGCCCCAACAGCCCGCAATAACTCATGTCGTCGACGCGTAGTGCCTCGCTTCTCCATTCAAATTGAACGAGAAACCAGGTCAGATTGACTGGCTGTCTTCACCCCGGAGCGAAGCGTCATCGCCGACAGTGCTGGGTGTAGGCCGAATTGAGACGGGAAACACGTTCTGGGAGCAGACCGCACGAGTGGCACAGGCGATGCCTACAAGCCGGACAGGCACCGCAACATAGCTCAACTTGGCCCGTACGAGCCGAAACTTCATTCAACGAACAAGAAAGAAAGCGAGACAGCAATGATGAGTTCCTGGTGGATTCTGTGGATGGTATTCATGTTCCTCTTCCTCGTGTCCCCGGTTACCTATGGTTGGGGCTATCGCGGATGGGGACCTCCCTACCCGCGCTATGTCCAGCGACGTCGCGGGCTGCGGGCGTCTACGACGGGGCAACCAGCAGACCTTCGCCACCAGTCTTGGGGATGGGGAGGAGACTTTGTCTGGGTTGTCCTTCTCGTTGCTGGCGGTTGGGCCTTCGCGGGCGTTTTGCTGCGTTGAGGAGCCGTCGGTGAAATTGGACAGCGGGCGCTGCAGCGCCCGCCAAGGACGGTTAGCGGCCGTGGTTGGCTGCAATGACCATCGTCCTTCGACAGAAACAAGCACCATGATGAAGCTTGCTGAAAGGGGCCTACTTGTAGATCTCCGCCTCGGCGAGCGCCTCTCATCAGTTTGATACACATCGCAACAGTGAAAAGGGAGTCTAGCCATGCATTGCAAAGAGATCATGAGTCACAATGTTCAGTGGATCCGATCCGACGAAACCGTCGCGGCTGCCGCCCAATTGATGGCCTTCCACAATTTGGGATTTCTCCCGATCTGCGACCCTGATGGCAAGCCGCTTGGAGTCATTACCGATCGCGATATCGCGCTGCGTATGATGGGGAACGACCGGTCCGCTGCGCACACCCGAGTGGCAGAGATGATGACGATTTCGGTGCGATCCGTAGCGCCCGATTGCCCAGTGGACAGCGCTGCCGAGCTGATGACCGAAGTGGGCTTATCCCGACTGCTGGTGCTCGACGAGACAGGTCATC